>ERZ1738535.63-NODE-135-length-12880-cov-28.860897_pt1 | contig 12880 bp, 1 predicted proteins | sample MGYA00581728_ERZ1738535 | MGnify/ENA primary metagenome ERZ1738535 (study PRJEB40740, sample SAMEA7388099) | Antillogorgia elisabethae | biome: Marine coral reef biome; feature: Environment associated with an aquatic invertebrate; material: Seawater | host... | reverse complement strand
GCTGAATATCATAGCGACCCCCAAAAATCTCATCACCGAGTCGATCCCAAATCTTAGAGCATTCAGCTGGCCAAGCCAACCAAAATTGCAATAGACCTGTCTCTCGCGGTGATCAGTCGGCCTGTGTCAACATGGCAGCACCGGCCAACACCCAACGGTACTCATTGTCATCCGGATCCATGCGAACATTGGCTTGGAAGATGAATGTGGCACCACGCAGGGATGTTGAGAAGACTGGACAGTGGTACATGGCATTCCAATCCATTTCGCTGATATGCACTGCAAAGATGTTGCAGACTGGCATGGCTGGATGTAAGTCTTTCATCTTGCTCTCTGTGATGTAGCCCTCATCTTCACCTTTTCCATCTTCCCAACCAGCACCTTCCAAGAAGAGCCCATGGACGTTGACACCCTGTGGTGGAACGCCAGTGATCTCAGCCAAGTCTCGAGTGTTATAGAAGCGGCACCTGTTGGTCATGTAGTCCAAGGGCAAACTGTTGTTTCGTGCTGCCACCTGCATGTTGGAGGTCAAGAAGGACATGGAGTTGAACAATCCACTGATCCAAATGGACTTCAACAACTTCAACTGGGCAGTCCATTCTACCACCTGTTCATGGCGCAGTACGAAGTCTGCAAACCAGGCAGACAATGCCTTCAGTGATGGATAGGCCTTCTCTGCCCAAAGCGCGTTCACCTTGTTCGCTTGAAGATCCGCCGACAAGTTCTCCATCTTCTCTGTGACGTTCAAGGCTCCACTGATGCCGAGTTCCAATTCCAACAACGAACTGCGAATCTGATCCAATAAACCATTCACACGATCCGCCTCCTGAAGAGACACAATGATGAAAGGAGTATAGTCTTCCTCCTTCAATCGGCCTCGGATATCGATCATGTCCAAGTTGGTGGGCAGCGCAGCAAGATAGCTGGTAATGAGTGGAGTAGAGGCTGAAATGTCGGAGGCGCCACCACCGCCTCCACCACCAGTGATTTCCGCAATAGTCTTGAAGATACTGATGCCCTGATTCGTCAAGAAACCAATCTCGGCATTGGGATGCAATCCAAACATTTGTGGCACTTCTGGTGGGAAACGCTCTTCAATGTACTTCACATAGTGTGTGTATTCCAACTTTGTAGCATCTGGTGATTTAAAGCCAGGTGCTAAGGATCCACCCACCAACAAATCAGGAGTTACTAAGACAGCCAGGTAGGTGTTGTTCACGCGACGATCCCAGGGATCAGTGATGTGACCACCATACATGATCTCGCCGAAGATGTATCGGAGGTCAGGCCAAGGAACCTCTGTGCCCAGGTTCTCGGCGTTGTTCAAATAATTTTTCAAGACCTGACCACAAATCGTCAGATCGCCATCGTTGAAGGGGTACTTCTTGGACCATCCCTGCGCTCCGAACTTAATACGTCCTGAGATCAATGAATGAAAGAAGCACAGTGCGAAGAGTGTTGCCTTAAACTCCCTGGGCTTCAAGCAGGCATCAATGTTCTCCTGGCTGAACTTGGAGTAGGCTCGTCGCAGATTGGACTTCAAATCGCTTGGTGCTTCATCAGCTACCTTGATGCACCTCTGCAGAATGGGTTCTGGGATCAAATCCCACAACTTTCCCTGCATGGCACCAGGTGGTTCCGACGTCAAGAAGCAACGGAAGTCGTCATGAACAAACTCCTCGATAACTTCAAGGGCACGTTCCAGGTCTTTCAGCCATGCTTGCATCAAGTGAATGTTCTGCAACATGATCCAACCACCTTCCTTGGCCATCTTGTTCAGAGCGTTCAGAGCAATCTTCTCCTGTCCCTGACCCATGGAAATGTTCAACAGCTGACCATTGGCCTCGGTCTTGCCCAACTTTCGACCCAAGGCTTCAATGGTAGGCGTTGGATCTACACCTGGGAAGAGCACGAAGAAGAAGGGAGTGATCGCTGTGGACTCTTCCAGGGACAATTCCATGTCAAAGGGCGCTTGCTCTACGAAATCCTGGCCCAGGTTGTCAATGACAAACTGCGACAGGGCAGCTCCAATACGATCTTGACGCATCACGCGCAACAAGAAGAGCCGTTGGAACTGGTTCAGGTCACGAGCGCTGCGTGGCAAATCCGCATTCTCGGCCTTCTCCTCGCTGTACCAACGCTTCCAACCCAAGGAATCCTGCTCAATGTTCTGTGTAAGCTGGCCACCTTTCTTGAAAGCTTCCATATTTTCCAAGGTCTTCAATTGAGCCCATTGCGTCTCGGAGAGCCAACTCCTGGCATTCTCTGGCATGGCAGGTGGATTTGGATCTGGAGGACATCGGATCAAGGTTTCCTTCTCTTCTGCTGTGATCTTTCCTGCACGAACCAAGATGTTCATGCACATCATGCTCACCACAGTGAGCTTGTCGGAATCCAACAGGCCACGTCGGGTGTAGTTCCAAACAAACAAGGTAATGATGTTCTGGAGCAAATCCACACGCAACTTCAAGTCCTTTCCAGTCAGCTCGATGATCTCTTCCTCCTCTTCTTCCTCTGGTGGGGCCTCTTCAACCACCTCGTCTTCATCGCCTTCCTCGTCGCCTTCCTCATCTTCTCCACCTTCAGCTTCAGTGGTTTCCTCTACCTTCGCTTCCTCCTTGGGCTCCTTGGGCTTACGAAGTGTCACACTGTTCACCGCACGGGTCACCACCATGAGGTAGGCATCCAAGGAATACTTGTAGAAGGTGTGCATATTGCAAAGACTCATCAGTTGGAAGAAGAGAAGAGAACCACGAGCACCCGTGGGACGGTAAAACTCAGAGGTCTCATTGATCTTCAACTCTGTCTCCTGCGCTACCACCACCTTCTCCTTCACTTCATCACTGGTCTTTTTGGCTTCCTCCAAGCTCAGAATCAATTCGGTGTCATCCAAGATATCACCTTCAGCATTGGCCAACTTCTCCAGCAGCAAAGCTTCCAAGTGGGCCAAGGTCACCTTGAACTCATTCTGCTGCTTGATGAGTTCGGACTTCTTCTTGGCCAAATCGGGCCTTTCCAACTTCACCACCAAGAACAAGAGCTGATCTTCCAAACCGTCTTCGGTGACCGTGAAGTTGATAATGGTGCATTCGGCCTGAATCTCAGGTGGATAGTGAGGATTGGACAACTTCGTCTGCATGAAGAGTTTGAAGCTGTTGTTAAGCACAATCTCTTTGTCACCCAACTTCACGACTCGCTTGTTGCCGCGCTTGATGGTGTTTCGAGATACCACTGGCATAATCACAGCATCAATGCCTTCGCCCATGTTTTCAATGAGAACAGGCTTGCCCTGGTCCAAGGACATCTCAAAAGTGCTCAACATCTTGGAATGTCCCATGCGTGTCACCTGGAGACCATTGTCAGATTCTCGATTCTTGATCCATACAATACCCTGAAGCTGTGGATCAATGATCAAACTCCAACGTTGTGAATTGCATAGGATGGCGCCATTTTCACAACTCACACGATCCGAAGGTAAGCCTTGACCTGCCCAAGATGCCATCTCAGCATCGGTAGCCAGGACCGCCAGAGGGTCAGGTTTGGGACCTAAAGGCACACCCTTCTTGGTGAGGTATTGCACGAAGGCATCCACTGTATCTTCACGATACTGTCGTGTGAAGACACCCACATAGGATGCATAGGAGCATGCAACTAAGGTATCACCAGGAATATACACCAGCTCCTGCCCTGCATTCTCCACGGTTTGCTCCCAAATCACACCATTGGCTGCCAATGCACCAACCAAACGCTGCGCCATGTTCAGCTTGTTCTGACACTTCTCAGCATCTGCCATCAATGCATTCTTTTCAGCCATGGCTTTGTCAAACTCCTTCATCAATGCTGCTAGATTTGTCTCCAAAGTTTGCACCAACTCTTTCACTTCAGCCAGTTTGGTGTTCGCTGCGTTCAAGGTATCCGTCGCTTCCCGTAAGGCATTACGTTTGGGTTCCACTTGTACCACCACGTCGTAGTACATGATGATGTTGATGATCCAAACACAGAGACCAGCAGCAGCGGACGATTTTTTCGACATTCCTTGCTGGGTAAATTCCTCTCCCATGCTGGTCTGAATCTTTCTTGCCTTCTCCACGTTTTGTTGTGGCACCTTCCCATCGTCAATGTAGCTCTTAAAGCCTTTCAAGTTCTGTAGGAACTTCTCTGGTTGATTCATCATCTTTTGTGCACCCTTCCAAGTTGGATCCTTGACTCCACCCTTCTTGTCCAGCTCGATGTTTTCATCGTAGCCAGCCTGCAGATGCATGGCAGCTTCACAGACCAAATCCACTCCTCCAGGTGGTTTTGCCAACGCTTTCAACTCTTGGAAATCCTTCTTATCCAGCACGTCCAAGGCTTTCTCAGCCTGTTCGACCAAGGGAATGGCTGCAGCCAAATCTTTCTCACAATCCGCCTGCTGAATGGAGACCTCTTTGGCAATCTTCGCACACTTCTCGGCTTCCACCGCTGCCTTGGCGGATTCCTCTTCCACTGTAGCCTTCTTCTCTCCCACTTCTTTGGCGAAAACATCGGCAGCTGCGGCCTTTTCAGCCACCACCACGGCCTTCTCCTTGAGTTCTTCTTCCAGGCCGGCGACCTGTTCCGAGGTGGCGCGCAGCTTTTCCAGACCATTCGTCAAGCGATCCTTTTGATCTTCCAAGGCATCCACCTTCTGACCCACCATGCTGGTATAGAGTTTGATCAACTCCAAAAAGCTCTTGGGCGTGGTATACGCAAAACGCCTCTGGACGTCCATGAACCTCTGTGCCACTTGTCCTGCAGCTTCAAAGCTGAAAGGCAAGAAATCCATGATGCCCAAACGTACAGGGCTGTCCTGTGGTCCCAATTGCTCGATGGGTTCCAAGAATTTCGCTCCCACGTTGTACAAGGCATCCATGGGCCATGGCTGGAACCAATCAATGACGGTGCAGTTGACCAAAGCAGGGAACTTTCGTGCGCGATTACGCATGGCATCACCCACTGGACTAAAGCACAAGGACATGTGTAGATTTTTACGGATTCGCGAAATGAAGAAGCTCCACAAGTTCTCAGGTGTGTCCTGAATACCAGCACCTTTACACCCACTTCGGACACCATTGCGGATGGCATCTTTCTCATCGGAAGCATAGAGATCTGCGATGTCACCTGATGCCAAAAGATCGTTGATGAAAACCAAGAACTTCTCATTGGTGATCTGACCATCTGTGAAGAGGAAAAGGACGCCTTCATCTTTGACACCAGCCTTGCTATACATAGCCTGTAGATCTGCTTTCAAGTCGTTCATGCCATAACTGCCACTGATGACGATCATCATGGTCTGGTACAAGCAGGTATACGACGATAAGCGTGACAAGCTTTGACGACCGCTTCCACCAACACCTACCAGTAGAGGATGTCCAGGTGTGCTGGTAATGATTCGACAAATCTTGCCAACGTGGCACATGGCGTCGTTGAAGAGCACCAAATCCATGGCTGCATTGTTCTCGTTGTACTCACGCAAGGCTTCACCCAAGAGTTGTGTCAACCGTTCGGTGCTTGGGATCTTGTCGTAGAAACCTCCACCATCCATCTCTTGAATTCCTTTGGAGAAGGGTGCGAAGACCAAGGGCTCCGGATTCTTCTCCTGGAAATACTTGGCAAAGTTGAACTTTCCAAACATCTTCTTGCTAAGATCCGCAGCCAGTGCGCGGTATTTCTTCAGATCAGACGGACTCACCAAACGATCTCCATAGATTCGTTCACTTTCGTGAATCCACAGCAAGACCACCTTTTCAGCTTCAGCAAACTCTCCAGGTTTAGCTTGCAGGAGGCCACTGAAGACACCACTCATGTGGCGGATGTTGAACTCGTAGTGGAAGTTGCTGGCAGTCTTTCTGAAGTTGCTGACCACCATAGAGTGGAGACTCAGTGCGGCCTTGATAATACCTGAGACTTGTTCAGACACCGCAGCCTTGAATTGCAAGCGTTCAAAGTGACCCTTCATGAAGGTGGAGTAGATGGTCAGCAAAGCAGACTGTTCAGGGAATGGCACTGCACATGTCCAGAAATGGCGCTGCAAACGCTGGTTGACGATGAAGGAGCCCGCAGTGGGGTTCATGCAACAAAGGTACTGTGTGTTGCCAATGTCCTTGATCAAAATCTTCTGGCGATCATACCAATGTCCATAGTCCTGTTTTTGCTTCATCAGCTCAATGGCAGACTGGGTGTTGTACTTGTCCAAGGCTGGCATATTCAAGTCATCCACAAAGTAGATGAGTTGCAACTTTCCCGGAGGTGCATATAACTTGCCTGCCTTCTTTTCCAAGGGATTCTCCATCATCGTTTGCAACAAGGTGGAGTCGGTGTAGTAGCTCATGTTCATGGCATAGTAAGTGAAGACATCTGGAGGTAATGATTTCAACAATCCCAAGCAGGATTGCGTTTTTCCACAGCCAGCCAAACCAATGAGCATCACAGGATGATGTTGTTCGATGAGTGCCTTCATCAAATACGACATGGCGAAGGTCTCATTGGTTGGCACCGTCACTTCACCCATGGGCGTCTCACTGGAATATTCCAAGGTCTCCACGGCCGAGGACCATTCTTCAAACTTGGCATCTTTCACAAAGTAATCAAAGATGCCACCTTTTGAAGGATACTTCACACTCTTCATCTCTCCTTTCCACCAGTTACTGAAGTTCTTGCGATAATCCACGCCATCCACTTCAGCCAAGCATAAACCGCAGGCAGACGTAAAGCAGAACATGAACCAATACTCTAAGGAGTCGTAGTTCGCAGGGGCCAGCAAGTTGTCCAGCAAACTGCAGCATGCACTGATGAGGCAAATATCCACCATGGGAACCAAAATCTTCACGTTCTTCAGCATCCAATGCATAGTCATTGATCCGCACTTCTCGAAGAAACCCCACAGTTGATCCTTGATGTTGTCTGGATGTTCCTGCTTGTTCACCCAGCTCTTCACGTAGGATCGCCATTGCACACCAAAGGTGTCGTCCATACAGACAATACCCGCACGCGTGGCAGTAGCTGGTGTGGCATAGTTCAAGTCTCGAATCTCGAAAATCATCTTCATGTGCACCTTCAGTGGAATGCGTTCGTTGGAAGGCAAGGTCAACAAACGGTTGTCATCCATGACGCTGTTCATGGATTCGATCCAATTCGCATCCAGGTCGCCATCCAGCATGATCCACTTGGGATGTGTATCAGGGACCTGTCCCAAATCACGCATCACCTTAGAGATGATTCCATCCTTCCACTCACGTGTCTGCATGTTCACAAATCCATAGAGCTCGTTGGTGGAAATGGCTTTTGGACTGAAGTCCACCGTGGTGGTCTTCTCTCCACGTCGTGTCTTGGCATTCTTCAAGACTTTCCACATGGCAGACTTGAAACTTCCAGGATTTCCCATCAAGAAGACACAGTGGCGAATGCCCAACAACTCAATGAGCTGAGTAATCTTCAACAAAAGATATCCAGCTGGATCGTGGGTGTAGCCATAATCGTTCTGCATGACATCCACCAAGACTTCCTCCATCTCGTAGTCACGGGCCCGTGGCACATCAATGCCTGGGAAGAGATCACCAAGCAAAGCCATGAAGATACGCAAGTCATCACCTTCAATCTTGGCCACATTGGTGTCTCGCAAGGAGCGCATCAACACTGCTTGCTCCGACAAGCTTGGGTCAGCACGCTTGAAGCCGCCAGCCACGACGAGGACACTCTTGATTGCACGCATACCCCAATCATACTTCTTGGACTGGGACAGCAAGTCCTTGTTCAAGGCATAGAGCGTGGAGAACTTGAGACCAAGGGCTTTGGCTTCGGTAAAACCTTCACCCATAAACATGTTCTCCATGATGAGCTTGAAATCAGGCACCATGACAGTAATGGGTCGGAACAATGCCTTTAATCCCTCTGGCAACTCGGAACGTCCCAAGTAGCCAGGATTCATCGTGATAAAGCATCCCACCTGTGGGTTCAGGTTGATCTCATCACCTTGCAACATGAAGCGGCTTTGTTTGGCCCTGATGGCATCGCAGACCGCCTTGAACTGGACGGTACACACCGACAGCACTTCAGGCACCAAGCGATTGAACTCATCGAAACAACCCCAGGAGCCACTGGCAGACAAGCCTTTGTAGATATCACCCAGCGTCAAGTAGTCCATCTCTGGTGCCGCATTGATCACATAGCATGCCTTGGCCACAGCATTCGCCAAGTCTTTGGTGCTCTCCGTCTTCCCTGTACCAGCAGGTCCCGCAGGGGCACAGCCCATGCACAAGTGCAAGGCCTGGGTGGCTGTGACGTAGATACGATCTGTCAGGGGTGTCACCACCAGACGTGGTCCATTGCCAAGGTATTCATAACCATAAGGCAACTTTGCATCAGCAATCTCCATGGATGCATCATCCACGTCCTCCTTCCAATAGCACTTCAACATGGATTGCCACTGGAAGGCATCCTTGGTGTTCACCTTTTCAATCACCAAACGTTCTTGAACATCTCGGTTGTGGGCATCCAGGGTGATGGCACACATGATCTTCTGCCTCGTAGGCTTGTCCAAGTTCGTCATCGTCTTCTCAATCAGCTTCAATAGCAAACGATGACTCTCTTGCCACGCATCATGCACTGCATCTTCCTTTCCATCCTGTGCTGCATCGAATCCGTTTTCCACCAACATCACCCAGGTGATCAACTGAACCAGCAGGGCACATTGCGCCGCTTGGCTGCTTGCAATAAATTCCCCTCGCTTGAAGCCATCGTCCATGCATCCTTCCGAGAAGTATTTTTCCTTGTCCTGCTTGGCAAAGAATTTCAAGGCCTTTTGAAACCATTCAATGCACTTGTCCAAATAGGATTCCACCTTACCCAGAAGTGGCAAGGGTTCGGGAAAAGGAACATACTCCTTGCCGACACATGCATTCATTCCCACTGCATGGGGTCGATTGTCCTCACCATCTGGAAACTCCAAGGTGTAGTTATCAATGGCGATGAAGAACTTTGGGAACTGTGGAATCACCTTGGCTGGTTGGTTTCCGTTACTCAGCACGTCCAGCAGGTCATTGGAGGACATGAAATAGAAACGTGGGAAGGCACGCTTCTTGCTATCCATGAAGTCGTTCAAGGCCTTCTGGCACATTTCCAGAGCTCCTTGCACCTTTTCCAACTTCTGGAAGATGTTGCCTTGGTTGCAAAACTCCTTGGCTGCTTTGATTTGATAGCCATTCAGCAGAATCTCCTTCACATCCATGTCAATGCCCACGAACTTGTCGCTCTCCTCTGGAAGCTCTTTCTTCACCTCATCACTGAAAATGAAGAGATTCTCCAAGAAGACCCATGAGCGTTGCACTTCCGAGAGCAAAGTGGAAACCTCTGAAATGTTCGCCAGGGTCTTCTGCCAAGAAACCACCTCGGTCTCAAAGGTGGACAAGAAACGAGATGCGAACATATTCTGCACTTGCACTTGATGTTCTTCCAACATCTCGAACTTGTCATCGGCCATCTTCATCAACATGACTTCCGTTCCGCGATGAGAATCGAAGCCAAAATCCACTTCCGCCCACTCCTTCTGGAGCTTTTTCAGGGTGTTCTCCATCTTCATTTCCTGTTTTGCCTGATCAGCAGTGTCTTCCACGAAGTCAGGATTCTTGTGCAACTCCAAGTTCCACATATCCCGCAGCAAGATGTCAGGTGTAACAGTAATCGACTTTCCACACTGATCCATCAACTGTGCCCAGTGCCGCTGGCGCATAGCAGGATCACGCAATTCACCCACCAAGGGGCAGAAGACGGTCCACTTTTTCACCACATCCTGAACTCCGATGAAGGCATCACACTTGCGGTCCACCTTCACTTCCTTCAACTTTTTGAACAAGCCCTTGATCTCATCCTCCATGTCGCCTGCGACCACTTGACCCCACCGAACCACCAGGAAGCCTTCTGTGACTTTGATCCTTTGGACTTCGAACTCCCACAATCCTTTGCAATTGGCCACATCTTCGCGCATGGCTAACATGATCTTCTTGGAGTTGTTCAACTCCTCGGGGTAGTTGAAATTGGTTGCAATATGCAACAAATCATCCATGCGTTTGTCAAAGTTGTCGAGATCTGTGGTGACATCTTGCAATCTCTTCTGTGCCAATTCCAAACCACTCTTGTAGAAATAGTATGCCTCCTTCTTGAGACCACCCTGATAGGTTTTGAGCTCATTCTCGAAGTCAGCAATGCCCTTCTTGTAGAACTCGCTTTCTTTCTGCACCATGGGTTGGATTTCCTTCTCTTTGGCCACGATGTCTTGCTTCAACTGCACCAAATTTGCACCAATCTTCTTCAACTGCTTCAGCTGCTTGTCGCTCGGCAAGCCTTCTCTCTCCAACTGCGCCAAGGTTTCAACCACCTCGTCCTGGCGAAGGATCAAGGTATCTTCCTGATCATACATATCCTTGATATGATTCATCACCTTGATGAGATTCATCACATCGCCCTCTTTCAGCTTCGTCTGGTGGCCCGTGTTGGTGGTTTGGTAGAACTCATCCAAACTCTTCAAGGTAGAGCCGAGCCAAGCGGTAACTACTGGTCCTGAATAGTCATTGGCACGGTTTCGAGCCATCTTGGTCAAGGTAGGTCGGAAAGGTGAGCCACGGATGGGTCGTGGCTTGCCATTTTCATCCATGAGTTTCACGTGAATCACCAGCTCACCTTCATCTGCCATATATTTCACCTCAGTCTTGCCATCATTGAGGTCGTTCAACTCGAAGGCAACATCGCGCAAGACGTCTTTGCCCTCTGCGTTCAACACCTTCTGTTGTACCGTGACCATAAACTCATCACGCCCGGACTTGCGGTTTTCTCCCGATTGGTTTCGGGCCTGGATCATGAAGCGTGTTTCTGCATTGGCCTGCTGTTCCTGTAGAATGCCAGGACCAAAGCACAAAGACTTCTCTGCAATGGAGTTCAAGAAGTAGGAATAGTGCGCCACGGTGGTTGTGAAATCCCTTGGCCCGATTTGCACCTTCACCTGGCAGTCTTTGGGTCCAATGGTACCTGCCACCGAAGGTGTAAGGCATTCAATGACCTCATCGTTGAGCACGTTTCCCTGCGTGGTGGCTGAAAGTTTGCCACTGGAAAACTCGATGATGACCATACCATTGGTGGACTGAAAACCCACGCCATAAATAGTGACCTTCATTTGTCCTGTGACAGGGCCTAAGGGCGGTTCTACCTTCGTAATGGCATAAGGTGGTCCAACAATGGAGGAGACGTTGATTTGCCATACGTCATCCAACCATTTGTTGGCCCAACCACCAAAGATCACCAAACGCGACTCCTCTGGATCGTAGCAAATGGCCGAGTGCTCGCGCGCTTGCGGCATGTTGTCCTCTGCGCGCATCTCCAAGCCGGGGTCGCTCCACCGCATGGGATCGCCCATGTCAAGCACACCAATCTTGTTGTCAAAGACACCACCCGTGCGGCCCTCGCCATAGACATCCGCTGTGCCACCAAAGACGAAGACACGCCAGGAAGGAATCGCTTCCACGAGTTGCAAGGAACAGTTCCAACGAGGTACACCCCAACTCAGGTCCATGTCAGACCAATCCTTGTTCTCGATGTCCAACATGAAGAGATCGTTGAATTGCTGTTCATTGTTCCAGCCTCCAAAGATGTACACACAACCGTCCTTTGCAAAGGCTTGATGCCCAGATCGAGGCGGTGGAGGGTTGCCGTGGCAAGCAAGCTCAGTCCAACGCTGATTATCCAGGTTCAATACCCAGGTATCGTTGAAAGGTCGACGTTGGTAGCCCACACCTCCATGGCCACCGAAGAGCACCACCGAGTTTTCATGAAGACTCGTCGTGTGATTGGAGCGTGGTGGTGGTGCATTCGGATCAGCCGCACTGCCATCATCACGTTGCCCTTGAGAGACCATCGCAACCAATTCTTCATGGAACTGTTCTTCACTGGTGGTCATGATATTCCCAGCAGGATTGGGTGCATTGGCCTTTCGCATCTTCATAGTGCTTCCTCCTTGGCCCCTTCCTTGAGTTCCACTGAGCATCATGCCCATCTTCTTTTGCAAGATGCCATGCCACTTCTTGCTGCTGCCAGGACCAGCGGCCATGGAACGGCTGGAGCCACGTCGATCGGCCACTGCACGAGTAGCAGCACCAGCCAAGGAAGAGAAACTGATGCTGCCAGCCCTGTCGCTCATTGAAGCACGAGCTTTGGAACCTCGCAACTTCAACGAAGAGCTCTTCTTCCGACCGGCCTCTTCCGCTGAACGGTCCTGAATGAGTCCCGACATCCTTCGGGAGGCGCTCCCACGATTGCCGGTGGGCGCTGCTTTGAAGTGCACCTTTTTCCATTCCATGCAAGAAGTGTCCAAGATCCAGCCATCCTGCAGGGTTTGGAAGGGCATCGCAGAATGAATTCCACCCCAAATGAAGATCTCATCTGCACTGGTTGCCAGAGCAGAATGCAACGTTCTCGCCGGAGGAACTTGAGATGCTGCATCCAACTCAATTGGCGACCATTTGCACTCGCCCCGCGCTCCAAGCTTCAGGACGAACAAATCGCTGTTGGGTGCTGGATTTCCTTGGTCATTCCTCCTTCCGTCCATACCACCAAACAAAAAAAAGCCTTCCACATAGGCATTTCGAATAGGCGTCAAAGTGTGGCCAGCTCGAGGTGTAACTGTCCGTTCAGCATCTCCTGATTGATTCAATTTCACCCATGCATACGGAAATGGCATGGTTTGTCCGCTGTTAACGGGAACGTAGGTCCACCACAATACAAACACAACAAACGTTGGACAACAAACAAAATGGAACGACTATTTGAGCCGCGAGTCGATCACGTTAAGAGATGGATGTAATCCCATGAGTTTCGG
>ERZ1738535.56-NODE-124-length-13158-cov-9.972296_pt1 | contig 13158 bp, 1 predicted proteins | sample MGYA00581728_ERZ1738535 | MGnify/ENA primary metagenome ERZ1738535 (study PRJEB40740, sample SAMEA7388099) | Antillogorgia elisabethae | biome: Marine coral reef biome; feature: Environment associated with an aquatic invertebrate; material: Seawater | host... | reverse complement strand
CCCGAAGTCTGACCACCTTGATGCCTGAAACTCTGGTGGTATCATCAGCCCTATGCAGTCACCGGGGTCCCCCACCGGCGTAACGGCTCAAGTCGAGAACGAGAAAAACCGCCTCGGCGGGGACGGCGTGGCGGAAAACGTCCACGCCACGTCGAGGGGCGAAAAGCCATGGCAAGCACGGAAGCCAAAACACAGGAACGCGCTGCTGTGGTATTTCAGGCGCTCTGTAGCTATCTGGTACGAGAAGTCTCCATTGGTCGTACGGTGCATGTGCCCAACTTGGGTCTTTTCTTCCATGGAGGCCCTGGACAGATGCGCTTCAAGGTCCTTGAGAAGTTGTTACCTCCAGAGCATCGTTGGGATGGACCCAGTCCTGGTGTTGGACCTATCGCCAAACTGCGGGTTGAAAAGATCGCGCAGAATGCAGGGGTGCACAAAGACGTGGCAGAGGAAATGCTGCAGACTGTGGTCAAGGATTTCTGGACTGCAGTTCAAGGCTCAACAGAAGTAGATCTGGACTTTCCAGGTGTTGGAACTATTAAGGTCAAGGAAAAAACCTTGAGTTTTGAGCCTATTGGCCCTACATTGCGCAGCACCAAGGTGACAGCTGAACATAGCATGTTCAGTAGCACAGCATCGGAACTCTGGAAGAAGATGCCTAGGAGCCAACATGAACTTCGGTCCAAAGAGATGACCGAGTCTTTTGCTTCGCCCACATCACGGATTCCACCTCCTGATGCGCCATTGCCCGATGCACCGGAAGGAGCGCAGGTGTTGAGCCTTCGAAAGTCCAGTTCGACGCCGGTGCTGAAACCTTTGCATCACGAGAGCAAGATGACAGGTAGTATGCAAGTGCAATTCTTGAAGAGTTTCAAAGATCGCAAATTGGCTTCTCTGAAGGAGGATGCCGAAACTCTGAGTAAACGTTTCACTCGACAGTTGCCCATGTCCGAGCGGCTTTTTCCGCCCATGTTGGACCGCTGTAGCCGCACACGCTCGGCACTCTTTCGTGAGTCTGTGAACCGGGATCACATTAGCAACGTGATTGGTTCCAACTATTCGCCTTTCTCGAGTTCTTTGACCATTGATCACGAGGCACATGCCAGTTTGTCAGACACCATGATTCGACGGAAGGCCGCACCTAAGCCCGAGAATCGCATGGAAAGTGCTGAAGACGTGCGAAACTTGGATTGGACTGCTGAATGGCCAAAGATCCTGGATGATTCACCGGTGGCTTCAGAGATTAATGCAGTTGATATGTCAAAGCAAGAGTTTTGCCGCATTCTCAGCAGATATAGGCACTACACCGAAGGCGGCGTTCCGGCAGAAGTGTTGGCACCGTATCACCGGCAATGGTTGGAACATGCCGTTTTGCTGCTGGAATTTGAGAATCCCTCGCGTTGGCCCATGCTGGGTGAAGAGGAGCAAAATACTTTGATAGAGGAGTTGAGGCACGAAATTTTGAAGGGCTACATTCGAGCCGCCAAAACCTCGGTGGTGAACTACGCCTTGCTGGACGAACGTTGCAAAAGTCGATTGGATGTGCCTTTCATTCCATGTCCACCACCAATTTGGGGCGACTTGGTCTTCGAAGTACCAGATATCCGTACTCCTGGAGGACCTCCGCAGCATTGGAGAGCAGGTTTGCAACAAGCGCGCAATTCCTTGGCTGGCAGACATGTGCAGAATTCGGCTACGGCCTTGCGATTGGTGGACTTTTGGTTGAAGGAATGCCAGGAAGTGCGGCTGGTAAATTTGCCCTCCGTCCATGCAGAGTGTTGTGATATCAACACTTTCTTTGCAGCACAAAACTCAATCAGAGAGATGGGATTGCAGGAATTGTCCAACAACTGGCAGCAGGTGATTCAGATCGTTTCGGAGGAGCCACAGTATCTATTGAAGGAGGACCCGGAGGAGCCTGGTGAGACATCACCAAGTTCACTTCCCGGTGGAGCCAACCCCGATAAGATGGAAGCTCATTTCTTCAACTCCACGGCGTCGTTATTGTCACAACTCGCACGCAATGTGGTGGAGCAAAGTTTAGAGGAGTACGTGATGTTGTTCCGACGCTTCGAGAAGGAACCCTTGCATTATTCGAAGGTCAAGGCCCTTACCAGTCAGGACAAATGGCAGGATGACATGCTGGCCAACAAGTTGGTGGTGGGACAACAAGGCGATGTACGCTTCAAACATGAGGTGGAGCAGGTGCATGCAAGGTTGATGCAGCCATACAAAGACTGTACCACGTGTCTACGTGAATTGCCACGTCCTGATGCGAAGCTGAAAGAGATGGTCAATAGAACCCTACTATGGCAGGTGAAGGAGGAAGAGATGCATATCAAAGCCGGTTTTGATACCGTGGAAAGCATTGTTGAGATGAACTTGGCGAATATGGCCAAGGCTTTGGAGCTGTACGATCCCTTCAAATTTTTGCTGGTAGAAGAAGATCATACCACCGCTTTCTTCGAAGATCAGTCGAACACACGAGAAAAGTTCACGGAATACTTACAGCATTTAAGGGATACGGTGACCAAGATGCGAGAGCAATGTCCCAACATCTTGAAGATGCAGATGATGAGAGTTGATGCAACGGAGGTGAATCAGAAGTTGGAACAGTGTGCTGAAGATTGTATCGCCAAACTTCTGAAATCCTTGGCAGTTCGGAATCAAGATCGATCCTCACGTTTGGTCAAGCAATTCGAACATCTCAATGGACGCATCATGCGCCAACCTGAGAACGAGGAACAATTGGTTGAGTTGGAAACAGCTGTGGAAGAGGCGAAAGCCAAGATTTTACCAAGTTTGCTTGAAGAATATGAGGATATCAAAGCGTGGCTTTTCTTGACCTGGGACCAGGAATACCTTTTGACAGACGAAGATTATAGCGCCATTTGGGCCGCTTCTGAATGGAAGACTTATGGAGACAACATCAAAGAACGCGAAAAAGATTTGGAAAAAGATCGCATGACCATTGAAAGCAAGCTATCCACACGGCGCAACGAATTGCAAGAAGACTTGATGAACATCATGAACAGCGTGCTGAAGTTCAAAGACAAAGGTCAGATTCGATATTTGGATGAATACTTGGATGATTTAACCAGCATCAAGAAGAATTTGGGTCTCATCCAGGCTCGATGTGAACGCATCCAATATGAAGAGGAGTTAGTCGGTTGGGAAGCTGGTGAATTCGAAATCAACGAAGCCTTTGCTGCTGTCGAACCGTATGACAAATTATGGACCTTGGTCTTTGAGCAACAGAAGGCAAATCAAAGATGGACGCGTAGTCCCCTCTTCAATGGCGAAATCAAGCCCGAGGAAGTCGAGAATGAAGTGATGAGCATGTGGCGCTTGTCCTTCAAGTTGAAAGCCACCTTCGAACAGGATGGACAAGTGAAGCCCGCGAAGGTCGCAGAAAAAGTGAAGAACGATTTGGATGCCTTCAAGGAGAATGTGCCATTGCTCCACGCTTTATGCAACCCCGGCTTGCGTGATCGTCATTGGCAAGAGATCTCCAATATCATCGGCTTTGAAATGGGCCCTGATCCAACCCTGACATTGAACAAGGCATTGGATTTGGACATCGGTGCCTATGTGCAACGAATCTCAGAGATTTCAGAATCCGCGGCCAAGGAATATCAAATCGAAAGTGGTTTGGAAGGCATGATCAAAGAATGGGAACCTGTGATGATGGAGTTCAAGGACTGGGGTACCACTGGTACCTATATCGTCGCTGGCACCTCTATCGACGAGGTGCAGACCCTTTTGGACGATCACGTCATCAAAACGCAAACAATGAAGGGCTCGCCCTATGCCGCCGAATTCAAGGACCGTTTGGAAGATTGGGAGAAGTATCTCACGGCTGTGCAGGATGTCGTGGATGTTTGGTTGAAGGTGCAAGGCGTTTGGCTGTACTTGGAGCCGATTTTCTCCTCTGAGGACATCATGCAACAGATGCCAACCGAAGGGCGCTTGTTTCGGGAAGTGGATGGTACCTGGCGTCAAATCATGGCAGCTTGCGTGGCAGCGCCCAAAGCATTGGAGGTCTTCCGTCAAGACAACTTCTTGGAAAATCTGACAGCTGCCAATGACAAGCTTGAGACGGTACAGAAAGGTTTGAATGACTATTTGGAGACCAAGCGACTCTTCTTCCCTCGTTTTTTCTTCCTGTCCAATGACAACTTGTTGGAGATCTTAAGTGAGACGAAAGATCCCAAGCGAGTCAACGCACATGTCAAGAAGTGTTTTGAAGGCATGCAAAGCCTTCAGTTCGAAGAGAACCTCAACATTTCTGGTATGATTTCGCCTGAGAAGGAGCTGGTCCCCATGACAAACTATGTGGATCCAGTTGCTGCCAACGGTGCAGTGGAAAAATGGTTGGTGCAGGTGGAGGATGCTATGTTAGAATCCATTCGGGATCAATCTTTTCAGTCGAGAGATGATTATGTGAACACGCCTTTTGTGGATTGGGTGCAGAAGTGGCCCGGTCAAGTGGTCATTGGTATCTTCAACCTCTTCTGGACCCTAGAGGTGAATGAGGCCTTGTCAGAACGTGGCAACGCGGGATTGGTGGATTACGCTACGAAGTTGGACAATACCTTGACGGACATTGTCAATTTGGTGCGTCGTGAGATTCCCAAATTGGTGCGTTGCACCCTGGAAGCTCTCATCGTCATTTTCGTTCACAATAAGGACACCATTGTTGAACTGAGAGATCGTGGCACCTCTGAAGTCACTGACTTTGATTGGTTGGTACAATTGCGATACTTCATCGAGGAAAATCCGGAGAAGCCAGGTCAAGAAGACATTTTCGTTCGCATCACCAACAGTCATTTGGGCTATGCCTACGAATATTTGGGCAACTGTGGGCGTTTGGTGGTTACACCGCTCACTGATCGATGTTACCGCACTTGCTGCGGTGCGTTGCATTTGCTCTATGGCGCTGCTCCGGAGGGACCGGCGGGCACTGGCAAGACGGAGACGGTGAAAGATTTGGCCAAGGCCCTGGCACGATTTTGCGTGGTCTTCAATTGCAGTGATGAATTGGATGTAAATGCTATGGCAAAATTCTTCAAAGGCCTTGCTTCCTCAGGTGGTTGGGCTTGTTTTGATGAGTTCAACCGCATCGATGCGGAGGTCTTGAGTGTCATTGCGCAGCAAATCCTTCAAATTCAGAATGCAATCAAGGCACGCTTCACCTGTTTTGAATTTGAGGGCACTGCCAACCTGCCGTTGAAATGGACCTGCAATTGCTTCATCACCATGAATCCTGGCTACGCAGGGCGTGCTGAACTGCCAGACAACTTAAAGGCTTTGTTCCGAACAGTGGCCATGATGGTGCCCGATTATGCCATGATCGCAGAGATCAAGCTTTACTCCTATGGTTATGCCGACGCCAGATCATTGGCACAAAAGATTGTCACCACCTACAAGTTGTGTAGTGAGCAGCTCTCCTCGCAGAAGCACTACGACTATGGTATGCGCGCCGTCTTCTCGGTGCTCGTGGCAGCCGGAAACCTCAAACGCAAATATCCCACGGAGAAGGAAGAAATTTTGATGTTGCGCTCCATTTGCGATGTGAACTTGGCCAAGTTCTTGGCATTTGATGTGCCATTGTTTAAGGGAATCACTTCGGACTTATTCCCGGGTGTGGTGTTACCAGAGCCAGATTTTGGAGCATTGACCAGCAAGTTAGGGGAGCACTTGAACGCAGAACATTGCCAGCCACACCCCTACTTTATTGAGAAGATCATTCAGTTCTATGAATGCCACATTGTGCGTCACAGTGTGATGCTGGTGGGCATGCCCTTCAGCGGCAAAACCACTGCCCTTAACTGCTTGCAAAAGACCCTCACTGATTTGGCCAATGAGGGCATCATGCATGCAGGTTGTGCTGTCCATCAGGCGCGTTTGAATCCCAAGAGCATCCCAGCACCATGTCTTTATGGTACTTTCGATGAAGTCTCCAAGGAATGGGCTGATGGCATCGTGGCAGTTCTCTTCCGGGAGTTTGGGCGCAACATGACTGAAGAAAGGAAATGGTTGGTCTTTGATGGACCTATTGATGCAGTTTGGATTGAAAACATGAACACCGTCATGGATGAAAATAAGAAGTTGTGTTTGAACAGCGGAGAGATCATCGCCATGTCACCCAACATGCGCACCATTATGGAGCCCATGGATGTGAACGAGGCCTCTCCAGCCACCATTTCTCGAAATGGCATGGTGTTCTTCGAGCCACATTTGATGGGAATTGACCCCTTGGTGGAGAAGAATTTCCTGGGTGGTATGCCTGAAGCATTGGATGAAGAAGAGGCTAATGAAGTTCGATCTATGGTGGGTTGGCTCTTCAAGCCTTTGATCAAATTCATCCGCGAGGAGTGTCATGAGGTATCGCCCACCCAAGATCAAAATCTGGTGCAGAGCTTCATGAACCTGCTGATGTCGCATATGACGGACTTCTTGAACTTGGAAGCCTATAAGAAGACAGAAGGCAATGAGGCACAAGCAAAGAAGAACATCATCACCATGATAGATGCTGTGGTGGTCATGAGTTTGGTATGGTCCATTGGTTGCGTCTTGCAAACCAACTCACGACCTGAATTTGGGAACTATTTGAGACAGTTGTTGGGAAACAAAGTAGAAGGCATCAGCAGCTACAAGAAGATGAGTCCTGAGTTTCCAGAACGTGGATCTGTTTTTGATTGGGTCTTCAATGGTGAGGAACTGAAATGGATCGGTTGGATGGATACGGTGGAACCACAGCAGATCAAAGCCGGATCTGCCGTGGAATCCATCATCGTGCAGACCTTGGACAGTGTGAGATATGGTTATATCCTCCAACATTGCATCAAGCATCGACTCAAGTTGCTCTTTTGTGGTCCCACCGGTACAGGGAAGACCGCTTACATGCAGCAGAACCTCATGGGATTATCCAAGGACAGTTTCACACAGATCATGATGGGCTTCAGCGCTCAGACCAAGTGCGCGCAGACCCAGGATTTGATTGATGCCAAGTTGGATCGTCGACGCAAAGGCGTTTACGGTCCGCCCTTTGGTAAACTCTGCGTTTTGATGGTGGATGACCTCAATATGCCTAACAAGGAGACTTATGGAGCCCAACCTCCAATTGAAATTTTACGACAGATGATCGATGCGAGAGCTTATCCTGAAACTGGTGGATGGTATGATCGGAAGGATGTGACGCATCCCTTCCGCAGCATCATCGACGTCTTGCTTTTTGCAGCGATGGGACCACCAGGAGGTGGACGTACCTTCATCACACCACGAATGTGTGGACATCTCTACTTGGTCGGCTTCCCATTGTTGGATGATGACAACATGAAGATGATTTTTTCCACCATTTTGGATTGGAAACTTCAAGCTGATGGCTATCCAGGGGAAGTCGCCAGCTTATCCAAGAAGATCGTGTCGGGCACCCTGGAGATTTACAAAGCAGCAGTGGATGCGCTACTGCCAACACCTCTCAAGGTTCATTATACCTTTAATCTTCGTGACTTTGCCAAGATTATTTTTGGCGTGCTGCTAATGAAGAAGCAAGAATGCGATGGTGTTTCACGTCACGTACGTCTCTGGGTACATGAGATTTGGCGTGTCATCGGAGATCGCTTGGTAGTCAATGAAGATCGCCTTTGGATGTTGGAACAGGTGCGCGCCGTCACGAAGAATACCTTCGGAGTTGGCTTCGACGAAGTCTTCAAGCATTTGGACAACAATGGTGATGGCAAGGTAACCACCTTGGACGAAGTGCGAACACTGATCTTTGGAGATATGCTTTCACAACCGGCGGCGCCCAATCGTCCCTACACCGAATGTCCTGAGATTCCGGAGTTGCAAAAACAGGTCGAGTCCCACTTGGAACAATACAATTTGATGTCGACCAAAAAGATGGACCTTGTGTGTTTCCTCTACATGTTGGAGCACCTCTCCCGCGTAGCGCGGGTGATCAAAACACCTGGGGGAAATGCTTTGTTGGTTGGTGTTGGCGGCTCTGGACGACAAAGTTGTAGTAGATTGGCATGCTTCCTGGCGGATTGCAATGTTTTCCAGATTGAGATCGCCCGTGGCTATGACCAACTGGCCTTCCGTGAAGACTTGAAGAAGCTCTTGATTGGGGCAGGTGGCAAAGGTGAAAAGACAGTCTTCTTATTTTCGGATTCTCAGATTAAGAGCGAAGGCTTCGTGGAAGATCTCAATAACTTGCTGAACACCGGTGAAGTGCCGAACCTCTTCGCTCCTGATGAACGCGTCCAGGTCTGTGAGATGGTCCGTGCCGCTGCACGCGCTGAAGGTAAGGCACCGGAGGGCACCCCGAACCAGCTATACGCGTACTTTGTGGAGAGGTGCCAAAAGTTGTTGGCCATTGTCCTTTGCTTCTCACCCATTGGTGATGCCTGGCGTTCGCGCATTCGACAGTTCCCATCATTGGTGAATTGCTGCACCATTGATTGGTACACTGAGTGGCCGGCAGATGCCCTAGTGGCCGTGGCGGAACGTTTCCTGGGACAGGTGGAGATGGAAGACGAAGTACGCAACAGTTGTGTGGAGATGTGTTCGGTCTTCCACTCGCAGACCACTGAATTGGCTGTAGAGTTCAAGAATAGCCTGAAGCGCATCTACTATGCGACACCCACCTCCTTTTTGGAGTTGATTCAGACCTTTAAGACGTTGCTGGGAGGTAAACGTAAACAAGTCACAGATCTCAAGGATAAGTACGAGAAGGGCTTGGAAAAGATCTTGACCACCGAGCAGTCTGTGGAGGGAATGAAGGTGGAACTCATCAATTTGCAACCCAAGTTGATTGCAAAGAATGAAGAAGTTGAAAAGATGATGGTGGTGGTTGGCGAGGAATCTGAGAAGACGGCCAAGGTGAAGGAATCCGTGGCGGCCGACGAGGCGGTGGCCGCCGAGTCCGCGGCCAAGTCGGAGGCACAGAAGGCGGAAGTGGAAGCAGACCTGGATGAGGCCATGCCTGCCTTGACTGAAGCATTGGGTGCTTTAGACACCTTGTCAGCCAAAGATATTGGAGAAATCAAAGCCATGAAGAATCCACCTGGTCCAGTGAAATTGGTCTTGCAAGCGGTGTGCATCATGAAGAGTATCAAGCCGAACCGTGTGAAGGATGAGTCGGGAAAGATGGTGGAAGATTTCTGGGGACCTTCTGTCAAGATGGTGGGCGAATCCGACTTTTTGCGATCTTTGCAAACCTTCGACAAGGACAACATCCCACCAGCCACCATCAAGAAGATTCAAACCTTTATGCCATTGGATGATTTCCAACCTGCACGTGTCAAAACCTGCAGTACTGCTGCATGGGGTATTTGCATGTGGGTGCGTGCGATGGAGACCTATGACCGCGTAGCCAAGGTAGTTGGGCCTAAGAAAGAGGCCTTAGCCATTGCAGAGGCTGAATACGCCGAGGTCATGGAAAAGCTGAACCAAAAGCGGGCAGAGTTGCAAAAGGTCCTAGATCAATTGGCTGAATTAGAAGCGCAACTCAATGGGCTTAAAGCTGAGAAGGATGATTTGGCCTACCAAGTGGACTTATGCAAAAAGAAGTTGGATCGCGCGGAAACCTTGATCGAATCTCTTGGTGGAGAAAAGAGTCGATGGACGCAAAATGCGAAGGACTTGGCAGTTGACTATGTGAATTTGACTGGTGATGTAATCGTTTGCAGTGGTTTGATCGCATATTTGGGTGCTTTCACGCCCGACTTCCGCGAACGCACCGTGAAAGCATGGACAGAGTTGTCTTTAGAAAAGTCGATTCCGGGAAAGGAGAAGGTGAGTTTAGAGGACTGTTTGGGTGAACCTGTAAAGATTCGCAATTGGACCATTTGTGGTCTCCCAAATGATGCCTTTTCCATTGAGAATGGCATAATCGTCGATAAATCACGAAGATGGCCGTTGTGTATTGATCCGCAGGGTCAGGCCAACAAATGGATCAAGAAGATGGAAGAACCCAACAAATTGGCGGTCAAGAAGTTCACAGATAGCGACTACATTCGACGATTGGAGGGATGCATCACCTATGGCAATCCCATGTTGATTGAAAACATCCTCGAGGAAACAGATCCGGCCATCGAACCAGTGCTATTGAAACAGACGTATCGTCAAGGAAATCGTGTGATGCTGAAATTGGGCGAGTCGGTGCTAGAGTACAACAAGGACTTCAAGTTCTACCTCACCACCAAGTTGAGAAATCCACATTACTTGCCAGAGATTGCTGTGAAGGTCACTCTGTTGAATTTCATGATCACCGTGGTGGGCTTGCAGGATCAGTTGTTGAACATCGTGGTCCAAGCGGAACGACCCGAGCTCGCAGAAGATAAGGCACGCCTCGTGATTGAGGGAGCCGAGAACAAGGCACAGCTGGAAGAGACAGAGAACAAGATTCTTCACGTTTTGCAGACTTCACAGGGCAACATCCTGGAGGACGAAACAGCGATCAACGTTCTCAGTTCCAGTAAGGCCTTATCCAACAAGATCGCTGCAAAGCAGGAGATTGCCGAAGAGACGGAAAAACAGATCGATGAAGCACGCTTGGGTTATGTTCCAGTGGCTTTCAAAACAGCCATCTTGTTCTTCTGCATCTCCGATTTGGCAAATATCGATCCAATGTATCAGTACAGCTTGCCCTTCTTCGTGAGCCTCTTTTTGTCCTCCATCGAAAAGGCAGAGAAGAGCGATGACCTAGAAACGCGCATCGATCACTTGAACGACACTTTCAGATACACGCTCTACTGCAATATTTGTCGAAGTCTCTTTGAAAAGCACAAGACGCTGTTTTCCTTCCTCCTTTGTATGCGCCTCTTGCTGTCAACGGACGAAGCTGATTACGATGACTATCGCTTCCTCCTGACGGGTGGCGTGTCCTTGGAAGATCCTCCAGCGCGACCGGCGGAGTGGGTGCCAGATCGTTGCTGGGGTGAACTCTTCCGATTGGCCAAATCCAAGGAGTTTTACCAAGGCTTCCATGAGAAGTTTGCCACTGAATTGCCAACCTGGAAGATGGTGTACGATGATGTGAACCCGATGATGTTGCTGAAGGGAGCTGAGACCAGACCAAAATCGATGGAGGGATTCAATGATTTCCAGGATTTGATGATCTTACGTTGCATTCGACCAGATCGTGTGGTACCAGCCGTTTTGGAATTTGTGGCCGGCAAGTTGGGTGAGAAGTTTGTGAACCCTCCACCCTTCGATTTAGCTGGATCCTACACTGATTCCAACGCCATGTCACCTCTGATTTTCATCCTGTCACCGGGGGCTGACCCTGGCAGCAACCTCTATCGTTTTGCAGCTGAGAAAAGTCGTGAAGTGGCCAGCATTTCATTGGGACAGGGTCAAGGTCCAAAGGCTGAAAAGTTGATGGACATTGCTACCAAGGATGGTGGCTGGGTGTTGCTCCAAAACTGTCACTTAGCTACCTCTTGGATGCCTCGCTTGGAACGTTTGCTTGATGAGAAAGATCCAAAGAAGGTGCATAAAGACTTCCGTTTGTGGCTCACCTCCTACCCATCAAACAAGTTCCCGGTGGCCATCTTGCAAAATGGCGTCAAGATGACCAACGAGGCACCAAAAGGTTTGAGAGCCAATATGACTGGATCCTACAATATGGATCCAATCAGCAACGAGGAGTTCTTCAATGCTTGCACCTGCGATTTGGCTTTCAAACGTTTGTGTTTCAATCTTTGCTTCTTCCACGCCGTGATTCAAGAACGACGTCTCTTTGGACCTTTGGGATGGAACATCGCCTATGAGTTTACTGAGAACGATTTGCGTATTTCAGTACGTCAGCTACAGATGTTCCTGGACGAATATCCTACAGAAGCACCCATCAAGGCCTTGAACTACCTCACGGGAGAATGTAACTATGGCGGTCGTGTCACAGAAGCGATGGATAGGCGACTGTTGGCCACATTGCTCAAGAGCTACTACTGCCAGGAAGCGCTGAGTGATGACTTCATATTGTACCAAGAGACCAATGGATCGACATATGTTCCTCCACCACCAGGTGGATATGAGGATCACTTGGAACATATTCGCAGCCTGCCGTTGGTGACCCCTCCGGGCGTCTTTGGCTTCCATGAAAACGCGAATTTGACCAAGGAGATGGGAGAGACCTACAATATGATGATGGAGTTGTTGTTGACTGCTGGATCCAGTAGTTCCTCAGGAGGTTCCAGTCCTGATGTGGTCGTAGGCGAAATTGCCAAGGACGTTTTGTCACGACTTCCAGAACCTTGGGATGTGGCCAAAGTGCAGGAGAAGTATCCAACGCTCTATGAGGAGAGCATGAATACCGTCCTGGCACAAGAATTGAAGAGATTCAACGGCCTTCTCAAGGCCATTCAAGGCTCCTTGAAAGACATTCAGAAGGCAGTCAAAGGCTTGCTTTTGATGAGTGCCAATCTGGAAACAGCCTTCTTTGAGATTTTCGATGGGAAGACACCTGCCATGTGGCTGAAACATTCCTATCCTTCATTGAAGCCATTGGGAGGTTATATCAATGACTTGGTGGAGAGACTGAAATTCTTCCAGAAATGGGTGGATAATGGTGCTCCAGTGATGTTTTGGTTCAGTGGCATTTATTTCACACAAGCCTTTACCACTGGAGCATCACAAAACTTTGCTCGAAAATATCAGATTCCAATTGACACCTTGACCTTTGACTTCTTCTATCCCAAGGAGCAAGAGTTCACGGGGAAGCCTGATGATGGTGTTTACACCTACGGTCTTTTCTTCGAAGCCTGTCGATGGAACTGGAGTGAATGGAAATTAGCGGAATCTGAGCCCAAGGTTTTGTATGCTTCTGTACCTTTGATTCACCTCATGCCATGCGAAAAGAGCAAGCAAAGAGAGTTTGATCACTACGAGTGTCCTTGCTACAAGGTGTCTACAAGAAAGGGCGTGCTGTCTACCACAGGTCACTCCACCAATTTCGTGATGCCGATCAAGATCATCAGTGATGTGGATCAATCCCATTGGATCAAACGTGGAGTGGCGATGTTGACCTCCTTGGATACCTGAGGTCAAAACCAAGTGAAAATAAAACGCGTCCCTGTACAGGCAGAAATGCTTGTGTTTTTTTTGTGTGATGTGGAGAGGGTCCTTTGACCCAACCAAGAATGTGTGTCT
>ERZ1738535.54-NODE-121-length-13382-cov-8.996999_pt1 | contig 13382 bp, 2 predicted proteins | sample MGYA00581728_ERZ1738535 | MGnify/ENA primary metagenome ERZ1738535 (study PRJEB40740, sample SAMEA7388099) | Antillogorgia elisabethae | biome: Marine coral reef biome; feature: Environment associated with an aquatic invertebrate; material: Seawater | host... | reverse complement strand
CCGGACTTACTGAGGGGAGTCTGAACTCTTTCAAGAACTTCTGAAAACACATTAAAATGCAAAATCAATGTTGTTTATAATATACATTATCAGTAATATACATGTATACGACACATGTTCTGAACATTAATGTCATTAATAATATCAATATACAGTTACTCATAGAGCAAAGTTGGTAAAACGTATTGATCTTCCATTTTGATATATAGATATTTACCGTAGTTTAACAATGTTAGTGCAGATTTTTTTTATGAAAACTATATCTAAAATCGCGCGTGCAAATGGTCTGAGATTAAAGAATCTGTTTGTCATGAATATTTCGTGCAATGCTCGCCCGGTTATTAACCTGCTAATATTATCTTCCAACAAACTGGAACAATCAGTGCAAACATATCTTGCTAAAAAGAAGCAATATTGTTGTTAAGTGAGTGCACTTGAAGCAATTCCTACTGCAACTTTCAATGCGCTATTTAGCTATGTCATTCATATTGACAAAATAATGTTGCGGCTAACACTCTCTTGGATCAAAATATCATGCACAACGTACTGTTGCGGGGCGGCAAAGAATGTTGGCAATGGTAAAAATTTTCCTCCAACTGTTAGTTTTTGGAGGAGATTGATTTGTCTCAGAAATTGCGTCGCAAGTTGCAGTAAAAATTGCCATGTGTGATATTGCCGCCTTTATGGATCTTGGAGAACCTTAGGAACGTCCATATATTAAATGCAAACTATATAGAAATCATCGCACGTTCCTACAGCTGCCTGGCAATCTTTGAACGGACATTTTTCCTCATCTAATGTCTTTGCACAGTACGTACAGTCATGTAAACTAGAAATACAAGCTGGGGCGACAGAGTTGAATCCGGCCCGTTCCACAATAGCGCCAGGCGAAATACCTGTATCATAAGATGTTGTGTTATATTTCCAAGAACAGGCATCGGTTGTTAATTTCGTAGAAACATTCCTCGAGGTGTACGGCTGGCGATCGTAACTTTTACAAAACGTTTGATATTCGTAACACCAATTTTCTGTTTTCGACTGTCTGTGAGAGGGGATCTTAACTTGGCCAATCAAAAATGATGCGTCGAACCACACATCGCGGACATCTTGGGTTATGAAATTTGTCTGTAGATTTTCGTCTAATGAGGCACAGACTGCGTAGAATACTCTGCGATGACTGTCTGACTTCCTACACGACACGCAATGCGGTATTTGAAAGTGTCTTCCACATTCTTGAGCACCGCATTCCTGAAAAGAATATAAATTACCGGTCGTAGCGTTCGGATATCCTGCAAGATGTGCGACTTTGACCAATGATGCAGCAGTGAATTTCGAATTGTAGGTACTGAAATACTCAACGCTACATTCCCGACTTGCCACCCTTGTCAAAGGCCTCAAGTTGTGTGCATGACACAGTCGCTCATAGTCTCGACACCAGCTTTCGAACTTGGACAAACGATTTGTCGGAATGCGGACTTTCAATACGGTATACGTAGTGTCGTTGGAATGTACTGTCTTGCTGTCAAGCACATAGAAGTTGGATGCTGATGTAGTTTCAATGCAAAGTCCAAAAACTTTTGGAGTTACACCGTCAAGACAGTGTAGTGAGCCACTGCAGTTGTATGAATATGGACTACTTTCACAACTGTCGTAAGAACATCCCTTAAAAGCAAACGTATTCCCGTATTTAGCTTCACTGTAGCCAGCTTGTGCAGCTATCTGATGTACAACATCAATTTCAGACATCTGTATAACAGCATCGTAATCATCGCGGCATTTGAGAAGTTGTTTGGTCACCACACCAGAGTGTAATGCAACTGGACTTTGGCCAATGGCATGACAAAGCTCAGCATAATCCTTACACCAGGTCGAAGACGTGCGCTCTGGTAGTAACGCTGACACAGCAGTGTAGACGGCGCCAGCAGTGGACACTTTCCGAGAATCCACAATTTTAAAGGTTGAACTCTCTTTGAGACAAACCACATAAACATATTCCGTGGGGTTGGAATTGATACAAGATAGTGAATTGTCACATCCAGACGAGGCTAACGTTTTAGAACAACTGTTGCAATTATTGAAAATAAACGTATTCTCTTGTTTTGCATCAGAATACCCAGCCTGTAGAGCTATATTCGAGACGTCTTTTCCATCACATGAAAACGAGGATTCTTTTGCAGTATATTTTGCACACTCCATATAGTTGTCCTCTTTATGACAAGCAACAGTCTGTGCATTGTAGCTTTGGCAAAGGTTTTCATATTCTTGACACCAAGTAGCTGACTTGGCTCGCCCGTCAGCGGGTAGTCTGGCTTCAAGGACCAAATATTTGGCGTCACCAAAAACTGTGGACGAAGTACTTCGAACGTTAAACCCAGTCTTAGGGTTAACACATGCAGTGTAAACCTGCCGTTGCCAAATGATGTTGTTGACACAGTTTAATGCTCCGTCGCACTCGCGGGTCAAATCCGAAGTACATTGATGGCAGTTATGAAAGACAAAGCTGTTCTCTGGGATAGCATCTTTGAAACCCGCTTTCTTTGCAATAGCGCTAACGATTTTGGTATCGCCACATTCAAGGATGTCATCGGCTGGCATATACGAACTGTATTCCGTACTGCAGGAGGAATAATTAGTGAACTTTACATTATCTCCTCCGCAGCCAGTGGGCAGCATATTGAAGCTTACACAGAGATCTTCATAGTCTTTGCACCAATTGGTTTTATACGACTTTCCATTCTCTGGAAGTCGAGCGTGGATAACTAGGTAATCCAGGTAGTTGAACGTGATGGATTTTACATCCAAAACCTCGAAGTTGCTTTGTTTAACGTTATTTACACACACCGTATACACTATTGGATTATCTGGGTTCCAGGTGAGACACGGCAAGCTTTCAAGACATTTTGACGAGAGTTGCGAGACAGATGAACCGTTGCAGCACGAGAATCCGAACGAATTACTCGGGCGCGCATTCACAAACCCAGCATCCCGTGCAAGCTTGGCTATGACGTCATTCGGATTGCAGCCGAGCTGGTCGCCGTGTAACACATACGAATTGTACTTCGATTCACAGGCTGAAACTCCAGGGCTACTTCTTCCGGTAACTACTCCACAACCAGTAGGCAGTTCGTCATAGAACCCACAGAGGTTCTTATAATCTTTGCCCCAGTTAGAAACGGCGGATGATTGGCTGATCACTTTTGCTTGTACTACACGAAGTTTTAGGCGGCCATGGCGAACCTGTTTTGTGGCCAGAGGCTGGAAACTTGATTGAGTCTCAGTCCCTCTACAAGCCGTGTAGACCTCTTTGAGTTGTGTGCCGGTGTTCAGGCAATTTAAAGCTTTGTCACAGTTTGAAGAGTGTAAATTTTTAGAACACATGCTGCATTTGTGAAATGCAAACGAGTTTTGCAAATCACATTCACTGTAGCCAGCATGCCAGCCCATTCTCTGAGCCTGTATCGGGCAGCTATAATTATAAGTCAAAACCGAGCTATATTTCTGTTTGCAGACTCCATAATCGTCCGCAGATAACCCAACAGTGCAGTGTATGGGTCTGAGGTTGAAGGATTGGCATAACCGTAGGTAATCTTCGCACCAAGTTTCGAATAGAGGGGTACCGTGTTCTGGTATACGAGAGCGGATTATCATGTGGTCAAAACCTCGCAACACTTTTTCTCGTTTTTCAATGACATTGAAGTTGCTATCAGAGTTTGCGACAACGCATGCTGTATACACGTGATCGTGAAGTATTTCTTCACTTAAACAATGAACGGCATCACTGCAGCCAGTTAAAGGCAGCTTTGACAGGCATTTATCATCATTACAGTTATTCAAAGAGAAGGAGTTGGCCAAGCTAGCTCTTTTGTATCCTGCCATACGGGCCAGTTGTGAGACGAAGCTATTGGAAGGACATTCGTAATCGACATCACTCATCATAATTGCACCATAGTTTGAAACACATTTTCCATAATTTGTATCAAATCCGAACCTCCGGGGACAAGCCAAGGGTGAAGAGTAAAATGCTTTACACAAGTTCGCGTATTCCGTACACCAGCTTGATGATTTTGAGAGAGCGGACAGTAGTTTTGTTTGGATGATAAGATAGTCTCTTCCTGAACTTGAAACCGTACGAACACTCTGGACTCTGAAGTTGGTACCGCTTTCAGGCCGTAAACAAACAGTGTTGGCTTCCCCGGACATTCGCGAGAGAGAATTACTGCTAAGGAACCCACAATTTGTCTCCACTCGAGGTATTTTGTGTTCGAATGTTTGATTCGCTGTAACACTGAAGTTAGTCAGTATTACTCCAGGTGCATTTAAAACGAAATTCTGTTTACATGTATTGCTTTTGAAAATATCCGTCAATTTCTCACCATCGATCGCGTAATGTGGTTCACCACTAGGGGGGTCTGGAATGACAAAGCAATGTCGAGGCTCTGGTACAATAATAGTTTCAGTTTCATTTAAGGTATTTATTCTAGTCACGGTAATGTTTACGATATAATCAGCACGTTTGAGTTTAACTTCTGTTGCGTTTGTTTCGAATAAAGAGTCGTAGTGTGTTGTATCTTTGCACTGAATATTCGGCATCTTAGCAACGCATGACTTGCTTGTATCGCAGGATTCCATTGCAAAGGAGTTCGTGTCGTTCACATGGTCAAAGCCAGCTTGTTTTGCAATAGCTGCGACTCCAGTTTTCGCTGGACAGGCGAGATCATCGTTAGTCTTTGTCATTGAGCCATAATAATAAATGCACATTCTTTGTGACAAATCACCGTGTTCACAAGTCAGCGGTTTCATAGCATAACCTTCACAGAGTCGTTTGTAATCTTCACACCACGTTTGGTGCTTCGATCGCCCGTCAACCGGTATCATAGCTCGTATAACGAGATAATCCTGCTTTGCTATGGTGACTTGTTTTGTAGCAATTACGTCATAGGCGCTATCTGATGATGCGCACAAGGTGTAATATACCCGGTCGGTAGAATTGACCAGGAATTGTGTGAAGGGTTGCTCTCGCGAAGGTAAAAACCGCGTGCAATCTTGAGCCAAACAGGATTCAAATATGAATGAATTCTGTGGCGTTGCGGTTGTGAATCCTGCAGATCGAGCAATTTCGTGAACGTTGAATTTTTCTGAACAGTCTACAGTGTCGTCAGAGTACATTAACGCATTGTACCCATCTCGACATCGAGCGTGCTCTTCGATTGTTTCCGCAGACTTCCCACAACCAACTGGACGCAAACCGTACGATTGACACAATTTTGAGTAGTCTATACACCAGTTCTCATTACGTGACTCTCCATGATGAGGAATAGTCGTCATGACAACAGACACAAGTGATCCACGATGTTTAACAACCCGCTTTTCGAGCACTTTGAAGTTGCTGTTTGATTCAGTGCATACAAGGTACACATTAAAAGCTGTGTTTGTTATGTATTTTGTTATATTCGTGCCACTGGGGGAATAAACCTTGTTCCAACTTTCACTGAAGTTTTTGGAGCACTTTTCACAGTTCCACAACCCAAGGCTTTCATTGACGTTTGCAGGAAACCCAGCATGCCTTGCGATGGTTGCGACTTCTTGTGAGCCTGGACACGACATTCCCTCCATCATGATGGCGTCATACCGCATTCGACAATCACGTGATTGTTTCAACATTTCAAAACTCCTTCCACATCCAAGAGGTCGCTTTCCTATTGCCTGGCATAGCATTTTGTAATCTTCGCACCAGTTCTCCGACTGCGACTGGCCATGAGAGGGTACCTGACCTTTCACAACAGTGTACGGCTGGTCAGCGTACATCACTTCTCGCACATCTTTGACAACGAAATTTGAAGGCGAAAAATCAGAACAAAACGCATAAACATCTTCACTGGAATTGAATCTGGAACAATTTTCCCCAGGCGGGCACGCTGACATGTGCATTTGGTATGTAGGCTCAAATTGGTAGTACTCAGCACAGTTGTTGCGATGACAGTTAAAAATTACGTCGCACGAGTTGTTAGCCAACTGCGTGTCGTTAAAACAAACACGTCCCACACTACAGATTTCCGTCACGGTGTGATTTTCCCCTTGCGGTAATCTTTGTTCCACGCATCTTTTCCACCTTTGAGCAAAGCTGGTGTTCTTCTGAAATAATGAGACCAATGTTTCCAATTCAGTAAATGTCCCGGACACGTGGTGAAAAACAAGTTTGTTTGTTGGTACTTGTGAACTTTTAAACAACAGAACATTTTTAACTTGTGAATAGCCAGCTTGAACAGCTAGCGACTTCAGCTTTATAACGTCACAAGAGTTCTCGGATAAAAATAAATCATACGTTTCGCGGTTTTTATATTGTACATTATTACCAGGCTCGCCACAAGAGAACGGTCTCTTTCCTAAAGATAAACACATTCTGTTGTAATCGTATCCCCAATTTTGATGAAACGAAGAGCCGTTTGACATAACTTTCGCTTTGACGACACTCAGCCGTACGTTTTCGTGTTCGGTCGGTCTCGTTTCCAGGACTTTTATGTTGCTTTGCAGTGCGGTACAAACGGTAAGGACCGATTCGTTTTTGTAATTTGGGTGGTGTGGACAAGGTTCCCAAATAGTTTCGCTGCATTTGTCACATCCAGCGGGCATAAAGAGGCTTGCATTTTTCGAGAAACTATCATCAACAAGCTTGTTCAGAACACGAACGTCTTTCAATTCGCAGGAGTTAGTAGTGTTAGCAAAATCTGCGCTACAATCTGAGACTGGTGGATTTGAAACGCAAACAACAGGTTGCATACCAAAAGAGTTGCAAAGATTCATGTAGTCTAAACACCAGTTTTTGTGCATTGAAACGCCATGTTCAGGGATATTGGATCTGACCATGAGATAGGGAATCCCTTTATGCTGTATATTCAGCGTTTCCTTTGCTATAAAGCTGCTATTTGAATTAGTGCACACAGTGTAAAGTTCGGAAGGTTCGTTCCTAAGACAATCCAGGCCTGAGGCGCATTTTGAGTCCAGAAATCTGGGACAACTTTGGGGATTACATTCACTAAATGCAAACGAGCTTTCCCTTGATGCTTGTTTGAATCCAGCAAGGTTGGCCATGATTGAAATTTGTTCGCGTGTGAAGAGGTTTAGTGTCTCATTCTTGGAAATGACAATTGACCTATAGTCAGGGGTACAAATTCCCACGTGACTGCCACGTGATCCTGAAGATAAAACACTCACAGGTCTCATTTCATGTTCACCACAAAGTCGTTGATAATCTGTACACCAGTTGTCGAACTTTGAAACGCCGTGCGAAGGAAGTCTTGTTTTCAGAACCAAGTACAATCGGTCTTGGTGGCTTATTCTGCTGCTATCCAGGACGTGGAAGTTTGTATCACTGTTTATGCATACAACGAAAGTGATGTTATTGTTTTGGGATATGGATTTGCTGCTCAAATGAATCGCAGGCTCGGTAGCCCCAGAAAAGCCCGAAATAGAGGAAAAACAGGAATTCTTACATTTTTTACGAAATGCAAAAATATTCCCAACATTTGCATTATCGTAGCCCGCGGTTTCCACGAGATACTCGAGTTTTTCATTGCTTGATACTTCATCTCGTATCGGTGAAATGGCTCCGTAGCTCCGTTCACAACTAAAATCAGCATCTCGTGACGTCATGACCGGTCTCCATCCGTACGAGTTACAAAGCGATTGATAGTCGTGGCACCAGGACTGTTGTTTTGATGTATGGTGAGAAGGTATACGTGCTTGGATTATTTTGTACGTACCCCCCTGGTAGGACACGTTTGTGCTTGATTCCACGTTAAAACTAGTATTTGAGCCCACACACAATGTGTACACGAGTTGGTTTGGTCCAATACTTGGTGTAGTCTTATGAGCATATAACGCCGCAGTGCGGCTGTACTCTTTGCTACAACTTGATTCGTTGCAAATGGAAAATGCAAATGAATTACCAGCATTTGCATTCGGATATCCTGAAAGGTTAGCCAGACGGACAATTCCCAAATTGGAAGGACAGCCCATTGAGTTATCTTTAGGAAGTATTGCGTCGTATGTATCCCGACATGCAGTGTGAGCACCACTCGATTCAGTCCCACAGCCAAAAGGCCGATGACCATAGGAGAGGCATAATTGTTTATAATCCTCACACCAGTTTTCGTGGCGCGCCAAACCACTCGCTGGTAATGTGGCCTCAATAATTAAATATTCTTGTCCACGCACTACCGTAGGCTTCGTAGAAATGACGTTAAAGTTAGCATCTGGTCCCTCGCAAAGCAGGTAGACGACGTCCGCACTTGGCGTATTGCTATCTTCAAATGAATCAGGAATATAGATATTCGAAGTGGTAGCATTGCCAAAGCCCGCATAAACGACGACTGCTCGCAATACTTCTGTCTGGTTGCAGGCAATTTTATCCTCAGTCTGCCCCACAGGATATTTGAAAGGAATGGGAGTTGGTAAAACTTGACTTGCATTAACTGTTTGAGAACTTGTTGATTGTACTGAGCTTCTGCTTGGCAAGGTTCTGCCGTTTCCAAGCTTTTTGGTAGTGTTAGCAGAGGTGGGAGCAAAAGAAATGGGAGTTGGTGAAACTCGACTTGTATTAACTGTTTGAGAACTTGTTGATTGTACCGAGCTTCTGCTTGGCAAGGTTCTGCCGTTTCCAAGCTTTTTGGTAGTGTTAGCAGAGGTGGGGGCAAATGTTGTTTCTGGCGCGTTGCTTTGGGAAGGACCATTCGTTGATGCTATGGTTTTCACGCTCTTGCATACAACATTTCGACGACCATAACGCGAGCATATTTTGTTATGCTCTTCAGCCCAGTTTGATAAATCTTTTCCCGCGACTTTTGCTTTCATTACAAGATAAGGTTTGTTGTTATGCGTTGCCGTTTTACTTTCTAAAACATCAAACTTCGATTGCGGCTTGATACACACCGTGTAAACGTCGTCATGTCGTGAGGGTTTAATACATCCCAGTCCTTTACAGTTTGAACTTGTCAAAATCGATGGGCAATGTGTACACTTATCTAGTCCGAACGAATTATTCGTATTAGCTGAGGCACAACCTGCTTGCTGAGCGATACTTGCGATTTTAGACTGAGGTGTCGATCCAAAGAAAACCTTATCTATCATTACGGATCCATATCTATCCCTACAGGAAGTGTAATCGTGATCTTGTATGATGTCATGTCCGGTCGGACGTAGTCCATAAGATTCGCAAAGTTTTGCATAATCTCTACACCAGTCTTCATGGATTGATTTTCTATTGCGGGGCAGTCTTGCTTTGACAACTAAAAAGTTGATGTTATCATACGTTGTCCAACGTTCTTCCAACACAGTGAACCCAGTCAAGGGTTCTGTACACAAAACATGATAAACGTATTGACTTGATTCCAAACTTTTTAAAGCCGCAAAGACGGACAAATTCTTGTTACAACTATCTTGTGAGCAAATATGAAAGTTTATATGCCTTGTAGTCGACGGCATTCCAGCTTGTTGGGATATGTTTGATATTAAGTTCGTATTGTTCGTACACCCTAAGTCGTTGTTGCCGGGCATGATAGATACATATTCATCTCTGCAAGCAGAGTAGCTTGTATTACCGCTGTACGTTTCTCCGCAACCCGTGGGCCGTTTTCCGTAAGACTCACAAAGCCTCTGATAATCCCGACACCAATTTTCTTGTCTCGACCTCGAGTTTAAAGGCTTCACATATAACGCAAGATAATCCACGCCTTTGTATTTTGTATAACCTTTATCTTCAACCATAAAATTACTTTCGGGGTCGGTACAGAGTGTATACACTTCTGCATTGCCTTGGTTAATGCAATACAATGCCTCGTGACATCCTGAGTTTGGTAAAGTAGCTGTGCATTCGCTAGGGGAACATTTCGAAAATGCGAACGAGTTCGTGGAAGTGGCATTGGAGAATCCAGCCAACCTTGCAATTAACGAGACTTTCTCATTTGGTGGGCAAGACAGTGTGTAGTTGTGGGGCATTACCGAATCGTATACCGTTTGGCATTGGTGCATTTCTGTGATGTGATTGGAGGAGCGGCCACATCCGGTTGGTCTTGTCTTGTTCAGTGAGTAACATAGTTCAGTGTAGTCATGACACCACGTTTGATGGCGCGAGCGACCATCCTGCGGAATGTTGGCGTGAACTACGGTATATCTGGATGACTCGTGGACCACACTCGCTGTGCTGAGAACTTCAAATGCACTTGCACGAACATTTTCACAATTTATCCCTGAATATCCATTACGGCAGTGGCATGTATAGCTGTTCACGTGATCAACACATTGCCCATCATGTTGGCAAGGCATGCTCGCACATTCGTCGGTTTCCATTTGACAAAATTCTCCGACAAAACCAGGCGGACATTGACAAGTGAAACTTCCCAAACCATCAATGCACACAGAACCAGGAGAGCATGGCGAAGAAGAACAATCATCAATGTTTCTCTCACATCTTTCACCAGTATAGAAAGAATTGCAAACGCAGTAAAACGTGTTCGATGCAACCACACACTGTCCGCCATTGAGACACGAGTCCTCGTTACAGATGCCAGAATCGTCATCACAAATATCCCCAGAAAACCCTGAAGGACACGTGCAGTTGTAGCCACCATCAGACGTGACTCGACAAGTTCCCTCGTTATTACAAGGATTGCTCGCACAGGAATCTGGCTTTCCTTTGCAAAGCCATGTCGCAATGATCGACCAACTACCTCCTGAAGATTGATGATAAACACCAAGGGACGAAGCAGTAAACTTGTCTCCAGAGTTTGCAGTAAGTGTAAGCACTGACAGAGGTTGATCTGTTTCCGACAGCCCTGTAGCTGGAATATTTGGAATTTCTACCACTTTGTTCAGATTGCCTTTCACTTCATTCCACTCGCTAGCTTTAACCTCCCTCCACGAACCCCTTCCAATCCAATTTGCATTCACCAGACGATCTCTTCTATCAACTGATACTCCGTATAGTTCACCGGTAACCTCATTTATGCCAAGTAGACCCGCAACATGGCTAAGATCTTGCCATGTAACTCCATTATCAAAGGTCAGACGACAGATTGGGTCATTACGATTGCTTAAATGAGAAAAGTGACATAAGTACAATGTGTTACTCATACGATTTAGGAGAAAACTTCTTTCAAATACTGGCAGCAACTCTTCACGGAGATGGCAGTTGCTTTTTAATCCATCAAAACTGACGAAAGTATCACTACCACTGTCCACAATTCGTATCTGAGCGAGCCTTCCAACTAGTTGTTTCACATCCCAACTCATTGGAACTAGAGACTCGTTTCCAGTTTTTGAAAACGAAGTTCGCGCCACGTTACCCTCGATAAGCAACTCCACGCGAGATTTCGATTCATCAGCCGTACCAGCGAACAAAAAGTAGAGTTTTGATCCTGTGATAAGAAATTCTGGAGAAGTCAGAGTTCCGATGGGATCATTTCCCTGAGTACTGCCGGGAATGTCACTTCGTCTTCTACGATTCTCTCTCGTCCCAACCCACTGCGTGCCTTCGTGATTCACGGCCTGACCAGTTCGGGCGAGCAAGTTGTCCAACAACGTGGGTTGGTTGTCGAATGCTGTTCCTGTTGAGTTCCACTGCTGTAGACTGAGGTCGCCCTCAAAATCAAAGATTGTACAGTATTCTGAAATGTACTCATCGCTTTCTTTGTGTCCATAAAGTTCCAGTCTAAGACAGCCTGTATTGGAGAGCTGTTTTGGCTCGATGTAAACATGTCGGGACAGTATTGCGTCGAGAAATTTGTGTCGAATGGTCGTGTCTTCAATTGGATTGCCAAGGAATGTCTTGTCATCAGTGTTTTGTTTAATATATGTCTTTTGTCCTCCATTTTTCTTGTACGCAATTTTAAATTGTTTGATTAATCCATCAGTGTTTTGATACTTGGACTGAACAGCAATCTCGGCAATAACGTAATCATCTTCCAGATCAACAACCAAAGTTTGTTTGGAATTTCTTGGCGTACACCAGCCTCCTGTGTGGGTGTTGAAATCGAGGCGAGCGTGGAATGGTTTGTACGTTTGACTGTTTCCAGATAAAACGGTTATTTTGTTGTTCTGAATGCTGCCAGAAAACATTCCTAGTGGTTGGTAACCCGCCGGAATTTGATGAACAGAACAGCCAAAAAACTCTACTTTGAGGGCAGTCTTGTCCTTCCACGATTTAGGAGCAATCCTAATAAACCTCGCCTCAACTGGGACTTTCAATGTGTTTATTTTCACCGTAGTAGAGTCGCTATTGCCTTCAAATTCATAAGACTGAAATGCAGCAAAAGCCATGGCCCAGTCTCGGCCATCTTGACTGTGGTAAAGACGAAATTTTCTGACGTATCTTGGATTTCCTAGTTGACCGTTTCCTTTGGTGCCAACCTTTGTGATGCGCATAAGTTTGTTGAATTGAACTTGTAAATATTGATGATTGTCTTCTGTGTCAGCGGGTGTCCATATCAGGTTGTGCGCAAAGTTGGCATGATGTGGAGAATTCCCAAGAGAATTGTAAGTTGTTTTGTCAAACGATGAGGCAGAAAAATAACTTTCTTGGAGATTTATTTGTCTTTCACATCCTTCTTTCGTTGTAAAGGAAAACCTGACACCCTGTGACGTGGATCTTGCATTCCACTTGTTCCCAGGCCTTCCACACGAATCACGAGCACCGTAGTACCATAAGGTAACCAGGCACGTTGCAGCAACCTTCTTGGGTGATGTCATCAAATGAAATGAATCTACGTTAGTTGTTATGGCAACTGTCACGCGAGTACTTTGTGTTATGCTGGAAAACTTTAGCACAAGATCGTGGCGATTATTAGTGACATTTTGCGGCGACAAGGAGCAACTGTAGTTGTCAAACTCGAGATAAAGGGGACACACAATCGATAATTCCGTATCAACAGCATCAGCAAATGATTTTTCGGTGTGTGAAATTTTAGCAGATAATGTTACTCTGTCACCTCCAGCAATATGAGTTTTCGGCGCCACTTCGGCATCAAGGCGTAATTGTGGTGCCCTGACTATGGTCGAATGAAGTGCCGTCTTGGACTTCTTTATAGACAGCAAAATAATCCATAGGATTGAAAACCACTTTCCTGTCATTTTTGCAAAATAATTTTTAAGATCTTGAGAAAGAAGCAAAAAGGCTTTCCACGCAGAGGAGCTTGCAGTAAACTTCCGCTTTTTTCGGCTTCGGAGATGTCACAGAAATGATCGAGTTTGTATGGGCGCTAGCAACAAAAACAGTCAACGAAAAATAGAACAGGTGACGAGACAAAACAGGTATGCCCACAAAGCGGCGGTCTTTTAACGTTTTAATTACTTTGTGTGCCAATGGATGGCGAAAACAAAATACGACAATT
>ERZ1738535.44-NODE-103-length-13905-cov-10.750830_pt1 | contig 13905 bp, 1 predicted proteins | sample MGYA00581728_ERZ1738535 | MGnify/ENA primary metagenome ERZ1738535 (study PRJEB40740, sample SAMEA7388099) | Antillogorgia elisabethae | biome: Marine coral reef biome; feature: Environment associated with an aquatic invertebrate; material: Seawater | host... | reverse complement strand
TGTCAACCATCAGTGTACATAACCGATTGCTGCTGTGCTGAAACATGACAATATGTCTGCAAGGCAACTTCAGATTTAGGGGGTCCATAGGGGTGCTATGTTTTTCGGGATGCACTCAGCACAGGCCCTAATCTTCGTGTGGGGTCTATGCCAGGTTCAAGGAGCGTTTGACTATGAATTCAACGTCATCTCAACGGGCGCTGACTATACCTTGGCTGTCAAGACGGATGGGACTGCTTTTTCGTGGGGCTTCCCGTTCAGTGAACGTCCAAAGGTCTATGTGCCGGCAGGCTATTTGTGGACCTATGTGAGGGCTGGCATATCGCACTCCTGTAGTATCACCAATGGTAGTCAGACATTGTGTTGGGGCCGACAAAGAGAGGGTCAATGCGATGTCCCTGCTGGATACAGCTTCCAACAATTGTCACTTGGGGAGGCACACACTTGTGGTATTACCGACACAGCAGATTTGCTGTGCTGGGGAAGCCCCATCGATGACACACTCGGGGTCCCAGCCGGCAACACTTGGAGCCAAGTAGATGCAGGAACCGTTTCTACCTGTGCAGTCAACACAACAGGAAGCATTCTATGCTGGGGGAAACAAGGTTATGACAGAAAGGCAGTCCCGTACCTCGACAATTCAGATGTTGTGTGGCAGGAAGTGGCTTGCGGTGATCGCCACTGCTGTGGCCTCTTGGAGGAAAGTGCAGTGCAAGCCTTAAGCAGACGCCAGGAGGACAACGTGGTATGCTGGGGAGATGACGCCAACCAACAGCTTCAAGTACCCGGAAAGGAGCAGGGACGGACAGGCACCCAGGAGACCTTCAGCAGCATATCTGCAGGAAACTTCCACACTTGTGGCCTTACACTGGGGATGAATGTTTGGTGCTGGGGCCGTGTGACCCAATATGGCTTGAACTTCCAAACTCCTGGGAATGCCACTGCGTTAGCCTCTGGTGGCACTCATGCTTGTGTGCTTGATGTCAACAAGAAGGCAATATGCTGGGGAGGCAATCAAGTGGGTCAAGCAACAGTCCCCGTGGACGGTGCCACAGTGCCGCCTTTGATCATGGAATTTGCCAATGATCCTTTTGACATCATGGAAGAGGACCCACTGGTTCGGCTGACGCCATTCATAGATGGCTATACGGAGCCCAAACGGACTTTCCAAAACATCATGATGGACATTCTCTTTCCAGAATTTGCTTTGACAGACACGCCTACGCTTACTTTCGAGCGAATCGATGGTACTGAGGACCCATATTCGCCGCACATCATCAAGTTTCCTGATTCCTGGAACGCGCCCATCATAAATCAGATACAGATTTCTGCCTTCGATTTGACGCTGTGGAATGACATCCGACTTGGAGCCTCACCTGCAATCCGGAACATCACTTCCACATTTGTCAACGGCACAACGGAGCACAAGCTGGTTGATGGCGGAGCTTATTCTGTAAAGCTGGAATATCAGGACTATTTCAGCCATCCAGTGGCCACGCACTGGATTCAGAGATACGAAGTGACGTATGACTTGGAAACATTGGCTCCAACAGTGTGGTCGCCTTCGCCAGGCTTGGTAAAACAAGCGATCACAGTGGGATATTACTTACCAGAGGACATGAATCCCGACGAAGTATGGATCACACTGACATTTACGGGACCATCTGCTGGTCAACAAGTTCAGGACAGCAACTCCCCCTACCAGGTTCAGCTAGCAAAGGCCGTCACATACAAAGGAAACCACTCCTTTTTGCTTGTCCTTGGAGACCTGTATAACCTTTTAGACGGCCAGTCTTCACCTTATGTTCAGCAAGTGCTAACAGCTGGTGGAGTGGCAGCAGCTGGAATCAGTTTGGTCAGCGGAGGAAACTATGACTTAAGCCTTCGGGTTAATGACACTTTCTTCAATACTGCCAAGATGGTTCAGGTCTCGGGGCTTGACTTCATTTGGGATACTGCAACTGAGCCTGTGCAGCAGTCGCTACCCACTGGAGTGCTCACTGATCCCATTGTCATTCAGTACACCATCACAGAGCCAGTTGCAACAGGATCTCTTCGCTTTACTCTTACCTGGATGCGTAACACAAACCAAAGTGCTACAGAGCAGGCAGATGTTCAAAGCCCACACACGTGGCTGGTCATTCCCTCCAAGGAGGCAGATGTTACAAGTGGCACTGCATCGAACATCCTCAGGCTCAGCGCCTCAAACCTTTTCCGGGATCCAGACGACGAGGCGTTGCCTCATCCGCACATCAGACAGTTCGAATCAAAAGGTACGCCAGTTTATTCTACTTTGGAGCCATACTCTGAGTATGAGTTGACAATCTCGTACAAGGACCAGTTCGGCAATCCTCGGAGCTTTTTGAATACCACACTGCCCACAAACTTCACACCACCAGCTGCACCCGGTGCTCCTAGTTTGCGTTCCAGGACCACAACTTCTTTGGAGCTTGCATGGACACGCGGAGAGACGGGTGGTCTTCGCATTACGAAATACGATCTGCAACTTTTTGGGGCTCCTGACCCACCGCTGTGGTGGAACGGCACAACCGCAGAGGCCGCCCTTTATGCCGGCAATATGGGTGGTGCCGTATTACTGCAGGAGCAAGAAGTGGTTGGACAAGAATCAAACCAGACGACCTTCAGAGATCTAAACAGCTCACAACACTATTTGCTTCGGGTACGCGCTTCTTCAAAGGCAGGAGACTCGCCTTGGTCTCCCTGGTCAATGCTACGTGTGCTGTCCTCCTGCGGTGATGGAGCACCTCATGATGGGGAGGCGTGCGATGACGGCAACAAGCTTGATGGAGATGGCTGCAGTTCGAGTTGCCTTGTGGAGCGCGGCTGGACTTGCGAGGCACAACCAGCTGGCCTGTACGCAGATGGCTGGGGACGTGGACCATCAAGGTGCAGTGCATCCGGAATGGACGGTCTTCGTGTTGGCAGCGAGGAATGTGATGATTGCAATGCACAGGCTGGAGATGGCTGCGACAATGGCAAGGTAGAACCCGGACACATATGTACATACCAAGGAAGGTTGGGAATCGAAACTGGATGCCCTGGCATCCTCGCTGCGGACACCAATAATTACCTCACCTTCACCGCAGATGACTGTCGTATTCCTTGCGGAGATGGAATTCGCCACATCGTCGCTGGTGAGGAATGTGATGATGGCAACATCATCAATGGCGATGGGTGCACATCGGACTGCCGCATTGAGACTGGCTATACCTGTCCGACAGTTGGTTGGCCCCAGATTCTCCTAACACCCTGCCGTCCTATTTGTGGCGACGGTTTGCGGTTGGGTGATGAGGAATGTGATGACAACAACAACATGGCTGGCGATGGCTGTGGAGCTGATTGCAAGGTGGAGATTGGCTGGTTCTGCATAAGGACGAACGACGCTGAGGTGTGCTTGAATACTTGCCTGAACGGTGTCATTGACCCTGGAGAAGAATGCGACGATGCCAACACATTCAGCGATGATGGTTGTGCAAATTGCATCATTGAGCCTGGTTGGACATGTGAAGCCATTGCAAATCGGCAAACGGATACATCCTCTGGAAGTTTCTGCACACCTGTTTGTGGGGATGGCTTCAGGATTACGTCTGGACCTATGGCTGAGCAGTGTGATGATGGCAACAACCTTGCGGGCGATGGATGTGATCCCAGTTGTGTCATTGAGCCTGGTTGGATTTGTGTGTCCCAGGCTTCAGAGGTGAATACCACAGCGCTGCGCTGTGAGCCTGTTTGTGGGGATGGTCTTTTGGTCGTGGGAGAAGCATGCGACGATGGCAACCAGAACTCTGGCGATGGATGCAGTCAATCTTGCAAACCGGAAAGCGGCTTCGTTTGCTTGCCGGAGGACCTCTTGACGAAGTCAGAGGTGGCAACAGGGCCTCCTTTCGCAGCACAGAACAGGACTGTTTGCACCCCAATTTGTGGCGACGGACTTGTCTTGCTGACATTCGGAGAATCTTGTGACGATAGCAATCGGATTCCGGGCGATGGTTGTGATGAGAACTGCAATGTGGAGCCTGGGTACACATGTGGAAGCACAGGCTCCCTTTCAGCATCAGTTTGCACACCAATTTGTGGGGATGGCCTCTTACGGTCTCCAGAAACCTGTGATGATGGCAACACGGGAAAGGGCGATGGCTGCAATGAGCAGTGCCAGCTTGAGCAGGGCTACCAATGCTGGCCGCCTGGGGTGCCTTGCCGATTCCTGTGTGGTGACTATTTGCGGTTGGAGGGGGAGGCTTGTGATGACGGCAATCTTCAACTGGAAGACGGCTGTGATTCATCTTGCCAAGTGGAGGATGGATGGTCGTGTAGCTCCTTTGTGTTGGGCGCAACAAATGCAACGTCAGTGTGTTCGCCTATTTGTGGTGATGGCAAGATCAAAGGATCTGAGGCATGCGATGATGGCAATTTGGCAGGAGGCGACGGATGCGATGAGAATTGCAGCGTAGAGGCAGGATGGATTTGCTGCGATCCACCTTCTGGCACCACAGGTTCCATTTGCTCCCTGGGGGCTGATCAAAATTCTTGCGCCAAAGTCTGTGGCAATGGCCAGCGGGATCCTGGAGAAGCCTGTGACGATGGGAATCTGAACGCCACAGATGGATGCAGCCCTCGCTGCGAGGTTGAAGCAGGCTTCGCATGCATGCCTATGGTGCAGCAAAGATCAGGTCGGACAACACCTGACTATTGTGAGGCGATTTGCGGTGATGGCCTCCTAGTGGTGGGCGAGGAATGCGACGATGGCAATCAGGTGAGTGGTGACGGCTGTGGTCCGACCTGCAAGATTGAGCAAAGCGGGACATCCTGTCCTCCTCTCTCAGATCTGAAAGGAGCAGTCTGTCGGCCAACATGTGGAGATGGCGTGCGTGGCCCTCGAGAGGAGTGTGACGATGGAAACTCCTTCAGTGGAGATGGTTGCTCGCAGGATTGTATCGTTGAAAGGGGATTCACTTGCTCTGGCGGTGGTATGCGAAGCAGGGACACTTGTTCGCCGATTTGTGGAGATGGTCTTCGAGTGGATCGGGCCTTTTCGGCTACGATAGCGGCCAACAAACTAGAGGGCTGCGACACAGGCCCTATCCCATCCAGAGGATGCGACGCTGCTACATGTCAAGTACGACCAGGTTGGACATGTGCAAGGCAAGCTGGTCCCAGCGCAGAGGTTTGCACCCCAGTATGCGGAGATGGAATTCTCATCACGCCCATGGAAGAGTGTGATGACAATAACGTTTTGCCCGGTGATGGGTGCAGTCCAGACTGCAAAGTAGAAGCGCTGTACGAGTGTTCTTATATCAGCTTCTTCTTCCGTTCTGTTTGCCAAATTCAGTGCGGGGATGGCCGACGACATCCGACGGAGGCTTGCGATGATGGCAACAAGTGGGATCAGGATGGTTGTTCTTCGAATTGTCAGATCGAAGCTGGCTTTGAGTGTCTTGGTGGGACTGCGGCATTTCCGTCGGAGTGCAAGCCAATCTGTGGCGATGGTTATGAGGTGGATGGAGAAGGTTGCGATGATGGCAATCTCGTTCCATGGGATGGCTGCAACCAGTTCTGCCAGGTGGAAGAAGGCTACCACTGCACAAGAGCGCCTTCTCCAGGAGGTCAAGGTGTGGCCTCGACATGTACCAAAAGCTGTGGCGATGGAGTGCAGAACTTTGATGAGGAATGTGATGATGCTGCGACAGGTAACTCTTTGTGGTGCTCAAAGTGCCGCAAGTTGCCCGAGACAGTCTGTGGGGATTTCCGCAGAAGTGACAGCGAGGAGTGCGACGATGGCAACACTGTTTCTGGAGATGGGTGCAGTAGCAGTTGCACCTTGGAAGCTGGCTGGACTTGTGCTAAAGGGCCCACTCACCTTGATCCTGGAACAGCTCCAGGCGATATGTGCACTTCAATTTGTGGTGATGGCCTTGTGGTAGCTGGGGAGGCCTGCGATGATGGCAATTATCGGGGTGACGACGGTTGCACTGGAGACTGTCGCGTTGAGCCACTGTATGGCTGCTTTTTGCCGGCAGCCGCTGAACTCTTGCAGGTGCCCGACTCTGAGCGGACAAGCAATGGTCCCCAAGCATCCATTTGTGTCCGTACTACTCCACCGCGATTGCTTGGGGCTCGCTTCGATGAAAGCTTTGCCACCCTGGAGCTACAGTTTGACAGCAAAGTCGCACCTGTTCCTGGAGAGGACTATTCCGGGGGGGTTGCGCTTGCTGCACCTGCCTTCTCTTGCAACGCCATCTTTGATCCGACCACTGTGCGGCTCATTGGCCAGGGGCCTCGATGTTGGTGGAAATCACGGCAGCTTGCTGCAGTGGCGTTGGGTAGCGACGCAGGTTTGGTTCCTGGCAGTGCTGTCGTCCTCCAGGCTGGAGTGCTTCGGCGCTACGTCTTCAGCAGCGATACTGCTCCTCGTCAGGAATTAAGGGCAGATGTGCCAGGTGGCCTGCTGGCGCCAGTGCTTTGGCCAAAGCCTGTGATTTGGGGACCGCAGCTGGTGCCGTCTTGTGCAGACTCCATCACTTTGAACTCGGACAACAGTCAGGGTTTGGCAGGCCGAATGGCCTTGCCGAGTCGATGGTACATGGTAGGAGCCTTCAACATCACCAACGGCACTTGGGACCCTGACGAACTGCAACGCATACAAACCGGGCTTGTGGTCAATGCGCAGGAGTCACAGGTCATTTTTCCCAGGCAAGGTGCGCTGCTGAGTCTTGTAGATTTGGAATATGACCGAAGTTTGCGGGTGAACTACCTGTATCGAATTTGCCTGATGCAAGAGAATGTGCTTGGTCTTACAGGTGTCGCTTGTCACCACCTGGAGGTAGAAGAGCTTCCTGTTCCAGTTGTGGAACCCTTGGTTCCACCTGGACCCTACAGTCTTCCGCGCTATGGTCGGTGGTTGAACTTGGAAATGAGGGCAGTGGTTCCCCAGGGATGTGTTCTTGGAGATGCTCCGCTAGGGACATCTTTCCGAGCCGGGCAGGCTCCGGAACCGACCCACGGCCTGACGCTTGAGGAGCCTTTGAGACTGCTTGCCGCTGCCTGGTCTTATGATGCCTCCCTACGCACGACCTATGCCCAGCAGGCACCTGCTGTAACATTAGTCTCTGATGCACTGCCACTTGGCCAGGAGGTTACAGGCAACCGTAGTGCCGACAGCCGTCTGTCTGTGGAACCGGGCACCTTCGCAGGCTATGTGAACGTGCATGGTGTGGCTTGCATCAATGCTTCCAAGAACCTCACTGAGAATGAGACAAGTTCGGGCATTTTGCCTGTTGGAGAGGTTTGTGGCTACTACAGCTTCCTGATCAACGTGCAAGACCTGCCAGCGGAAACACTTGCCTCTGTGAGCTCCTCAAGACGGGCAAGTGTCATTGGGGATCAGTTACTTGCGGCGGCCGCCGCAAGTGCAGATCTCCGCCTGGTGGGGCTGGCTCCATCCCCGGGAGCTGCACCAGAAGGTCCTCCGCTTCAGGCGGATGAAGGGAAGACACCGACAGCCCTGCGCTTGGAGGTCCTCCAGGACCCACAAGGAAATCTGCGCCGTGCTGAACTTCTGCAGTTTGGTTGGCTGGGAGCGGTTGAGCCAGAGAACAGTACGACCATTCTTGGAGCAATCCCTTTGCCCGCTACGAGCGGCGATGGGACCTTCACGCAAGCTGAATTGGAAGCTGGCCTTGCCAGCCTGACACCGGTGGTGACATGGACAGTGCAGGCCGATACACGCACAGGCACACAGGTTGCCTCAGAACCGCTGTCTTCATCCGTTGGAGGTGTCTTTCTTCGTCTTCCTCCTCAGCAGCTCTCCCCCGGGTCGCAGGTGCAGGTCGCAGCTCAGCTCGACTTGCTGCCTCCCAACGCAGGTATCAGCTGCACTGCTCCATTGCGGTCTTTGACTCAGAAGGCAACTCTGACAGTTGGGCTTCCACCAGCCGCTGGCTACGTGTTGGTGGACAGAGCACAGGTAGTTGCTCCTGTGCGCTTGGAGTCGTTTGTCCTCGAAAGTATGCGCTGGTCGTCACAAGTGCTACCCTTGCAGTACCGCATAGAAGCTGAGTTTTCAACAGGTGAACGAATCCTGCTCAATGATTGGAGCTATGATCCCAAGCTAAGTGTTGTTTTGTTGCCACGTGCAGAAAATGTGCTGGTGAGGGGCCAGGTCCGTGACGGCCGCGGAACCTTTTCCGCTACTGCACCAGTGAGTATAGCTTTGTCCAGCAAAACTGGAGCTGAAGATCTTCGGATTCTCACAGAGTTTCGGCAGGGCACCATGTCGCAAGCAGTATATTCCACGAGGAGGACATCGCAGACGCTGATAGCTTTGGAATCTGATGCCGCCAACATGGATGTGGCTCTACAGTTGCAGCTGTGGCAGGATGTGGCATTCGCGACCTTGAGTGGATCCTACAATGGAACGTTCACAAATTGCACACAGGACTGCGGCCCTCAAGGCAGGTGCCCCACATCGCTGGAGAACAAGTCACAGGGCTGTATTTGCAACAATGGGTGGAATGGTACCTTGTGCGAGATCCAGAGCTTTGAGGTTGAATCGCAAGAACTGATTACACGGAAAGTGCTCGATGCTTTGAAGAAGCTGTTTGCAACAAATCTTGAGGTGCTAGGCATCACGTCAAGAAAAGGCGCCCTTGGTCGGATCTTCAAGTTGCTGTGCCAAGTAGGAGCTGACTGCAGGCGGTTGCCAGTTGACCTGATGGCTTCCATGGCGGCTTTTGCTGCAGGCTTGCAAATTTTGGTCCCAAAAGCAGCACTCCGTGACGCCAATGCGGAGATAGCTGACCTGATTTCAAAGCTATACGGTTGCTTGCCACAGGCACCGGCGCTGCCAATGGCCACTATTCCTGCTCCAGCAACTGTGCTGCTTACATCTTTGGGTAGCTCGCAGATTTGCCGCTTGGTTGGCTCAGCCAGCACCAAGCTATGCTATGACCTTGCCAGCTCTGATGTGTGGTTGTCTTGCAACATCTCAACATCCCAGGGCGCTGGAAGTGCAGTGGTGGAACATCATTGCCGAGCTGATCTCAGCTTGGGTTTGTCGGAACCATATCCTTGTCCTTGCCCTGTCCCTGCCGATGCTTTCCTTGGCTATGGGCGCTCTGGTGAAGAGCCACCGCTTGCAAACACACTGAGCGCCAGAAATGAGAAGGATATCCTGTGGCGTGAGCTGCTAAAGCTCTTTTGGAACAGCACCGCGTACAGCGTCAACTTGAGCCCTCCTGGCCCTACGGTTGCGGCAGCCTTGTGGCTTCAGGAGCTTGGAGCGCCCGACAATGAAGTCACAGCTGCACTTGCAAAGGCACAGCAGATTCAGCTCCTTCAGCAGGGCATTTTGCTGATTCTGAAGCAAATGGCCCAACTACTGGCAGATGCTCTGCTGGTAGCAGCTGTCCCTGGTCAGGCACCATCCGAAGTGACCTCGTTGCCAGTCGTGGCTCACTGGGGAGTGCCGAATGTTGTACCTTTGGATGACGTTTCGGGCGAAAGCAGGAATGGTACTGCAGTGCTATCTGTGGATACAGCTGGGACGACTGTGGAGGTAGAATTTGAATCGTCATTTCAACTGCCTTCCGCTCCGCAGCTTCCATCTATTTTGCCCGTCAAGGTTCCAATGGGTGCTTTGCACTGGAACTATGCAGGTCGTGGCCTTTTCTCACAGATGGATCCTTCAGTTATGATTCACAGTGATGTAGTTCAGCTGCGCCTTTTGGAATCTGACAGATTCAACTTGACAAAGCTGCGGTACCGGTTCATGGTTGCGGACAAGTCGGAGGGAAGTTGCTCTGCGCAAAGACCAACGGAGGATTTGCTCCAGCTTTGCTGCAACGCTTCCAATGCCACTACCCGACCAGGAACCTTTGCGTCATTGTCCTGCCCAACTTCGGCTGCATCCAGCTCCGTCCAAGCAAGGCGTGCCATGGTGGAAATTCCAAGATCTCTTGCCTCGACTGAAACTCCAGCGACAGAGGCAGCTTCTGTAGTAGAGATTGTGGGACAGCAGGCCCCGTTTGAGCAAGGCCTCGAGAGCTTGTTGGACAATGCAACGTTTTGGACACCTTCTGGACAAACCGTCCTTCTCGCTGGAACTCACATACGCCTACGGGGCGGAGACTTGAAGGTTACTCGCGTTTGCGACAGTGGAGGTAATGCTGCGTCACGGCTGATGCTGAAAGCTGGTCAGCTCCAAGGGCCTGAAGATAGCTACTATGCTGATGCATGGTGCCGCACTGTATTCGCAAGAGCTCGAGCAAAGCAAAGCTCTGCGCGATCTTGGGAGACATTTCCAGACCTTCTCCTGGAAGCAGCGGAGGAGGTCATAGCGGATCCATCAGTGGTGCCAACCTCTACAACGCGGACGATGACCAGTAGCACGATCACGATGTCAACCAGTACAAGCTCTACAAGATCTTCTGTCAGCACTACGACATCAACGATCACCACATCTGCTACGGACACCTCAAGCACCTTTGTGACTACTACTGCTACGACTACTACGCTTACTGGAAGTTCGAGCAGTACCTCGACAGTGACACTCACCTATACCTCAACGAGCTCCAGAAGCACAACATCTAGCCAGAGCATCACACGAAGCGCAACCAGCTCGACAACGACAGTGGGGAGTACCACTGCATCGACAAGCGTGTCATCAACCACCCCGCCATGGTGCACCAGAAGCGATTCGGACCAAGCACAGACAGACGTTTGGTGTGCCAGTGGTGTTGATTCGGAAATAGCCCTGCCAGTCTATGCAGATGTGGAGCTTTCAGATCCTGGTGGCGTGCTGTTCGTCGATGTGTCTTCAGTGCAATTCTCATTGAACGAAAGCTCAGCTTTGGCTTTCCGAGTGGTCAATAGTGGCAGACTTCTCCTGCTGGTGCCTACGCCATCCACCTTCTTTGTTTGGGCCATGTCGGAGATCTTTAGTTCATGGATTACCTCTTGGAGAGAGCTTCACCAGCTTTCCAGCTCTCACTTATTGAGATCCTGGTTTATTGAAACCACAACTGCCACCACAAGCAGCACCATGACCTACACATCAACAACAGCCACAACAAGCACCACCACACGTGTGATCAAGCAATTTCCTTCACCACTGCTATCTTCTGGTGGAATCCTGGGAGCGCTGGAACTTGCCTTCTCCGATCCCCTGGAGGTCTTCTCTCGTGCCATTGCCTCTGACCTGGAAAATAGCAATGTGGATGGTGCATATCGAGAGACCATCGACCCGCTCTGGGCAGATAGAGGTCTTGAGGCTTCCACTTTGCTGAGCAGCTGGTGCCAGGAAGCATCGCTGGCACCTGTGCGGAACTTGAGCCGCATCTTTGTCGCCTTGGATCCAGCAGCTCTCAAGATTGTCGATAATAGTGGCTTGAGACCTCTACATACATTGCTGCAAGCTTTGGATAAAGGACTTCCTTCTTGGTGGAATGAAAGCTATTGGGGCGATTCTGCCGGTGGACCAGATTGGGAAATACCTGTCCCAACAACCTCAACAGCAACAAGAACCACCACCAGAACACAAGACTTGGAGTCGCTGCTGTGTCCTGACGTTGATTGTCTGCCTGCTGGTGACTGTGGCGTTGATCCTGCAGAGTTGGAATGCATCGCTTGGTCTGAGTCGCTGCTGCGCTTTGTGCCAGCAATGGGCTGCACATTGGTAGCTGAGCCAGGTCGACACTGGCCACTGTTGCAGTCAGGGCACTTCGAACTTGTTTGCGAGTGCGAAGGTTGGGCCTTGCATTCAGCTATGGCCATTGCGGACAAGAGGCCAGAATTGACGCCCTTTCCGCCGCAAGTGATCATCACAACACGAGAATACGAGGTGTCCTGGTACGACAAGGTGAACAGATATAACCTGCGGGGCCTGGCCATTGTTGTGGTCTTCATCGTTTTAGCTTTGTTGCACTTAGCGATCGCAGCTTGTGCTGAGGTGCGATGGCGAATGCAAGCTCGTTGGGTGGCCATGCACGCTTCACGAATGAAAGGAGTTCAAGTTGAAGTGAAGACGATGGACAACATCGAGAAGGACTTCGTCAAGCGGCGTAAAGAGGAGATTGCCGCACAAGGTGAAATGAGAGCGGCAGTGGTGGCTGCAGAGGCAGAGGAAGCCTTGCTCCAGGCTCAAAGTCTTCAGACTAGACCGGTTACCACAACATCACTGACAACATCACTGGACTTCCGCCAGGCCAAAGATGGTTTGGCCACGTTGTTCCAGGCACAAGGCTTGGGTGATGTGGAGGACGATATCGTGCGACCTGTAATCTCACAGCCAGGCCCTTCTGCTACACCAACTGTGAGTACCTTCATTGTGACGAACTCCTTGAAGAAAGAAGCTCCGTCCATTGCTGCAGCGGTGCCGCCGCCAACTTCTTCATCAGGTGCTCCATCACAGGCCTTGCGAGAAGCTGCTCATGAGGAAGCATTTCAGCCAGAGGCTATGATCTTGATCAAGCAGCCGCTGAGAGAGAGGGTGGTTAACTATTTGCATGCCGCTGCTGTGGAAGCGAGCCATCGCTGCACCCTGCAAAGCGTTTGGCACTCGTGCCAGATGCATCACAAGATTGTCTGCTTGTCAGATGATTCTCAGACCTGGACCTTCAGTGCACCGGAACGCGCTGCAGTTTTCCACTTCAGCTTGTGGATTAACGCTGTTTGTTTGGCCTTGGTTCTTGGTGGTGGTGTCGACCGGCGGCCCTATGAGGATCCGTTCTGCCCTGGTGCAGGTCATGAGTTGACCTTGGCAACAGCCGGATGTCTGCTGCAAGCCTCGCAGCTTCGGGAGGTCATCGTAGCAGCTCTGTGGGCTGTGCCCATGAGCTCAGCAGTGCAGACTTTTTGCCGAGGGCGAAATTTCGCAGTGAGAACCCAGGAGTTAACTGCTGGAGCACGAGAGAGAGCATTCACGCGGCACTTTCTGGGTCCTTGGCCTTCGGTGCTCATGGCATCACAAGAAGCCCAGGTGCGACTTTGGAACCTCTTCTGTGGCGTGACAGCGGCAATATGTTGCTGCTCATGCTGCCCTCGGCTAAAGCGTCGTCCCCTTATCCCCCTGCATTGGCAGCCCTCCCTTGTGCCCTGCTGCACAGTTCTTCTGCTGCTTTTGCTGACCTGGGCTCTATGCTACTACATGTTCTTCTTTTCCTCTTCGATATACATGTATGAGGTCTCCCGGACTGATACACCAGAGCTGGAAATCATGTACCCTCCTGATGAACGGGCGGAAGTGGCTGCAGCTGAAAGCCAGAGTCCGCTACAAGCTCGCTTAATACTTGTGCCTGAGATGCAGAGGTTCCTGGTTCTTCTCGTTCTCAGTTGGTTCATGAACTACTTTATTTTTGAGCCCATGTATTTGGCACTACATCTTCTTGTCGGCGAGCCAACTCTTAGTGATTTGATTTGTGTGGTTTGGGAGGGCTTCATGGTGCCAGTGCGATGGCTCTCATGGCTATGTGGCTTATGCTTTCCTCAAAGAAGAAGAGATCAGGTTTGGGAGCTCTGGAGTACGATGACACGACCGTTGCAGAGATGTACGCACTGTACAATTCCTTCATTGGCGATGCCAACGGGAAAGCTCTGCTGCTGTTGTCGCAAACGAAGTCAGTTAGCTTCTGTGGCTCCGGAAGATTTGAAAGAAACAATTGAATCGGAAGATGAGGATGAGGGCCGAACACCAAAGCAAGTGGAGGTCAAGCAACACAAAGAGGAGAGCGCCAAAGAAAGCCAGGAAAGTGGAGAGGACAAAGAGGAGAAGAGAAAAAAGCAAAAGAGAAAGAAGAGGAAGCCTTGATGTAACACGACGTAACAGCGGATTGCGCAATCCGCTCGGCCGAATTGCCGCTGTTTAGCGTCCACTCTATGGCAAGGGGGTTA
>ERZ1738535.38-NODE-86-length-14299-cov-27.941098_pt1 | contig 14299 bp, 1 predicted proteins | sample MGYA00581728_ERZ1738535 | MGnify/ENA primary metagenome ERZ1738535 (study PRJEB40740, sample SAMEA7388099) | Antillogorgia elisabethae | biome: Marine coral reef biome; feature: Environment associated with an aquatic invertebrate; material: Seawater | host... | reverse complement strand
CCTAAGCCCGTAGGCAACAAAACAAAGCTTTGGCAAAAGTACACAGAGTCTCTTTGAACGTTTTGACGTATATCTGATTGTGTACTGTATTTGAATTTAGAGTCAGAGCAGCGTTGTGAGAGCTCGATGCACTTCTTGAACTCTTCCGAAGAACATTTGTGGCTCTTGGCCGATTTGCCAGAGACCAAAAAGTTGTGCTAAGCTGGCACAACAGGTTCATCAAAAGTCCAGCTACAGCCGACAACCTTTTCAACCTCTAGTCAACAATGGCCCTCCAGGAAAGGCATCGATGGATGGCGGCCAACGTGGCCGCAGCTTTTGGCATGTCTGACAGGGTTCATGTCGTCGAGCAAGTCTTGGGCGAGTACAATAACTTGAAGAAGTTGAACGATTTCCTTGAAGGCAAGAGCAAACACAAGCATGTCTTCGTCTACTACCAACGCCCTGATGTGATCAACGATGCCAACGAGCTGGTTGATGCTAAAGGTGACGCCAAGCTCATGATCACCACTGGAGAGCATGAGGATGTACGAATTAAGAATCGAGCAGTGTACTTCCTCCGAAATGTGGCTGATTCTAAGCCCGTGAAGGCGGACGTAGCTTCGGATGGTGACCTTCTCTTTGGGGAGATGGCGGCATCTCCACTTGAAAGTCTCAACACAGGCCTTTTGGACGTCTTCAAGCCCTTAGTGAACCAAGCAGCTACGGACTGGGCATCCTGTGAATCGGAACAAGCCAATGAGTTTAAGACCACTTTCGAAAAGTTCACCATCGAACTCTCTCAGGGCATCCAGTCGCTCTCTGGTGGTATTGACTTGCCTAGCCCGGAGCCCACGGAGGTGGACCTTCGAAATCAGACCTTGAATGATGTCGCGAAGGACCACCCGGAGCTAGTAACGAAGTACGAACAGCTCCTTGAGGTTTGGTGTCGTCAAATTGAGCAATACCTGGAGACTACTTTGGAGGGGCAACAGAAGGACTCTGCTGGTGACCAAGGGCCTCGCACAGAGCTGGACTTCTGGCGAAGCAGGCTACAGAAGATCACCTCTATCACGGAGCAACTCAGGACCAAAGAGCGGAAAATGGTCTTCGGATTGCTGCGTACCATCACAAACGTGAGTCAGGAGGTAGCTCCGAAGAACCGCCAGTCTGTTTTCAACACGCTCCGGAGATGGAAGCAGATCGAGATTGCCATCACCGAAGCATTTAACGAGGCAAAAGACAATGTTAAATATTTGACCACTTTGGAGAAATTCATTGAACCACTGTACACCGGCACTCCAAGCACCATTATCGACACCCTACCTGCATTGATGAATGCGGTGAAAATGATTCACACAATCGCCCGCTACTACAATACCACAGAACGCATGACCAACCTTTTCGCAAAGATTACCAACCAGATGATTACCAACTGCAAGGAGTGTGTTCTTGAAGGTGAGGAGTCTGAATTTTTGTGGCAGAAGGATCCACTGGTGCTGGTACAGAATCTCTTGTCCTGCATCAAGCTCAACAATGAGTACCAGGAGTACTACCGCCAGACAAAGGAGACGCTCTTGACTCTGCCCAAGGGCAAACAATTCGACTTCAGCGAGACGCTGATTTTCGGTCGTTTTGACCTTTTCTGCCGACGAGTCCACAAGCTTATCGATATGTTCAAGACAGTGCATCAGTTTACGTCACTGTCGCAACATCGCTTTGATGGGATGGAGCCATTGGTCCTGTCCTTTAAGAAGACTTTGGAGGAGTTCCAGTTTAAGCGACACGATCTCTTGGATTTCCACAACAACCGCTTCGATCGCGACTATGTGGAGTTCAACGTCCGCATTTCTGATTTGGAGAGCAATCTGCGGCAGTTTATCAATCAATCTTTCGAGGCCATCACCTCCATCGAGTCCTCATTGAACTTATTGACCAAGTTCCAAGCCATTCTGCTGCGAGAGGGCTTGCGGCAAGACCTGGAGACCAAGTTTGCTGTGATCTTTCACAACTACGGCTTAGAGCTCACACAAGTGCAAGATCAGTATGAGAAGTACAAGACAGGCCCACCGCTGGTGCGAAACCTTCCTCCAGTTGCTGGACACATCACTTGGTCTCGACACCTCTACAGGCGAATCGAAGGGCCAATGCAGAGGTTCCAAACGAACCCGGCCGTTTTGGCTGGCAGAGATTCGCGAAAGCTGATCCGCATGTACAACAAGATGGCAAAGACTTTGGTGGAGTTTGAGACCTTGTGGTATCAGGCCTGGGTCAGCAGCATTGAAACAGTAAAGTCAGGTCTTCAGGCCACTTTGATCATCAAGCACCCAGATGATGGCATGCGCTTCCACGTGAACTTTGACTGGGAAATCCTGCAGCTCATCCGCGAAACGCGGTGTTTAGACCGTATGGGAGGAGTGGAGATTCCAGAATCAGCCAAAATGATCTTGCTGCAGGAGCAGAAGTTCAAGACTTACAACCACGAGCTGTCCTTCTTCTTGAAGGAATACCGCCGTGTAACACAGTCTGTCAAGCCCATTGCCACAAACTTGATGCGACCTCACATGGAGAACTTGGAGTTCAAGATGAGGCCGGGCTTGGTGATCTTGACCTGGACTTCGATGAATATCGAGGCATACTTGGACGAAGTCTGGAAGGAGCTTGACAGGCTCGAACAGTTGGTCTTGGCTGTGAATGATTTGATGGAAAGCCGCATCGATGCAAATTTGAAGATCGTTGCGAATGTTCTTTTGGTGAACCTTCCGGAGGAGCAAGAGCTCGTAACCTTGGAAGAGTTCGTGGAGATGCAGGAAAGACATGTGCGATCCACCACCGACTTTTTGGTGGCCAAAAACGTTGAGATTGAAAATGCTGTGAACGACATGCTGGGTATGATTGTGGGATTTGAATTAGAGCCACACGTTCCTGCAGTCACAGAAAGTGAGATCATCAAGGTGAAGGCCCACTACAATTGGTCGATGTATCAAGCCTTGTTGAATGCCACCAAGAGTTCCTTGAAGGCAATGAAACTCCGGCTCTCCTCCAACTACAGGGAGGGTAAGGCACCACCACCTGCCTTCTTTGAGGTGGACCTTCAGTTGAATGGTGACGAAGTGGTGTTGAACCCTTCCGTGACCGACATTCAGGCTGCAATCAACGGAGGTGCGGTGGCCGTCCTGAAGTGTTCCAAGATGATCGAAGCTTGGGATACAGTTACAATTCCCAAGAATGTGCAGCTGATTCTGGATGCCAACCTGCCTCCTGTGCAAGGGACTGGCTCCCAAGGTACGTTCTATGACCGAATTGCACAGGATCGAGAGATCCTCAAGGTGGTTCTGCTACTAACTGGCAGTATCCAATCGGCCAAGAACATGTGCAACAATTATTTAACAACCTTCAAAGAGTACGAGTGGACCTGGAAGGAGAACATTGAAAAGAAGTATCAAGAGTTCAAGAGCACAGATCCCAGCTTGGATGAGACAGAGTCCAAGCTGAAAGAATTTGTTGCTATGGAGAGCAAGGTGGAGCAGTTGACAGGTCAACACCAGATCTCTGCACTGATGCTAAAGACGGTGGGCTTGGCACAAGACTTGAAGGGTTTGGCTGAGAAGTGGAAGTCCTGCTTTGCCAAGGAGCTCCACAAAGAAGCCTTCACCAAGTTGGAAACCGTCAGCGAGATGGTTAAGTCCACCAGGAAGAAGCTGTTGCGAGAGGTCGGCGGCGGTGACATCGATGCCCTGGCATACGTGATGCAAACCTTGCAGGAAGTCTATGCCAAGCAAAGTGAGATCGAACTGGATTTCATTCCGATCGAGCACATGTATCGCATCCTGGATGAGCACTTGCCCAACATCATGGACAAGGAAGAACAAGACACACGCTCCATGCTCAAAAAGAACTGGAAGGACCTCTTGGATGAGAGTGAAGCCCGTCAGCAAGAACTCTCTCACAAGCAGATTCAATACAAGAAGGATCTCATCAAGACGGTGAATTCCTTCAAGAAGGATGTAGTTCGCTTCCGAGCGGAGTATGAACGCAGCGGGCCCATGGTGAAGGGCATTCCTCCGCGAGAAGCGGTGGAACGTTTGAAGCGATTCAAAGAGGAATTTGAAGTTCGAGATCGAAAGCAGGAAATCTACTACATCGGTGAGGATTTATTCGGTGTACCTCACCAAAGGTACCCAGCACTGGACACCACAAGACAAGAACTGGGATATTTGTCGCAGCTCTACGACCTCTATGTGGCTGTCTTGGAAACCATCAAGGAGTGGAGAGACTACCTTTGGTGCGATGTCGGTGAAAACATGGAAACAATGCAGAAGATGATTGATAGTTTCGCAGCACGCTGTAAGAAGATGCCCAAGCAGTTGCGCGAGTGGCCAGCATACAACGAGCTGAAGAAAGAGATCGAGGATTTCCAAGCTGTTTTGCCACTGTTGCTGGAGCTTGGCAAGCCAAGCATCATGCCGCGCCATTGGCAACAGGTCATGGACATCACAGGTAAAGACTTGCCCATCGATTCTGAGAACTTCAAGCTGCAGTCCTTGATTGATGCGCAGCTGAATGAATTCACAGATGAGATCTCTGACATTTGTGAGGGAGCAGACAAGCAGCTGGTGATTGAGAGCAAGCTGAAGGAAATCTCAACACAGTGGGAAGCGATGATGTTCGACTTCGGCACCTGGAAGTCCCGCGACTATCCCTGCGTGCTCTCCGGTGGCAAAGTGGCAGAAACCCAGGAAGCGTTGGAGGAGACCATGATGAATTTGAACACCATGAACGCGCAGCGCCACTCGATTCCCTTCAAAGAAGAGCTCAACGGCTTGCTGTCCACCCTGTCCGACACGGGTGACACCATTGAACGTTGGTTCAAGGTTCAGCAGATGTGGACATCCTTGGAGTCAGTCTTCACTGGAGGTGATATCGCCAAAGCCATGCCCATGGAGGCAAAGAAGTTTCAGCAGATTGACAAAGATTGGCAAAAGATCATGCAGAAGTCAGCGGACACCAAGTATGTGGTTCCTTGCTGTCAGAATGATATGCTGAAGCAGATGCTTCCAATCCTTGCTGAGGGCTTGGAAAAGTGTCAAAAATCGCTGGAAAGCTATTTGGAGGGCAAGCGAAACAAGTTTCCGCGATTCTACTTCACCTCAGATCCGGTCCTCTTGAAGATTCTGTCTCAAGGCAGTGATCCTGAGAGCATCCAGGAGGACTTCGAAAAGCTCTTCGATGCCATTAACAGGGTGCAGTTCGATAAGGTCGACCGGAAAAAGATTGTGAAAATCATGGAAACCCATGGCCCGGTGCAAGAGGAGGTGTCCTTGCAGGTGCCAGTGCAGGCACAAGGCAATATCGAAGACTGGCTTCTTGCATTGGAGGCTGAGATGCAGCGCTCGGTGCGACGAGAATGCAACATTTGCTCCAGGGAGTGTGGACAGGTGCTGAATGGCACCTCTATGTCTGACTTTGGAAAGAAATGCATTGCACAGGTCTCTTTGTTGGGCATTCAGCTTATTTGGACCTGGGATTTTCAAGATGCCCTGACGAGAATGGCAAGAGACAAGGACAAGACCGTGATGAGTGCAGCCAACAAGAAGTTCACCCAGATGCTGACTGACCTTGTAGCTATTTGCCTGACGAACTTGCCTTCAAAGATGGAGCGAACCAAATTTGAAACTTTGGTTACGGTGCATGTCCATCAGAAGGACTTGTTCCTAGAAGTCTCCAGGAAGGTAAAGGAGGGCAAAGTAAAGGACGAGAATGACTTCGAGTGGCTCAAGCAAACAAGGCTGTATTGGAAAACGGAGACAGACCATGCGGTGGTATCCATTGCTGATGTGGATTTTGTGTACTCCTACGAGTACCTGGGCTGCAAGGAACGCTTGGTGATCACCGCCTTGACGGATCGCTGCTACGTGACACAGTCACAGGCGCTAGGCATGTTCTTTGGTGGAGCCCCCGCTGGCCCGGCTGGAACTGGCAAGACGGAAACCACCAAGGATATGGGACGAACCCTGGGTGTCTTCGTGGTGGTCACGAACTGCTCAGATCAACATCGCTTCCGAGACATGGCAAAGATCTTCAAGGGCCTTTGCATGAGTGGACTGTGGGGTTGCTTCGATGAGTTCAATCGAATTGAGCTTGAAGTGCTCAGTGTGGTGGCGATGCAGGTCGAATCCATTTGCTCTGCCAAGCGACAAGCCGTTTCTACCTTCATGTTCCCAGGTGAGCCAGCACCCATCAAGTTGGTTCCATCTGTGGGCTACTTCATTACCATGAACCCCGGTTATGCTGGGCGACAGGAGCTCCCTGAGAACGTGAAGGCGCTCTTCAGGAGCGTGGCTATGATGGTGCCTAATCGAGAGACCATCATGAAGGTGAAGTTGGCCAGCGTAGGATACTCCGGCTTCGAGCTGTTGGGAAAGAAGTTCTGCATTTTGTATGCTCTTTGCGAGCAGCAGCTCAGCAAGCAGAGGCACTACGATTTTGGACTGCGAAACATCCTGAGTGTCTTGCGAACCAGTGGAGGAGTGAAGCGCTCTGAGCCACCAGAGACGGATGAGGAGATGCTCTTCATGCGCACAGTGCGTGACATGAACTTGTCGAAGTTGGTGGCTGATGATGTGCCGCTGTTCCTGGCACTGCTGAAGGATATCTTCCCCAAGGTGACAGATCCACCAAAGAAGGTCTACAAGAATGTCGAAGACGGGTCCAGGGCCTTGATTTCCAAGAACCTGCTGGTGGATTGGGACTCCTGGATGCTGAAGGTTATCCAACTGTACGAGACCTCCTTGGTGCGACACGGTTTCATGTTGGTGGGTCCAACACTTTGTGGAAAGACCGAAATCCGAGAGATTTTGACCACCTGTTTGCACAACGATGGTTTGGCTCACAAGCAGGTGGTGATGAACCCTAAAGCCATCACGGACTCTCAGATGTATGGCTACAAGGACCCAATCAGCGAAGAATGGACTCCGGGCGTCTTTGCCTCGATCTGGCAAAGGTACAACAATCGAGCTTTGAAGTACACCACTTGGATTGTTTGCGACGGCCCAGTGGATGCCATTTGGATTGAGAATCTGAACACTGTGTTGGACGACAACAAGATTCTGACATTGGCCAACAATGATCGTATCCCGATGACAGACAATTGCAAGATCGTCTTCGAGGTGGAGAACCTTCGCAATGCATCACCAGCCACGGTCTCCCGTGCTGGTATCATCTATGTGAGTGCCTCCGACTTGGGTTGGCAACCCATCAAGGATGCTTGGATGCTCCGACGGCCTGAAATCAATGCCTCCCGCCAGGCAGAGGTGGACATCTTGGACCCTCTGTTTGACAAGTGGTTGAAGGGCAAGCCACCCAACTCGGGAGCTGCAGAAGACTTCTTTGATTGGTGCTTGAGAACCATCAAAGCAGTCATGCCATGCAATGACTCCATTCTTATTTGCCAAACGTTGAACCTGCTCTCGGCATCGTTGAAACCCTATGTGGACGAGAATGCGATCCCAGCAGAGGATACCTACCGACGCATCTTAACCTGGTGCGTCATGTGGGGCTTTGGTGGACTTCTGGAGCCGGAGATGCGAAAAGTGATCTGGGCAAAGTTCGTAGAGATCCTGGAAGAGAGCAAGCACAAGGATGCCATTCCTCCGTGTGAAGAGGGACAGACCATGTTCGAATGGGTCCCCGATTGGACCGACAAGACGCGTCCTTGGAAGAAATGGGAACCAGATGAGTGGAAGGCTCCCAAGGTGCTGAACTTTTCAGCCTTGTTGATTCCAACAATGGACTCCGTGCGTGCAGAATACATCTTGGACATCATCGCCAAACATGATGTGACGCGAACGCCGCCAGCTTTCAAGTCCAGCATGTTGGTAGGAGCTCCGGGAACTGCCAAGACATCAACAGCTTTGATGTACACTAGCAAGTTCTCACAGGACACCATGCTTTCCAAGCGTATGAATCTGAGCAGTGCCACCCAGCCTTTGGGCTTCCAGAAGAGCATTGAGGGTGAGATTGAAAGAAAGACAGGAAAGACCTTCTGCCCACCAGGTGGCAAGAAGATGACTGTCTTTATTGACGATGCCGCCATGCCATTGGTGAACAAGTGGGGTGATCAGATTACCAATGAGCTGGCACGTCAATTGATCGAAATGAGTGGCTTCTATTTCTTGGACAAGGACAAGCGTGGAGATTTCAAGAGCATCGAGGGATTGCAGTACATTGGTGCCATGGGACATCCAGGTGGTGGAAAGAATGACATCCCAAACCGCTACAAATCCAAGTTCATGTGCTTCAACATGGTGTTGCCATCGACGGTGTCTGTGGACAACATCTTCGGCAGTATCATGAAGTCAAAGTTCAGCACCAAGGCTGGAGCGAAGCCGGATGTCATTGACCTCAGCAAGAAGCTGACAGCAGCCACTGTGGATGTTTGGGATCGTGTGAAGAGCAAGTTGCTTCCCACACCCTTGCGTTTCCACTACATCTTCAACATGCGCGACTTGAGCCGTGTCTTCCAGGGAATCATGGAATGCCCCGTGTCTGTGGCCAACACTCCTACCATTCTGGTCGGTCTCTGGAAGCATGAGTGTCAACGTGTCTTTGCAGACAAGCTGTGCCGTGATGTGGACAAGAACTTGGTCGAGAAAACTCTTGCAGAGTTTATGCCGCATCACTTTGGAGAGCAGCTGGCAGCAGACAACAAGAACACTGAATGGTTCGCAGATTTCCTGCGTGAAGTTGAATTTGATGATGACACTGGTGAAGAAAAAGGGGCGCCAAAGGTTTACGAGCCAGCGGAATGGGAGACTGTCAAGGGGAAGGCCTACTACTACCTGGGCAGGTACAATGAGGCATATCCAGCCAAGGCCATGCAGTTGGTGCTCTTCGATGAAGCCATGCAACATTTGATGAAGATCAACCGCACCATTCAGCAGAAGCGTGGCAATGCCATGTTGGTTGGTGTTGGTGGTAGCGGCAAGCAGTCTTTGGCAAGGCTGGCAGCCTTCACGTCTGCCCACTATGCCTTCCAGATCACTATTACAAAGACCTACAACGACAATGCGCTTTTCGAAGACTTGAAAGCCTTGTGTATCCGCGCGGGAGTGAAAGGTGAAAGCGTCACCTTCATCTTCACGGATGCGGAGATCAAGAGCGAGGGATTCCTGGAGTACATGAACTCACTCTTGGCAACAGGAGAAGTAGTAGGCCTCTTTGCCAAGGATGAAAAGGATGCCATGTGCGGTGATGTACGCAACGATTTCGTGAAGGACAACCCCAACATGGAGGAGAATTTGCTGAACATGTACAACTATCTTATGGATCGACTCCGTGACAACTTGCACGTGTGCCTTTGCTTCTCTCCTGTGAATGCAAAGTTTCCAATCCGTGCCCAGAAGTTCCCTGCGGTCTTCACTGTGAACATCAATTGGTTCATGCCATGGCCAGAAGCCGCCTTGGTGGCAGTGAGTAGTGCCTTCTTAGGGTCGTACAAGTTGGACTGCAGCGAGCAGGACAAGGGTCGACTCTATGCCCTCACGGGCAGTTTCCAGGCTCTCACTCGAGATCTCTGTGACCTCTACTACCAGCGCATGCGCAAGAATGTGTATGTGACGCCGAAGAGTTTCTTGTGCCTCATTGACTTCTACAAAGTGCTCTACGCTGTGAAATATGAGGAGATCAACGTCCAAGAGAGGAGTGTGAATGTTGGCTTGCAGAAGCTGAAAGAAGCCTCCGAATTCGTGGAGAAGCTGAAGATTGAACTGAAAGAGCAAGACGTGGTGCTTCGAGCCGAAGAGAAGAAGACCACGGCCCTTCTGGAGAAGGTGATGGGAGAGAAAGCCAAGGCCGACAAGAAAGCTGAGCAGGTGAATGGCCAGAAGGCTGAATGCATGGCAGAGGCTGCGAAGATCGAAGGTGAGAAGCAAGATGCCCAAGTGGAGTTGGACAAGGCTTTGCCTTACCTGCATGAGGCTGAGTCGGCCTGTAACTCCATCACAAAGAAGGATATTACAGAGATTAAGACCAACAACAAGCCAGTGGACATCATCAAGCTCACCTTTGATGGCCTTCAAATCTTGCAGTCCAAACCTGTGATGAGCGTGAAGGTAGGGGAGAAGTTCATCAACAAGGTGACAGCCTCGTTCATAGAAGACTCCTATGAGGAATTTGCAAAGAAGGAATTGCAGGATATGAACTTCTTGGCCGGTATCCTTGATTTCGCTGCAAACGAGAAGGATAACATCAATGATGAGACTTGCGAATTGCTAGAGCCATACTTGCGCTACGACGAGGATGCCGCGAAGAATTGGAGCCCGTTTGCACACAAGGTCTTGGACCCAGATCTGGCAGGCAAAGCCAGTGGGGCTGCAGCCGGTCTCTGTAAGTTCGTGGGTGCAATGGTGATGTATCACGGCGCTGCCAAGATTGTGAAGCCCAAGATGGATGCTTTGAAGGTGGCTGCCGCCAAGTTGGCCAAGGCAGAAGCCGAACTGAATGCCGCAGAAACTGAGCTCAACAAGGTCTTGGCCGAGGTGGCAGAATTGGATGCCGAGCTGGCCAAGGCACAAGCGGTGATGAACCAGCTGAAGGACAGCGCAGCGGCGATGCAACGGCAGATGGACGCCGCCAACAAGTTGCTTTCTGGTCTCAGTGGGGAGAATGCACGATGGACAGAGGATTCCAAAAATTTCGCCTTGCGACGAAAGAGGCTCATTGGTGATGTGGGATGTGTATGCGCCTTCGTCATCTACTGCGGCCCCTTCAACTCTGAGTTCCGTGACAAGCTTTATGCCAGCTTCCAGGCGGATACTCAGAAGAGAGCGGTGCCAGCACATGAGAAGATCCCCGTGGTCAGCTTCCTGGTGGATCAGGGCACCATTGGAGAATGGGCCTTGGAGGGCCTTCCAAGTGATGAACTGTCCATTCAGAATGCCATCATGGTGACTCGCTCCTCTCGATATCCCTTGATGGTGGACCCACAGGGCCAGGCTAATCGCTGGATTAAGTCTAGAGAGAAGGCAAGGATCAGTGAGAATCCCTCTATGTGCATCACAACCCTCACTGCCAAGAATTTGAAAGATCAGATTGAGTTCACCATGGGTGAGGGACTGTGTTTGATCATCGAAAACGTGGAGAACGAGGTGGATCCCATGTTGGATCCTGTCTTGGACAAGCAGATCATCAAGAAGGGAAAGAACAAGTACATCAATGTCAGTGATCAGAACATGGACTACAAGGATAATTTCAGCTTGTACTTCACCTCCCGACTGCCGAATCCTCACTTCAGTCCAGAGCTGTCAGCCAAAGCCACAGTGATCGACTTCACAGTCACCTTGAAGGGTCTGGAACAGCAGCTGTTGGGCAAGCTGATTGGCATGGAGATGAAGAGCTTGGAGGATACCTTGGCAGCGCTTGAAGAAGATGTCACCAACAACACCAAGTCCTTGCAGCTGTTGGACAAACAGTTGTTGGAACGATTGTCCAACTCACAAGGAAATCTGTTGGAAGACACGGAGCTCATTGAGGTGCTGGCCAATACCAAAGCAAAGGCCAAAGAAGTGGAGGGCAAACTGAGAGAAGCTGATGAAAGGAAAGTGGAGATCAACGAGAAACGTGAGCAGTTCAGACCCGTTGCCACCAGAGGTAGTATCATGTACTTCAACATGACGGACATGACCAACGTGGTGAATCCCATCACAAGTCAAGCTTCCGGTTGGATGTACAACTGCTCACTGCTTCAGTTCTTGGAGCAATTCGAGATCTCTGTAAAGCAGTCCGAGAAGGCACAGCCAACGTCCAAACGCGTTGACAAGATCATTCACTACTTGACCTACAAGGTGTACAGGTACATGAATCGTGGACTCTATGAGCGCGACAAAATGCTCTTCAAACTGTTGGTGACTTTGAAGATCATGACGGTGGCCAGTCAGATCACTTCTGGAGATGTCGCCATTCTGTTGAAGGCTGGATCCAGCTTGGACATCAAGGGAGAACGCGTGAATCCTTTCAGCAAGTGGTTGCCAGACAAGGTGTGGCTGAACGTCTTGGCACTTTCACGTCAAGCTTTCGGAGTTGATCAGATTGTCTTCTTCCGCGAGATTGTGGACTTCATGCAGCGCAATGAAGCGGCTTGGCGCAAGTGGTACGATGAGAACGAACCTGAGAGCGTCCCGGTCCCCGACTACGACGAGCGCATCAACATGGACAGGACTTTGGGACCTTTCTTGCGGCTCACCATCGTACGCTCCATGCGTGAGGATCGCATGACGATTTCCTGCGGCCAATTCGTCGAGGCGATGCTGGATTCTCGCTTTGTTGCGCCCGTCACGGATGCCATTGCGGAAATCTATGAAGAGTCTCAGTGCCGAAAGCCCATCCTGTATTTGCTCACTGCAGGAAGTGATCCGACTTTCAGTATTGATGAGTTGGCCAAGAAAAAGAAGAAGTATCCCACTGACAAGGTTTCCATGGGTGAAGGTCAGGAAAAGGTTGCCAGAGAGAAAAACAATGCTGCCTTCGTCACTGGTGGCTGGGTCATTCTGCAGAACTCCCACTTGGGAATTGGCTACATGTGCGAGCTGGAGGATGTCTTGTTGAAGACCCCTGACATCGAGGAGGCTTTCAGGCTGTGGATTACCTGTGAGATTACGCTCAGGTTCCCCATTGGCTTGTTGCAGATTGCCATCAAGGTGACCTTGGAACCACCTGCTGGATTGAAAGCAGGTCTCTACCGTACCTACAGCACCATGGTCTCCCAAGAGCTGTTGGATAAGATTGACTTGCCTCAGTGGAGAACGCTGGTCTATGTGCAGGCCTTCTTGCACAGTATCGTGCAGGAGAGGCGTAAGTTCGGTCCAATTGGTTGGTGTATCCCCTATGAGTACAACAACTCTGATCTGGATGCATGTTTGCTCTTCTTGGAAAAACATGTGTCCACCACTCTGGTGGCTGGACAAGCCATTTCTTGGGTCACTGTTCAGTACATGGTGGCAGAGGCTCAGTATGGTGGTCGTATCACTGATGACCTGGATCGAGAGCTGTTCAACACCTATACGACCAAGTGGTTCTGCGAGAAGATTTGGCAGTCAGACTTTGCCTTCAACAGTTATGTGTCTGATTACAACTACAAGATTCCTGACGGGCTGGATATTGCGCAGTTCAAGGAAGCTATCGACACGATCCCATCCGTGGATTCTCCATTAATTTTCGGTCTGCATAACAATGCGGACTTGACCTACCGAATGAAGGAGGCATCTGAGATGCTCACGACCATCATCGAGACTCAGCCAAAAGACTCTGGAGGCTCAGGAGGCAAATCCATGGATGAGATCGTGAAGGATCTATGCTTGGACTACTTATCAAAGATGCCACCAGACTTCGTGGAGGAGATCTTCCGCGCACAGATCATGAAGCTGGCAGGGCCCAAAGACAAGGGAATCGTCATTGACAAGGGCTTCAATGCTCCGCTGAACATTTTCTTGTTCCAGGAGTTGCAGCGGTTGCAGAATATCATTTTCATTGTCCGTACCAATCTGAAGAATGTGGCTGCGGCCATTGATGGTACAGTGGTGATGACTTCCGAGCTCATGGAAGACTTGGGATTCCTCTTCGATGCTCGAGTGCCAAGAGGTTGGACCAATGATCCCAGCGGTGCCGAGATTTCTTGGCTGATGCCCAACTTGGGAGGTTGGTTTACCGGCCTCACGGAGCGACAGCAGATGCTGAACACCTGGTTGGAACAGGGAAGAGAGAAGATGAAGGCCTTTTGGTTGACTGGCTTCACTAATGCCCAAGGCTTCCTCACAGGCATGCGTCAGGAGGTGACGCGACAGCACAAGAAGGATGCATGGGCATTGGATGATGTCAACACACATACCGAAGTGTTAGCAAAAGACTTGGAGCGTCTTGGAGACAACACTGGCCCTCCTGAAGAGGGACAGAACATTTGGGGCCTGTTCATTGAAGGTGGTCGTTGGAACAGACAGGACAGCCGCATTGAAGAATCAGAGCCGAAGAAGCTCTTCACAAACATGCCGGTCATCTACGTCACGGCCGTCAACGTGAAAGACAAGAACACGGGCGTCAACTACGGTCCACATGGTGCATACAGCACGGCGGTGTACAAGTACCCCAAGAGAAATGATCGCTACCTCATCTTCCGCATGTTGCTGCGAACGGAGCAGCAACCCCAGCATTGGAGACTTCGCGGAGTGTGCCTCGTGGCACAAACAGAGTAGAAGGTTGTTGGCACTTTCAGAGTCAAATCATCGACTCACGGAACACCTTGGGTGGAGTCGGAGTATCAGCATGGTGG
>ERZ1738535.36-NODE-82-length-14414-cov-26.171809_pt1 | contig 14414 bp, 4 predicted proteins | sample MGYA00581728_ERZ1738535 | MGnify/ENA primary metagenome ERZ1738535 (study PRJEB40740, sample SAMEA7388099) | Antillogorgia elisabethae | biome: Marine coral reef biome; feature: Environment associated with an aquatic invertebrate; material: Seawater | host... | reverse complement strand
GATTTTATGTGTGTTTTGGGTGGCTCTTTGGGGATTTCCCAGTTACACCCAAATGATTTCCATCCTGATGCATCCCAAAGGTAACACACAAGTTATTTTAATGGATTATTTAGGGGATTTTGTAGGAACTTTCAAGAGATTTACACTGGCATCCTCCCACTCACTTCGTTCCTTTGCCGGGTGCAGGAAGCTTAAAAGAGAAAAGATTGACCGTGTAACTAGCGAGGTAAGGACGACAGGATCCCTTTCACATCAATAAGATCATGAGTTTGGAGACGTGAGTAAGGCTGGCACTATAATGACGGATCAAGCACGAGGCCGTAACACATTGTCTTTGTCATGAGGCTTGGAAACACGAGAATAATACAGTTATAGCCGGTCCGCCATCATAATATGTACCAAGGGAATAATGCCAATAAATATTAAAAATAATGGTTTTTTACAGTTATTATTGCTTTTTTATTTATATTAATAGTGAATTAACAGTGAATCGTCTCGGAAGGAAGTCACATTATCAATAAACTTTCAATTTACTTGTGTGGTTCCTGTTGTGAATGTAGGTTGGTGTTTACATGAAATTAATAAGAATTTTTGATTAATCTTTTCATGGATTTTTCTATTCATTAACTGGCTTAGGATATTATCAGTCTACACCCGTCCAGCCTGTTATCCCTAGGAGATGGACATGATCCGACAGCATTAATTAGCAAAAAGATGGATTGGATTAATAGTGCCTTCACATTCAATAGGATTCCCTTCGTGTCTGGGCGTAAGCAAGCCTTTGAAGGGAGCGAAGGGACGCATGAAGGTTGAAAGGCTTGCTTACGGGCTTTGTCTCAGGTCCATCTCTCCGTCCATAAAGGGAAAGAACCCTCAAAAATAATGAAAATATTATAATTTTCTAGTTATTTTTGGGTTCTTCTTTATGGTCTTGTGTCTTGGATATGATCTCGGGGTGGAAGCCTTGCTAATGTCAATCTTTTTATCTTATTAGTTTCTTTGTAGTTGTGGCAAGGCTTCCTTCACTCATATTATTCCTTCCTTAAGCATTCCCTGGGGTCAAGCCTCATATTAATAACATAAATTTTATATCTTATAATGTGGCCCTAGGCTTGACCTAAAAACCCTTATTAATTCCATAGAAATCTTTACCAACTAATAATCCTTTATACAATCCACAAGATCTCGCATCCAAACACTCCATAGAAAGAAGAGAAGACTATAAGATAAGCCCAAAAAACATTATTTTTTGATCTTTTATGAGGCTTATTTCCAGCGTTTGGGATTATATGACGTCTAGTGAGAACCAGTGGAAGGGATTAGGAATGGACCATCAACCGAGATTAATAAATAAATAGAAGATGAAACCCTTGTAAGATAATCCCCTGAGAGAATGAAAGTGGGAGAAGGACATGTGGCTCCAGAATTTAAGAGTTTTATTGTGGCATTTGTTAAGCGGTTGGACCAAAGGAAGGAAGGAAGGATGAGTGACCAACCGCTTCTACCTACAAATGCCTAGAAAATACCAAGTAATTATTATGTGTTTATTGTTCTTGCCAAGCGTCTCCACCAAAGAAAATAATTATATTTTGTATCATTAATGCCTTCGGACGCTTGGCGGAGTGAAGGAGCTTCCTACAACTGACTCACACCCGAGGGCTCACTGTCACAACATAACTTGCAAAAGACTTGCAATCGTCCCTCGGGAGCTTATTGAACGAGAGATTGCATGTCCATAAAGGCAAACCAGATTTTATGATGAATCCTGTGACCACTGTTGATGATTGAAAGGCTTGGTAATGTCAATAGCTGGTCTAGTTCAGTCTTAGGAGGATAGGATTGACCGCTTGCAACTGATTATTTTGGGAGATGATTGTAAGGTCCTGCGGTAGACATGGGATTGCAAGCCTACCAAGAAAGTTCAACAGATTTTTCCCTTAATATAAGCTTCTATAAAATAAATAAAATAATCCATAATAATTATTGGAATTCTTTAATATTAGAAGCTTATTGTCTAGGAATAAAAGGCATGACATTATTATCTGATTCGTTCCTACGGTTGGGGCGTTAGTAATACCCAAAAATCAATTAATATTTTATTGTAAACGCCCCAACACCAGGTCCAAAATGTGAGATTTTATGAGTTTTTTGTAGATTCTTTGGCAGGACCTGGGCTATACACGGATAAAGAAAGGTAAGTTACGACAGGGCCCTTGGAAATAATAATATTTTAATAGTTTCTTGGTACGTGGGCCCTGATGGTAAGGTTCTTTGTAGGTTGAATCACTTGGTACGGGCGAATGAAGCCATCAAAATCCTGTTATTTGGACCACTTGCTTCCCGTCTTCTGCCTCATGATCAGTCAAGGAATGTCCCACCTACATCAGTTATAGAATCCTGTCCTAGCGTACAAAGGCATTTCCATTCCTAGACTTACCGTTGGCACTCGGCCTCGCTAGCTTCACCAAAAGATTCCCACAGACGCTAGCGATCTGATTCGTTCCTACGGTTGGGGCGTTAGTAATACCCAAAAATCAATTAATATTTTATTGTAAACGCCCCAACACCAGGTCCAAAATGTGAGATTTTATGAGTTTTTTGTAGATTCTTTGGCAGGACCTGGGCTATACACGGATAAAGAAAGGTAAGTTACGACAGGGCCCTTGGAAATAATAATATTTTAATAGTTTCTTGGTACGTGGGCCCTGATGGTAAGGTTCTTTGTAGGTTGAATCACTTGGTACGGGCGAATGAAGCCATCAAAATCCTGTTATTTGGACCACTTGCTTCCCGTCTTCTGCCTCATGATCAGTCAAGGAATGTCCCACCTACATCAGTTATAGAATCCTGTCCTAGCGTACAAAGGCATTTCCATTCCTAGACTTACCGTTGGCACTCGGCCTCGCTAGCTTCACCAAAAGATTCCCACAGACGCTAGCGAGAGCCAAGACGCTATCAACATTATATTTTATATTAATTATTTATTGGGGTTGGTCTGTTGGAAAGCATTATTAATATAAAATTATAGTATTTTCCAGTGATTTTTGGCCAACAGACCAACTAAGAAACAAATAATTAATGATGGGTGGTGGGTGGCCACGTGTGTAAAGCCCAAAAGCCCCGAATTATTTCCAAAAATCCATTAATAATTTGGGCTTTTAGGCGTGAGAACTAGGACAAGGGAATGGTCTTGAGAAGATACCAAGGTTGACTTTATGGTTACTGAATGGTTTGTATCTCGTCCAGTCGTCTCACGGCGTAAGCGAATGCTGGAGGGAAGGACAGGCCACACTAAGATAGCAAAAAGCCCTTAAAAATATAATTTTCTTTTAATATTTTAGGATTTTTGCTTATCTTACCGTCATGTCACTCATCCCTTCAAGAATATGCTGCCGCTAGGCCACCCCCCGGAGGGAAGATTGGTTGAACGAGAGGGAAGAAACCAATGATTTTTTCCTTTAAAATACCTTAAAAACTTTATTATTTTCATTGGTTTCTTCCCTCTCTCCACTATAAAATACCATAAAATAACTCACAAAATAACTTTATAATAATAATAATTTTAAGGTATTTTAGTGGGATTCATATTAATGTTATAGTGGAGGGACGACCCCCCTATTCCCTTAATAATAAATAAAAAATCTATATTTTTATGAGTTGTTCTAGGGGGTCGTCAGTCCCTCCACAATATGAATCCCTTCCAAGAAACCTATAAATGAAATAATATATTAAAAATATTATTGATTTTATACGGGTTTCTTGGACCCATAACAGCTATTTACTTTCATTAATCTCCAAAATTCCCCCCTGGGGTTCCCGGCATGCATAAAAAACCAATTAATTTTGGAGATTAATAATAGCTGTTATGCCCCCGAAAGGAATATTATTGTCCAAGAAGCCCCAGGTATAACACATAAAATTACAATTTATTTTCTTATTCACTAGTCCTGGGGCTTCCGAGAGGAGAGGGAAACGGTGAGTGAAGTGGCTTCCGCATGACACCCTATCCCAACTATAATTCCTTTAAAAACCCATAATAATTTCATTCTTTCATGAAGGATTCTATCTTCCGGATACGACATTATAAGTGGATTAAACACACGAGCGTAATAGATGGCATGTGACGGGAAGGGTGTGACGCCTACACCAAGAGATTGCAACGGCCTTATCCATTAGTAATAACCGCTTGTCGCATGCCAATTCTTTCTTCGTCTCTTGTGTGGTCTCTTCTCGCTCTAGACTCTTCTTTGGAGGAATAACAGGCTGTCTTTCGCCCAGAGATTACGCCTTCCAACGGCAGGAAAGAAGGATAAGAAAATGAAAGTTATAAGTGAGTTAGGCTGTGGGCGGAGGACACGCCATGAGACTAGAAGCAGCGGATAAAGACAGAGCCCAGTGAGAACCGCTTGACGCTCCCATACTATATCTTCATAATATTAATTTACTGTAGAAATCTATTTTATAATACTTTCTGGGTACATGTAGGGAACGGTCCTAGTGCGTCAAAATCCTTATATTTTTCTTATTAATATTCTCTGGTAAGGACCGTTCCTATCCCTTGGGCCTACTGTAATCTTCTTATAATAATATAAATTCATAATATTTTAAGTGTATTTTTGTATCTTCTTATATTAACCCATACAAACCTAAGATACAACTTTATAATTATTAATTTATGGTCTTCCTCAGGCACTTCCTTCCCTCGTCTGCCTCGGATAACATCATATAATTAATATAAAATCATAAAAACATAGAATTAATAATCTTATCCGACCGTAAGACACCTAAAAATACAGGAATTTTATATTTAATATATGCTGCTTCACTCTCCCTTACCAGATCCTTTTAAAATAGAAATAAATTGTGTGGTTACTTGGTGGGTGAACGTAGGCTCGCAAGTTATTATGTTATGATTTTAATGTTATCTTCATGGGCTTTCATCCGTGTGTCAAGGGTCACTAGAAACAGATGCATAAAGTTGGTAAAGGTAGGACAGCGGTAAGACCAAGAGCCCGGAATATATTGTATGTTTATTTGGGGTCCTACCTTTCCCTCTCATCCAGATCTAGCATGGACGCCACCTTAAAGTAATAAAAATATGATTTTATTTGTAATATATTGTCATTCTACGGCCGGAGTATGCGTGAGGAGCCTTAGAAGAGACAAAGAGTGAAGGAAGAACCCAAGTAACCTCAGAATCATATCATCCGGGTGTCAGTTTCCTATCCTAAAGTTGGCATGGGTTAGCAAAGATTACATTTTTAATGGTTTTATAGTTATGAGTGGATAAGGCACCTCCTGCACATGGCGTGGCACAACTCCCTTATTCCTCACGCCCACGCCCCAACAATATACATTAAATCTTTCATTTTATTCTTTTTGGAGTGTACATAGATTGGTTATTGAATCCATAATAATAATATGAGATTATAGAAGCTTCTAAAGCATTAATTGTACCAGAAATTATTATTTGTTTATTATAGGAGGACAGGATACTGATGAAGCAAATCTTGTATGATTAGTCCCTTGCCTGTGACTTGATCTTGAGGTTCCTTCCCCTACATTCAGGTACAAAGATTGTTGGATTATTCCTTATGGGAGCATATTGTCACGATAAAATCTAATATTTTCTTTGTTACTTACGTTGGGCCCCATGGAGTCACTAAAGGATTAACAAAAGCACGCAATCCCTTCTATAATCCCTTCTGTGCCCCATTCCATTCCCTTGTCCGCGTGCTTCATTCGCTTACGCTAGCACGCATGGGGCACGAAGGGTGAAGGGATGGAGAGAGGGAAAGAGACCCCAGAAATTAATAATATTATTATATTTTCATAATTTGTATGAGATCTGGGTTAAGGCTCCTATTGTAAAGTCCTGACTAAGAAACTAATCAGTCACGCCATCGATTCCCAGTGTGTTAGTGCCTTACGCTCTCGTTCAAGAAGCATACCATCCAAGAATAAGAGATTGCGTGGCCAAGTTCCCTCCCTGCATTATCCCCATAAAATCATTTCATTTTTAGAAGACTTTGTATGTAGCTGATAGACCAAGAACCTAGAAAGATAACTGGGGTAGGTGGTCAAGGGTTAACCGGTTAATGATCAAGTCCTAAGATTACTGCCAGGCTGTTACACTTTAATATCCTTACACCCCACCAGCTTGGGGGCCCATTACTAGAAGCTCCAAAGAAAGAAAAAAGTGAATTATTTTAAGGTGGAAATCATTAAAGATTTCATGCAAACTACCTAGCCACAAAGGATACAAGGATTCTATTGGACAAAACTTGGAGTTGATCATTAATATGTAATCTTCTAAGAATTAAGTTAGCCGAAGGAGATCATGCGTGAGGACTATAAGACTGATCCATTTGTAAGGTCCATCATAATAATATTCTATTAACTTTATAGTTTTCTAGGGAATAATGTCATTCATAAGTTATTTAAGGGTGTACAGGTTCAGCTTTCTTAGGTTCCTTACGGGATAATGCCAAGGTAATACAAATAATCAATGAAAATAAGCCAGGTAATGAATCGTCAGGTAATAATCATACAAATAAATCCTGATAATATGATTCAGGTTGTGAGGCTAGACCAAGTTCTCCCAGTGTAACAGATGTAATCCTTAGACCAGACCATAGCAAAGACCCGATTCAACCGCCATGTGTAGCAAAAACACTATTAAAAATATAAGAATATTGTTATTTCCGGGAGTCTTTGTAAGCCAATAAACCCATGAAAGACACAATAATATTAATAAAATAATCTCGTCTATTGGATCTCCCCAGCTATAACCCCAAAATATACAAATAATTACAGAAAATAATAGAAATATATTGGCATTTTGGGGTTATAGAAAGGATAATATATTAAAAATCTAGATTCTGTTTCCGTGTTTTGGACATTACTAATACCTTCAAGAAATAAGAGGTTTAACCCAGTGGAAGCCTTTGAAGGAAGACCCGATTCACCATATAATTCACTTTTTATTAATTCCTTTGGCTCTCTTGGTACGCTCCTGCCGTAAGGAACCTTCCCTCACATTCAGTTTCTTATTATATCTTCATTATCTGTATCTGGTTTTATCTCTAGAATTATCTGAGTTTATTGATCTCCGCCAGTACTCGGTCATGAGTTTCATCTCCAAAAGACTGGTTTTCTATCTCATGACTTTATTAACTAGTGAATCATCCATTATAAATCTATTAACTGTAAGGTTCACGCCCGCAGGATCAACCTTAGGATAGAAAAGTGTATCAGGAATCTTGGAAGATATTATCTGGCTTTTGTTAATACTGTGAGGCACTTGGTAGTTACTCGGGCGTGAAGTCGTCTAATGAATCACCAAAAGCTTTCATTTTTCTCTCTTAAGTGCCCGAGTGTAGGTGGGATAACGTCATGCCTCGCCAGTTTCCTTCACTCCGTCCCTGCTAAATATGCTAAATAATTCTCAATAATAATAACGCTTCATGCGTGTGTGGACGGTTCCCATCCTGTCTTCCTCTCACTCTAGTCACATTCTCAATCTCATGTCCTTCTCCCCTCGTCTGTTGGATCACTTGTGACGTCTCTTAACCAAATAATAATAATTAATTAATTCCAACAGACGAATCCAATAAATATCAATTAAAAATATATGTATTTTGTAGTGTAGGGGCTTCCACAAGATAATAAATAAGAAATTTTAATGTTAATTTTATGGTATTTTACTGTCATGGAAGCCCCGGGAGAATGAAAGTCTTAGCAAAATCTGTTTCAGTTTATGTGTTCTGTCCTACCTTTTCCTTTCATAACTTTACCAACTCATGCATCCTCTCGTAAGCTTACAAGCTTGTATTTATTCTCCTAAAATAGCCCAAGGAATGACAATATATTATCCGGTTCTAGTAGGCCCCATCAGTAATCTCTTGAATCTAGGATTATATTGTGAGGTTGGACAGTTGACATTGTGTGAGCCTTACCAGCCATCCTATAACTCTAGCATCCAGATTGTGATTGAAGGTTTATCCGGGTATAATTCTGTTATCATAGTATTTGCTAGGTAATCCACCCTTAAAACATGAAAATATTTAGTGTATTTATATGGCTGGACGATAGCGAGAGAAGTGAGCCCCAATAATATTTCTTATATCTTCAATTTAATATATTTTCATAGATTTTTAAGGGTTTCTTACGCCCCATCCCTTCTTCCTAGGCTCTTGCACGGACGCCAGTCGAGAGTTATGGAGTCTTTGGGAAGTTCTTTGGTCTCTACCTCTACATCCAGCATTAGTTACGACAAGAATCCTAAGATTTACATTGTGACAAAGAAGATTACATATTAATAATAAAGAAATAATATTGTTACCAGAGACTTCAGAAATAGAATAATAGATGTAATCATATAAGAAATAATAGAAAACTAGCAAAAATACAAGATTCTAAGCTTCTAGTAGACCCCAAAAGACCAATAAAATGAAAAAATAAGTGTTTTGGGCCATACAAATATGATTGGAATGAAGATCAAGAGCAAGGATCAAGTGCCAGGTTGTAAGAGTGAATCCGGCGGTTATCATGGGTTGTACAAGGGCTTACACCGTCACACTTAGACTCAGGACCGTCCACAATAGGATATGATTGAAAGATTTAATGCTGGATATGCCTGAGAAGGACCCACCGTTACCAACCTATTATCCCCTAAGAAACTATTATTTTTACATATTTTAAAGGTATATTATTAGTGGAGTGACTGTAGGCCGACCATAATGTGAGGATTCCTTCCACCTAACCGATTCATTACGCTCAAGACAAGTCTATTGATTATTAAGGGAGGTGAACATAAGGTTGAACTTACTTTTGCCCTTCCATAAGGACGAAGGAAGCCATTGTAAGTATCCGGATGACATGAAATCCTTAAATTATTATCTGCTTCTAGTACGCCCGCTAGGGACTGGCAAGGAACTTTCAATAATAAATCTTGGATCTCCTATTAATAAAGCGTTATAACCGGTCAAACTTCATGTTTACTCTCCTTAGATAATCCTAGCTTCCAAGGCACATAAATAAATAAAAAACTTGGTATTTTTGGGTGTCTTTCTAGGACTGAACTGGAGCCCGAGTGCCTAACCCGCTTGCCGACTGCCAGTGGACTAGCTTGGAGGCTCCTGAGCAAAGGAATGAAGGAAACGGGGATAGGAAGGGTCATACAAGAATTAATTTTATTGTTTCATTTGTTGAGATTAGTCCGGCTGGTATGATTCCAAGATTGACCACTGACAAGCCTTTAAAGATGGAAAAGTTGGTTGGTTTTTATAGGACTTACTAGCGATAATCAATAAATCTTCAATTTTCTATGGTCTTGTCTTGACTTAACTTTTCCATTCTAATTCTCTTTCTTGTGGTTTTCATGGCCAACCACCCTACCAAACCTCTGAATCAAGTCATTTATCTGTAAAATCCACCTAAAGAATTCTCAGGGGCAAGTAGTCCTCACCTCACATTCAGCTTCATTTTTGATAGATTCTGTGGACACTAACCAGGTTCTCCTTAGACATACCGCTGTCACACCTTTCCACCTCATAAATAACCAAAAGATGGCACATAAGGGAATGGAAGTGGTAACCGATAGGAAAGTTAGGTGGGTTTTTTGGATATTTATGCGTGTCTTTGCCGGGATTATACTTTCCTGCACAAGTGCCTTCACCATCAATATCCAAGTGTAAGAAGTGTTACGAGAGGAAAAGATTGTTGATAAAGTCATAGGATTGGGACAATAAAGGTAACTTGGAAATTTCTTCCTGACTTATTCCCCGGTCAACCTTCTTGTCCTATAAACACAGCTTACAATTTTGTATCTTATGTTCCTACACACTGGGTCTTAGGCCCGTCCCTCGCAAGCCTCTCTTATTCCATGCATTTTGTTATTATTGTTACCTTCACGGGCCTAAGGCTCACGCTGTAATCACTAATTAATATGGATTTCTCGGGTCTCCTCGTCTATCGTGTGTTCTAAGGTCACATCCAGCCTAAATTCTGTTCACATCAAGATCCATTCTAAGGGCCCAGAAAGGTAAACCACAGAATTCTCCACTCTTATCTTCCAACAAACCAGACAATTAAATCCCAATAAATTTCAACTTTTAATTGGTTTGTTGGCCAAAGAACCCGCATAAATCTCTTAAATCTTGCATTTTAATTGATTTCTTTGGTTCTTTGTAGGGGGCATAAGGGACTTCGGCCGCCCCGGTCTAGCGACGCATACTTCCCAAAAAGACAAAGAATTTTAATGTTGTAACTCATGAGACTTGACACGGATCCGGCTATATGACATCAAAGGTAAACCGGGTATTATTCCTATCTTTAAACTCACCCAAAGGGAATCACGCGATACCTTCAAAGAAATATAAAGGATTTGGGAGCGACGTACAGGAGCATAAGGAAGTAATTATTAATGATTGATTGTAAGAGAAGACACTAATAAACCTATAAACCAAAGAGACAAAGCTATGACAATAAACAATAAATTAAGAAAGTTAGTGCCTTCCACAGGTCCTTCTCTCCAGCCACAATGTGTAAAGATAATAAAATAATATGTTGAATGTGTGAGGTGGTGTTCATTAGTAATAAAATAGCCCACAACAAGCCCCAAATAATACAAAATAATAATAAAAATGTAAATATAATAAGAAATTTTAAGATTAATAGTTTCTTAGAAGGGAATATTAATAGAAAAATCTCTAAAAAATATCAGGGTTTTGTCTTACCTTTACCTTTAGGATTCCTCGTGTTACCTAGACACACCTATAAATCAAGAAATCTTTATTATCTTTAGGATACAAGGATTACACTCATAATATGATTCACCAGAAACCGAGGAAGGAATCGTCTTATTAGTGGGCTTTCTACATCTTATAGGCTCTTGTCCAGGAATTATCATAGAAAATTATAGATTTACTGATTATTACTATTGTGAGTGAACCATTCTAGGATGACTTACTAACCTTCAGGAGCCTTTTCTACCGGCATGATTCTATTACCAAGCACCTCCTCGTCCCCGCGCTATCGCGACGGAAGGTAGAATGGCTGGGAAGATACACCAAAAGACTGGAATGATCATAGACTTGGCATGTGCCGGACGAACTCTCGCTAAAGAACCTTAACACAGCTGATAAAACACTGGAAAATAGACCGCCACATATAGCCCACAAAGGACCTAACCCTTTCACCGTGGAAATTCCTGATGTTAAGATTCCGGAGCCGTGATTCAAGTGCCTGGGTCTCTTATCGTCCCGTCCAAGACCCATCCCACATAATAATCTTTGGAATCGCGTAAGAGTCCATAAGTCAGAAAATCATGCAATAAAAGTAATAAAAATTATGAAAACTAAGTTATTATATGTGGTCAGTATTCTATCTTCAATAACCAAATAATATAGTTTATGAGAATATAAGTCCCTTACAAAATCTATAAATTATTAAGTTTTAGGGGCCGAGCCTAGGCGAGCCCGGGCGTAGCCTAAGGACCACCACAAGGGAGCAAGAAAGTATAAGAAAATAAATTATTATTTTATGTGAATGGTGGTCCGTCTAGTGTGATGGAATCCTGGTATTTTGGTAGAGTAAAAGCTTGGTAACAGCCTGTTTTCCGTCCTTATCCGCGTCCAACCGCTCCCCAGTGCAAGAGCCTCATAAAACCCATTAATTATTAGTGGATATTGTGTGAATCCTGTTGTTACACCCGTTATAATCCCAGCCTTTTGGTTTACACTTTCTTCCTGGCATATCTTGGATCATCATATTATTACCGGGTGTTACCCCTCCGTCTCTAGGATCGATTCTATGATTGAAAATTACTGGGATTTTTTAGTTATTTCTCCTTTAATAAGCCTTTCTAACTTACATTTTCATTAGTTTCTGGTGTCTGTTTCCAATCTTTGGCGGGACAAGTGTGTAACAGCAAAAAACCTCTTAAAATAATAAAAATAATTGTATTCTTCATGAAGGAATTTAGGCGGTTCTTTGGTCATTGAAGGAAGGCATGCTAACTCCCGCTCACTTTAGACGCATAATATCCTTTCCTACGCTTGGCTCGGTTGGTAAAGCTATGATAATTCCTGCATTATATCTTCCAATTCATTATCTGTTTAAAGGCATTATTAACCCAAGAATCACATTAAAGATTTATAGATTTATAGATTATTCCATATTAATAGGACGTGATTCTTGGTAGGAACGCTTCTTACACCACACATGAAGGCTGAATCCTTTCCATAAAGACGGGAATTAACTTGGCAAGTGATTATTTCCTAAGAATTTCATATTATTTTCTTGGAATCTTGGAAGATATTATGCTGAATCATTAGTAAATTGGAAATTAATTGGTATCTTCTACGACAGGATTCTATTAAGGATAAGAGTGTATTAATAATGGATGGCCGTGAGTATGTCGCTCCAGATATCGTTCAAGAAGCGTCTTAACTGCCGAAGAAAGTCCCGACCAACCGTTACCAACTTTAAACCTTGTATTCGGCCGAGGAAAAGTCCTGTTGTGTCTTGGTCACTCACTATAATATCCTGAAGAAACCAATCATTTCCTGGGACTTTATAGACGAATGAACTTAATGGATTAAAAATGAAAATATATTTTAGTATTTTGTAGGTTCATTCGTCCATAAAGTCAACAAATGATTCACTCCTACAACCCATCCCAGCTTATGACATACCAGAAGTTACGACCAATAGACTCATCCCGGACGAAGTAATCGGTTAAATCCTTAATAATCCCATGCAAATATTAAAGAAATAATGATTTTGGAGGTGCTTCCACAGATTATTCCCTCCTAAAATATCTGAATTCTTTGGTATTTATAAGGCTGTGTCACCTAGAAACTCAATCATAAACCTAGGATAATATCCTGAGACGAGACGATTACAAGTGTTTCATCCTAGTTTCCTGGCAGTTAGACCGTTCCATTCCCAAGGCTCCTGTACACGCCCATAATAAATATAAAATAAAATAAATTGCAATCATAATATGTATTAATTATGGGGTTTATGCTAGGACAAAAGAACTCACAAAAGATAATAATAAAAGCATAAACCCAGAAATGATAATATAGGATGGGCGTGAACTCCTGTAAAAGACAATAATAAATTGTAAGTTCCTTGATATGGCCAGTACACTAAGAACCTAAATAATTTGTATCTTTTAAGCCTGGCCTTTGACCTCATATCCAGCTTACATGGGTTCAGATTTCATGTCCTGATGATAATTTCCTGGTCTTTTCACCTATTTACCCTTCCTGCCTAGTACCAAGAGCCTCTTATTTTGATAATATTTTGCTGTGTTCATGATGTGTTTAAGAGGCTCTTGGCCGGTTATCAGTGTAATGTCCTTGCCAGTGTTTTCAAGATTAAATGCTGTTTACCTTTGATGTCATATAGCGGGTACCGTGTCACAGCTTAAGATTTCCCAGGTTTATTTTGGATAACTGGCGCAGGAAAGTCTAGAACAGGAAATCCCAACATTAATTATGAATTCTAAGCTTCCAGTACGCCGTGTGACGTTAACGAGACCCAAGCCTGTAAGTTTCCAAGATTGTAAGGATATGCCAGCTAATAAGTCTCCAAAGTTGGTCCAGATGTAGCCTGTTCTCCCTGCATTTACCCAAGGAAAAACCCTGAAATCCTTATTAAAAACCATAGAATATTGTAAATCTAAGGCACTTTTAAAAGACTTTTAGGTGGATGACCTCTTCCCTGTCACACTTTCAATATCTTTTGGGCGTAACATTCCTTTTGGCATACGGTGGGCGCTCCTTTGCTCTGGTTCTCCCTTCGTAACCGTTCCAACATACCATAAACTTAAAATCATTACCATAAAATAAGAAAATAATGTCTTGCAATAGTCTTTCGGCCTTATGGAACGGGGAAAGTCCTAAGATATGATACAGATTTTGCATCGGTTTCTTGAGTTTATATCTCCCACATCCAGGATTTACCTTTGATTTCATATACTTGGCTTACAGTTTTATCAGGATTTTGACTTGATACTTGGGTTGGACATGAAGGCTAGCAAGGTTGTGAGGTCCAGGATTACTCGGTTCTGTTGGTAATTACCTTAAGAATTCTCCATTATTAACAAAGGAAACTAGAAAGTTAAGTCAAAATCCTTTTATTTTTATATGAATGAAACTAAGATTGTAAAGGTATAACAGGAAACCCATTAATAAATAGAAATAGAAATAGAAGACAATAAGAATGAAATTATTAATATAAAAATGTAGAATTGGTAATGAAAGAAAGGTTACAACTAATGTAAACAGATTAAAAAAGTAATAAAAATAATAAGATTAATATAATTCTATGGCACCAACCGGTTACGAGATCTTGCTAATATTAATGGGTTATAAGAGAGTGTGCAAGAAGGAAAGTTCAGT
>ERZ1738535.35-NODE-80-length-14481-cov-13.058991_pt1 | contig 14481 bp, 1 predicted proteins | sample MGYA00581728_ERZ1738535 | MGnify/ENA primary metagenome ERZ1738535 (study PRJEB40740, sample SAMEA7388099) | Antillogorgia elisabethae | biome: Marine coral reef biome; feature: Environment associated with an aquatic invertebrate; material: Seawater | host... | reverse complement strand
TGTCGCAGTCGATATCGAGCAGCCTTTCCATTCCGCGGGTCTTTGCGAGCAGATATCACCAGGCTCAATTCGAGTATGGCCCCCGTGTAAGCATTAGTCGCGCAGGAGTTTGTAGACCTCTGCCCAGTGTTTCATCTTCAGATCCGCCGGGAGATGTTTTTCAATCTCCTCAAAGATCTCGTCGTTGATCTCTAAAGTTTCTCGAATTGATTGGAGGATCGTCAAAATGTCGTATTCTACACCAATGTAGGTCTCCGTCAACCGGGTTTCCCCAAAGCTGCCCATCACTTCGACCAGCTGATCCGGTATATCCTCTTTCGCCTCTATGAGTTTTTGTCTCATCGCGCTAGGTAACTCTTCCTTGTACTTAGGATCCATGCTGTCCACAGGATCCTTGTTAACGATCTGCTTCAAGACCTTCACTAAGGAGTCCACATGCCACAGGTGCACTTCACTTCGTGCTGCAGCTGACATGAAATTTTCAGGACTTTCTGCCAGAACCCTACGCATGTAGTCGCTCAGTAGCATTTCTCCTGACTTCTCAGTACCCAAGCTACTGCCAGACTTGAGGATGAAAGAAATCGACATCTGCACCTTCTGCAAGCAGGCATTTGCCAAGGCGGGAGATGGAATTTCTACCTTCAACCGATCGATGGTATCAGGCAGCAATTCCCGCTGAGTAATCACCGTCTTCAGCTCGTTGCCCCCAGCATAGGAATCACCAAGCCATTGGAAGCCACGCATCTCGATGGTGATCTCCGGCCTGCTGAGCTCTCTCCGCAGGTGCTGTTCCACCTGCTTCAAGTCTAGGTTCAGCTTGCCACCAACACCCCAAGTTGCACAGCGGTTGCTAAGGAAGCGCATCAATTCTTTCCTGGCGTATTTGATGACATCATGTTGCACTAGCAATCGAGATGAGACTTTCCGTGCTGGATAGCCCAAGGTGCGTGCAACGATTTGAACCAACTCGTTGTGCTGCGCCACCAGCCAATCAATGACCGCAAGGGCATACATGCCTTCATCCTTCAAGTCTGGAATGCACCACAACAGTGCATCCTCATCCGTCAATTCCTTTTCTCGCATGGTTTCATTAATTTGCAGGCACTCGTACTCACAGTACGGCATGGCTAACTTCCAAGCCAACTGGAAATTCTTGAAGGCCTGTTCCCATTTTCGCTTCTCTGCGGCGTTCCGGGGCACCGTATCAAGGACCTCTCTCACTGTTCTCTCACCAGCTTGTGCCTTGGTGATACGGCCACTGAACTGGTTGATGCATAAGTGTTGCCACTCGAAGACACCCACCAAAGTCCCCAGCGCTCGCAGGATGTGAATCAGTGGATTCTGCAGTACAGTGCACAGCACAGGGAAGTTCTCTTTCGCAGACTGTGCAATTGCAATCTTGTTGTGCAAGGCATCTAAAGTCACTGCAGATCGATAGGCCCAGAGTTGCGGCATCTCTGCTTCACGTTTGGGTGGTGGGAAGTCCTTTACATCAGCGGCTTCTTTCAGTTCCGCCACGAATTTCCCGTCCTCGGAGTCGCCGCCCCACTTCTTGTAGAGATCCTGCAGGGAGTCGTCCAAGTTTTTGATCAGTGTCTTTAGGTATTTGGATTCAATGGTCTCTTCCCAGGCGTTTCTTTGATTGAGGGTGAGAACACCCCACTTGAGTGGCCCAGGCGTGTCGAAAGGTTTCAAAGGCTCATCTCGTACTTCTTCACTCATTCTGAGAAGCAGGTTGTGAAGACCCACCGCCAAGTCCTCAGTGTTGCTACTCAGAATATCCACCATGGACTTCCAATCGTTCGCGAAGTGCTGCCCGATATATTCGGACTCCGAACGCTCGTGCAAGGTGCACATGGATTCATTCGCCCAATGTGAATACACCCGAGGCGTTGGATTCTTCGAAGCCGTCATAACTCCCAAGAACATGCTGCCATGAAGCAGTAAACGAATGGCACGTGCTGAGCTACTCTGCACCTCTCTGAAGGAGACGTGTTTCTCATCCTTCTCAGAGGGTGGTAAGACATAGCCCCATGGTGATCTATCGTTTTCATCGTCTTGGAAGGTGTGCTCCGTTTGATTGTGATCTCTTCCACCAATGTTGAGGCTGCATCCAGGACATTTGGCCACTTCCATGGGACGTCCGCACTCACCAATGAAGAAGGTGAAACCACAGGAGCATTTCCACCAATGACTCTTAAACTTCCAAATATTCTCCCCTCTCTCGACGAGAGCCTTGAGCACACGACTCCTGATATCCTCGTCCATGGCGGGCAAGTATGTAAGGGAGTCCCTCATCATGCTTTCTGGCTCCAGCATCATCGACCGCAGGGTGTGCAGAAGCGATGTTTCAGGGGCTGCAATAAGCACTGCTGCCAAGTGCCCCAAGACACGCCACCTCAGCAAATCGTCCATCTTCCTGCCGCCATAAGTCACGAAGGTCTCCAGGTACTTCTTCTCTTCCTCAGGCAGGTTCTGAAGGGGTGTATCATCACCCGAGAAAATGCGCAGCAACATTCGCTCCTTCTCCGTGACTTTGAGGTCATTGCTGTTGGCCAGCCACTCGCAAAGCATTGGTCGCCATGGTGGTCGATGGTGAGGCTCCTCCAAAGCTGCTACTAGACCAGGCTCTTGGGCAAGGGCCAACAACAAGCCTCCCACATGGCGCCGACGCTTTTCTTCCGGAAGGCTGCCGAAGTCTTGCGCAAATTTGCTCAACTTCGCTGTGCTGGTGGTTGTCATCAGCTCTACCACTGCAGTCATCGCTTCGCGATACTCCGCCAGGTCCTGGCTCTCCCCAATGAAAGGATTCCATTTGGGAACCAAGGCGGCACCAATGAATTTCTCGAAATCGATATCATGCAAATCACGCCATTTCTTAACCCAACCCGTCTCCGAAAGCGGTTCCATTGCCAGCAAACTGCGCACAAAGGATAAACCGCGAGCTCGTTCCATGCACTTCAACAAATAGAGTCTCATGGATCGGCATACGGAGCGGAATTCTGGCTTGTCGGTCTGGAGCAAGCCATCCACCTTTGGTACAGCTTTTTGGTGGAGCTCCGTGTCCACAGGATCTTGGATCAGAATATCCGCATACCTCGCCAGAATGTAACGACACTTGCCCACGCGTTGCAACATCAGCGCTGTGTTGGGCTTCACTTCCTTGCCAAAGATATCCTCCAAATTGAGTGCAGGCCAATCTTCCGGCTCCTGAAAGGTGCACTTTCCATGGTCTGCATCTTTGTCTTCCTCTTGGAGAATGGCATAGCGCGTGGCAAAAAGCGTGTCATTGTGTTTCTCATGCTCTGCAACGACCTTCAGCAAGTCTTCGATGTGCTTCGTTGCAGAGTCCTTAGCATCACCACTGGAAGAGACAATGAGTTTGCGTAGAAGTGCCAGATTCAGGCAACTCGATCTGGGCACAAAGAGACCTTCCGCCAACTGCGCAATTCCTGAATCCTGGTTCTCGCTCCATCCCTCTAAGCTACCAGCAGCCACACCCGATACGGCTTGGGCTCGCAAAGTAGGTAAGCCTGCTGCAACACTGCACACAAGCCGAAGGGTGGTGGGCTCGAGGTCATTCATGGCCTCTTCGTCCCTGAGACAGACATCCAAGAACCAGCTCTCGATGAAAGAGCTCAATTGTAGCAAACAAACCTCCTTATTCTTCCCGCTCTGATTCACTACAACCTGACCAAAGTTCAGCATGGCCAACAAGGTGCCGGAGTAGCGGATTTTCTCCTTGGGCAAGTCATTGGCAAAAGCTCCAACCACCTCTGGAGGGAGTGACAAAGGATAAGCTACATGCTGCAAGAGCAAGGCCAACGTCTCAATGCGAGGTTCTGTGTTGGACTTCAACTTTTTGATCTTCGTTTTATCCACGCCATCGTGGCCAGCCATCAACTTGTCCTTCGTCAAACCGGCGACCACCAACTTGCGCATCAACCAGCCACGGTAGAGCTCTTGAGACTTCTCCATTGACATGGAAGAATCCAACTCCGCCAGCTCCATAGCCAAAGTTTCATGCACTAACAGCAACAGGTCGTAGTACAACGAATTCAATTCTGCTTCTTCAATCAAGCGCTCCGCTTCAGGCACAGCCTGTGGCACAGCATTGAGAAGGCTCACAGAGAATGCCAACTCCTTCTCCAGGCACCAAAAGAGCTGGTGCACCTCGAGGATTGAGGTCAAGGGTTTCTTTCTCAGTCGCGTCAAGATCTTCTTCACGATGCGCAGCTGGCCATCACGATCTACACGCTCCGTCCAGTCCAGGTGCATCGCTGTAAAGTCTGCCATGTAGTCATCAAGCATCTCTGGCGACATCTCAGGATCAATGCCAATTTCTGCCAGCTTGCTGATCTGATACTGTGACTGTAAGGCTGCCAGCTGTTCAACAGTTTCGTTCTGCTCAATGATGTGTCGAACTCCGTCGATGACCTTGGAGATGAACCAGCTCGCTGGGAAGCGGCCCACAAACGGCTTGGCGGCCGTGTAAGCATCCGTGCCCACCTCGTGTTGGGCAGTGGCAGACTCTGTCAGGGCGCTGATGGCCTCTGCCTGAAGTCTTGCACTGAGAACAGGAGATAACAAGGAGGCCGTACAGAGCTTCAGCCAATGCTCCCGTTTGCTGGCCACGTCCAGTAGCTCCAAACCAGAATTACGTTCCAAGTGCGCAAGCAATGCCGACAGCAGGGAGCCCACCAAGACCACCACACGGCCATGCAGTGCTGCACGGAAGGTGCCAGCCAAAGCCAGCTCCTGTGCGGCAGAGGCAATTGCAGCAAACCAGTGCCTATCATCGCCCACGGAGCCCTCTGCTAAATTGGCGCGGTTCTTGGGTGTGTTCCGCAAGACGTGGAGCACCCAATCTCGGACCATCTTCACAAAGTCAGCATCTTCAATGTATTTCAACATGAGTTGAATCTGTCTCTGCAAATCGTCTGGTCGCCGTGAGTGTGGATACATCAGTCGGGACAAGGACGAGCGGAAGCAGCTGCGAAGCAACTTGGGAAATTCCAAGCCCTCAACCACATCAATCAGTGGCATGTTAAGCATAGCACCTAAGGATGGCATAGAACTGAGATCTGCGGAAGGCTCCACCGAGTCCAAGAATACGGTTGACCACTGGGAGTCGAAATCAAAGGAGAACTTTCCATCGTAGCCTCGTTGTAGGTGGACAACCAGCACCACGAACATGCTCCCAGGGGCTCCTTTGCCCTTCTGGCAGTAGCTGTTCCGGGCCTTCTCGCACACGAAGCGGCAGTGCTCAATCATGCGCACAGAAGCTGCTACAGGATCTGCATGAATGATCAAGAAGTTTTTGGAACCTGCAGTCTCTGGCAAGTTGTAGAAGTCCTGCACCGCCTTTTCGATATCTGTCGAGGAAGACAACTCATGCAACGAGACCTCAGCCTTTGCTGTCAAGCCATTGACTTTGGCCAACTCGGAACCCACCTTGCCACGGATTGGACTGTATGTCATGACCATCGTTTGACTTCCATACTCATCGCACCAGAAGTCCTTGTTCTCCACAGTCATTTCGGCAAAGGATGGTAGGTCTGAATGCCTCTGCTTCTCGAAGTATTCGCTGACAATGTCAAAACCAAATTTCATATGCATCTCGTTTGGCTGCAACGTAGCCGCTGTGATGCACACGGCTTCTGGAGTTAAGACCCAAGTCAAAGCCCTCTTGGCCATCTCCACCAACTCATCCAAGCTTCGATCAACGTGTCTCTTGCGCAGAGTGAAGACCAGCGAACTGAGCAGTTCTGGGTGGTAGCCTGCGATTGGTCGGTGGGAGGCAGTGTTGAGCATAGTACGAGGACGTTGAGCCTCTTCCAGTGCATCTTCATCCTGGACGGTCTTACCCGCGTTCATCAACTCGTTGAGCGTATGCCAGAACTTGTTCACCCGAGCCAGTAAGGCTTCATCCGCCTTGGTCATCAAGTCCTTGCGAAGGAAGATCTGCTTCTCGAATCGATTCAGCAAGGGTGGTGCCAAACGGAAATAGGCATCACTCAGCTCCGTCACCACAATGACACGGAAGAGCTTGTGGATGGGACATTGCTTGGCTTTGGAACCATGCGCAATACGTACATATCTCTGGCCCGCATACTCCATGTAGTGCTGATTCAACAGGTCATACAACGACTCATAAAGGGAGTCGCAGTGCACCATTACGAGCGAAACAGGCTGCTGCATGAAGCTCTTGATTCGTTGCAGGTTCATGGCCACGAACATGTCGCTGAGGTCATTGGGGAATGTACTTCCAAACATCACCTCAGCACGGCTATGATCCAATAGGCCACCCTCGAAGAGCAAGCGCAATGCAGCATTGTTCTTCGTCAAAAGCATCAAGTGCCTGGCATCAGGTTCCTCCAGATTCTGCTTGATGAGTTCCTGCGTGCTCAATCTGTCGACGTCTGCAAAGTCCATGCCAGTGCGTTCAAAGAATTCTTCGATGCAGTTCTCTAGTTCATCCTCTGGTTGTCCTCCAAAGTTTCTTTGGACCGTCTTCATCAACACCTTCTCTTCTAGAACTGCCTCTAATCCAGCAGCTGCCCGGATCTTCAATGCTGCATTGATCACACGCACAGTACTGTAGAATTCGCGCATGCCCCAGAAATCTGCACGTTTCTGGCGTTTGTAGATTTCTGCAAAGGCTTCGGACAAAGCTCTCAGATAGGACTTCAAGTTTTCTGACTGTACCATGCCTTGCGCGGTGATACTAAGATCTTCCACTGTGGGAGGCGGTCGGTAGAGGGTCACGCAGCGGCTCATCTTCGCTGCATCCAGTGCCCAATTGGAGATGCCAACGCATGCAATGCCTCGCAAATCCTCCAATTCTTTGTGCAACACCTTCAAAGGCAAATGTGGCGATTCCTCCGCCAAGCCCACCTCATCAAGTAGCACGCAAACAATGGTGCTCTTGTGTCCCAAGTTGGACTGCCGCGCTGAATGGAAGGCATTTAAGATGGCATCTGGCGTAGATAAGGGCGAACACTGATAGGCGAAGACATCCACCGCTGGCATGGACTTGAAAAAGTCCCGGCTGGACACCTCTCCATTCAAGTTGTTCTGAAGGACACCCATGGCTAAGCTCTTGGAGCAGCCTGGCTTGCCGATCAGCAAGATAGGGATCTGGTTCATCACACTCACCAGCAGCATAAAGAGATTTTCTCTCAACGCCTCGTTCAAGGCAATGCCTTCGCCCAAGTCCATCTGAGACACAAATTCGAAGGACGTGTCGATCAACATCTTGTTGAGTTCGTTGGCATCAGCAAGGTGCAACCATTCCATGGCACCATCATCCTTCGTCCTCAAGCGTTCCCAAGTCTCGCAGAGCCTCTTGCGGTAGCCCCAGCGCTGGTTGCGGTTCAAACGGGAGTGGTAGCAGTATCCCATGGTGAGGACCAGGGCTCTCCTCAAGTGCTCCCGCAAGTTCACACAAACATCGATCTTCAAAGTGCCGTCCTTGTCGTCCCGCACAGCAGCAGAGGCACTGTCGCCATGCAGCTTTGAATAGCTTGTCAAGAACCATTTGAAGACACGTGCCGCACGGCCAATGTCGCGCATTGACACCACGCTGCGTTCGCCCTCATTCACCTCTCGTACATAGTTCTGTGATTGGCATAGCAGCTCACAAAAGGCATTGATAAACACCTCATAATCATCAGGCGCTTCCGGCTGAGCCTGCCCGGCTGCAGCTTGGCCCTGTGCCTGCAGTCCCAGCTCATCCTTCCTGGGAAGTTCCTTGCGCAGAATGGCTTTGATGTATATCTCCTCCGAGGCTTCCGACAGGGAGCCAAAGTCTGAAACAACGTCGATCAAGCTTTCAGGCAAAGGATGTACACGATACACCAACTCCTTCATGGGGTCTGAGATGCCACTGGCTGCATCGCCTGCAGCCGCATTGTAGACCAAAGCCACATCTTCCAACTCCTTGTTGCGACGCTTGCGGTAAGGATTGCAACACGAGATAATGCGCACATTCTCCGGGATCACTTTGTTGCCGTACATTCGGTCGATGATAATGGTTTTGAACAGCGCCATGCAATTGGCCGCATTGATCTCATCGAAGAAGACCAAGACTCCACGGTCACTGGTCGCGTTTTGAATTGCATCCTCTAAAAATTTCACAATGCTCGCATCCGTGATACCTCCGTGAATGTCCAAAGTAAAAAGGGAGAAGTTCAGCGTCTCCGCCAGGAACTTCACCAGCGCCGTTTTGCCACAGCCCGTCTCGCCCATCAAGATCACCGGCAGGCCATACTTCAAACGTTGCTGGATGCTCATCAGTTTGATGAGATTGTCCACTGTGACGACATAGTCCTTGGGTCCCTGCAAGTAGTCCTTCTTCTGCAGCAACGAGCCGCCTTCGATCTGGTGAACCAGCTGCACAGCGTCTTGATGCGTCACTTTCGACCAATCCCTGTCCAATTTCAGATCATTCAGGTTCAAGGAATTCTGCAGATTCCTGTCAATGAAGTTGCCAATGAAATCTCTCTGCAAGCTCATGATATTGCAGCCAATGATATTTCCTCGGTCATTCTTCTTGAAGTTGGCCACTGGATGGATGCAGCTCTCCCAGGAAGGCATCTGATCGAAGCGTGCAACATATGCAGAAGCATCAATCCTTCCAACTCCTTCTTTCTCCATCTTGGCATCAGCCTCATGCTGTGCAGCAATCTCCTGCTGGGCCCGACTTTGTTGCCGCTGCAGTGAGGGAGCTGCACGTTGTCCACTCGTCTTGCGCGTCAGAGATGGAGGCCCACTCATGCCACTCAAGTTTCGTAGGAGCTCAGGAGGCATATTGGCGTCAGAACCTCGGCTTCCACCACGACTCATACCAGGCGCCAGCACTGGAGGAGCCAAAATGGAGGCTGCAGCGGTGCTGTCCATTGCCTTGGGCACTTGCCGCAACGCAAAGTCGCGGGAGGTCTCGATCAGCAAACGGAAGAAGCAGTGCTTGAAATGCTTTAAGCCTGGATCGAAATTCTGCAGGAGCGCAAGGTTCATCATGTTCCACTCCTCTGCACTCTTGATCAAGTGCCCTAAGAACTTCACCAAATTCATGAAGACCAAGAAGGAGGGAGGCGATGTCTCGGAGCAACAAATCTCCTCTAGCAGTTCGTAGGTGCGCATGATTTCAATAGGTTTGGCTTTTGCCCCCGTCCATTGCACATCAAAGTGCCTGGATTTGGGGTTAAAGGCTTCCTTTCTCATGGCTTCCAAGGTCTTTCCCACCAGCTCCAACAAATCGTTCTTCACAAAGGTGACCAAAGGGGCACCATCCACCTCCTTGATGACCGGCATCTCTTCATCAAGGCGATCAGCACTCATGGTCAGGTATACCCGTGGCAAAATGAGGCAGAACGACAGCTGCTTTGCTGTGCTTTCACCTGGAGTGTTGGGAATTTCGATAAAGAAGAAGTCCTTTTTGGCCCGCCGATGGTACACCCTGCAGAGGTGCGTGTCACGCAGCATGCCAACAATCAGCAGTTCAAAGAGCAAAGTGTCCACGTGAGATGGCAAAATATGTGCCAGGTCGATGTGCACCGCTGTGGGCGTTGCCGGATCCGTTGGGTCGCTCAAGAGGTTGGACACCAAGGCCGAGATGTCGGTGGTCTCCCTGATCTCAACGTGATGTAGCAAAGGTTTTCCCTGGTGGTCGTCCTGCAACCGATGGATCTGCCGATGGATGTGGTGTGTCTTACCCACGCCATTCATCTGTGCCGCCACGGCCTCCAATTGCCTTCCGTGGTATTTCTCGCCAACCATTGCCACGGCATTCTTCAGCAGGTCTTGTTGCAAAACGCTGACTGCCAAGTTGTGCCTGTTCAGAGCGTTTGTCAACATCTGGTTTGGTAGGCCACTGGCAAAGACCAAGGCGCTTGCATGTTCGAAGCCAAACTGTTCTTCCATCTTCCTCAACGCCTCCACAGTGCCGCATTGGGTGACATAAGGCAACAGGTGCACATTGCCAACACAATAGAGCCGATCCTCACGGTGATGCTTCCTGGCATGGAAAAAGCGCCGCAGCAGCAACTCAATCTCCTCCAAGGTGGTATGACTGGAGCACAACAGCAACTCCTCAGCCTCTGGAACCCGCTCACGACGCGTGTAGATGGACAACACGAGCTCCGTCACCTTACAGGCTTCATCTGCACAGCACACAAAGATGGGGATGCCCTGCTCCTTGTTTTGCATCGAGCGGATCAGCAAATCACCTTGCAATTGCTGCTTCACTTCGGTCAGGCCCTCCAAGGGACGTACCTGAGGTGGCGTGTGTTCAAAGAGCTCGCCCAGCATCTTCCCCACATCGTTCAGCAATTTCACCTCTTTATCCGATTCCTGGCTGGAGCTGCGCAAGAGCTCCAAGTCACCTTTCAATTGGTTCTCAATCGTCTTTCTGGTCTTCTCCTCATCTGCTGACAAGTCCACGCACTGCAACAAGGGCCACACTCTGTTCCAATCCTCATCCTTGTCTGCCGAGGGCAAGAGATCCGTCAGGAAGCACAGCTCCCGCACTGTGTAGTAGTTCAAGAAGTAGTGCTTACTCCTGGCATCACTGACGGCATTTTGCCAATCTTCCAGCTGCTGCTGTTGCGCTTCCAAACGGTTCGCCACCGACTCAACGGAGTCCTCTGGTGGCACCACCAAAACTTCATTGTTGAGACGATATGCAAAGTGGCCTAGACGGTACAGCTCCATAGTACAGCGACCAAAGTCCTCAAGCAGCTGCAATTTTTTCACCAATATGTCCAGCATCATCGGCAGATTCTTGTGAGTATCCAACTCATAGGGCACATCGGTCATCAGCAGCTGGCGTCGCAGTTCAGCCAAAGCCTCATAGTCAAATTCGCTCTCTGGTGGCATTCGACACTTCAATTGAGCACTCTCTGTCAAAGCACATTTGACATGGAAGGTACCAGTACTGTGAATCTTCGTGAGGTCATAGCAAGCCTGCACTCCTGGTGTACGTGAGTGCGTAGTCAGCAACTCCAGCATAGGATCAAAGCTCTTCTGCACCGCTTCCAAACACTGTTGCTCCGCTGTGTCGACATTCAGCTTAGCCAGCTCCTCGATGAATTTCTTCAGCCCCGCATAGGGCGGCTTTGTAAAGAGCGCCTCAGCCAGAAAGGTCCTCATCTGTTTCAACGATGCGATGGCCGTCAGAATGATGGGATCGTCGGTGTTGGGCGTGCACAGGGAAAGCAGCAGGTTGAAGTTCTCTGTGGAGCTGCGGTTCAACAGCCACTCCAAGGACTGGTCATGTTTGGCTGCAGTGATGGTGTAGTCCTGCATGGCTTCCGACAAGGTGTTAATGATCTCTTTGTAGGGAGTCACACTAGTTGTCATCTCACCCAATGTCTTGGTCCACATGTGCTCATACTCGCACACCACTTGATTCAGCTTCTCCACATACTCGTCCTTCACGCTCTCCTTAAAGAGCGCTGACAAGCTTTGGTTTCGAAGGTGCAGCATACTGGGCGCCCATAACCTCAACTTTGCTGCCAAACGCATGGACTTGCACAGATCCGTTGCCTCGTTCACCCAAGTTCTGGACTTTGGCGCTGTGCTCTCCAACAGTTTGAGCTCAAAGTTCACTTGCGGCATGGTCGACTCCACCACCCACTTGATGTCCTTCAGAATGGCCTGACCAGTTTCAATGCTCTTGGCCAGATCCTCCCACGTCTTCCTTGCGCTGGGAATGATGGTATTCACCACCTCTTCCTGCTCGATCACCCTCTCAGAATTCTCCCCTTCCGGCCGGGCGGTCTGCTTCCAAATGCCCGAGAAGACTTCAGAGGCATTGAGCGAAAACAGCCAGGCCAGGTGTTCTCGGACTTTCAAACCCGAGAATTTCCCAGCAGCCACATTCAATTCCAGATTGTCGTAGTCTTTGTGAATCCCTTCCACAACCTTCTCTAAATCGGTGGCTTCAATCTTCGCCGGTTGGCAGAACCGAATCAAAAAGGTCTTCAAGTGCTTGTACTCGGTATCGAATTGGAAAATCTTCTGACTGCTTTCAGTGATGGCCGTGGGTCTTGTAGCCACCTGCTCCACGAGTGGTTCGTACTTGTCACGATATTTGATGATGGTATGCAGCTTGTCCAGGCAGATGGTACCCTTGTCAAGCTGCTTGGCTGACTCGGTTAGCATCTTCATACCAGTCTGCTGTGTCGAATACAATGGCAGCTCTGAAATACCTTGGGCGTTAAGCCACTTCCTGCTCAGCAGCAGCTTCCAAATACTGAAGTTGAGCAAGAGCTGCTTGAGGCCTGTAGCTGCTTGCCGTAGCGTGATGAAGTTTTCGATGATGTAGTACCGCAGCCTGGTTGGCGTGTCAAAGAGCAGCTGGAGCAGATTGGAGTCAATATCCGACTCTGAAGCCTCCTGCGCATCACGAATGCTCTTTGTCGCAATTCTCCGAATTTCTTCCTGAAGGGGGGCTCCGAGCTTCATCTGCTCGGCTTCCTTTTCCAAGTCCAGAATACAATCCAACACAAGCAAGGGATCCTGGTCTTTGAAAAAGTAGGACTGAGACAGCTCGAAGAGCAGGTTTCTCACCGTATCCTCCTCTTGCTTGAAGCAGGGCAGCTCCAGGATGAGTTGCCATCCACCCAAGGCGTTCTTCATCGCCTCGCGGATCTCTTTCTTCATCACCTGATATTCATTCCGCGTCATCTCGGTTACAGAGGCCTTGTCCTCCTTCCGTTCCATGGGCCTATCCACTGGGCGGCCATAGTAACGCACCAGCCAGCGTCGTGCGGCATTCTGCAACTGTGGCCCTGCTGCCCGTGCGCCTCCCATTGAGTTTTGGGTCACCTGGTTGACAAAAGTCGCGATTTCCCTCTCTTTGAAGGCATCATTGGGATGGTTCTGATTCTGGAGTAGTGCGATGGCAGTTTCGTCACAATTCATGAATGGAATGTCTCGAATCATCTCTTGCAGTCTCTCCTTGTCATCCTTGCCAAAATGGATGCTCCGGAAACGGCTGAAGATCATTGGAATCATGACCTCCACCAAAGGTTCCCAGGTTTCCCTGAGAGTGAGCACCAATTGTTTCATGCATTCTACGGATGGACAAAAGGTGCACAGGCCCCGCAAAAAGAGTTCCATGCGGGTTTGCATCTCCTGCTCAGCCTTCTGCCGATCTTTCGCATCTGCTGGGGGATTGCTGTCAAACTCCACTTTGGACCGTTGAAAATCATCAAACACATGTTTCATGGACCGGAAGAAGGATTCGGTAAGCTTTCTGGCCTCATCCCTACTGCACTGGGATGCATTCACCGGCTGCGGCAGAGAATGCTCTGGCAAGAAGTTCAACAACTTCAACCAGTCAAAGGTCTGTTCCTCCTTGTAGAGCGTCTCCGCTGCCAAGCGCACCCCCGCGGTGGTGGCCATGGACCGCGACTCGCGGCCCCGTTCGCGCTCACCACGTTGCTCCTCCTCTACATCAGCACGAGAAGGGCAGTGCATCACTATCCATCTGCATACCATCAGAGATGGTGGATCCTCCTTTTCTTTCTCCTTCTCTTTTGAGCCCACCATGGAAGAGAAAGAATAGTCATTCTCAAAGCTCTCAAAGCCATACATGGTCACACCTTGTGTGTTTCTCTTCATGGTTCCCATGGCAGCGGCCACCGCCAACACCACCTGGGCGGGCGCTGGTGTGTCCATCCCCCAGTGGTTGATGAGCTCCTCCAAGGCTTTGTCCAACAAGGCACGTTTCTTGTTGAAACCCGAGGCCGCCAAAGCCACCATGCGACGATGAAAATCCCTAACAGTGATCTGTCCGGATTGCAGCTGAAAGATCTCATCGTTGATGAAGAGTTTGAAGCCCTCATCCTGGACTCCTTCTGGAGCTCCAAAGGTCGCCTTGTGATAATAGAGCTGCTTCAATTCGCCCGTCTCGCCAGGGCGACTTCCCTCATCCTGCCGGACAATACCGCCGGCAGCGTTCTGCACAGTGTAACTATACTCAAAGATGGTAGCAGCAGCAGTGCCACGCCCACCGCCAAGCGCTGAAATTAAGCTGCCGTGTTGCATTAAGCCAATCATAGCGGCGGGCGCCTGTTGCGCCGGCGGCGGCACGATGCTGGCTGCATTGATCTGGACGGTGAGATGCCATAGTTTCCGGTCTCCCATCTGGTTAGGCTGCATGGGAAGTGGATTTTGCAATTCCGCTATGCTGCCAGACAGGCAGACCGTTTCTCCTGTCGCTGGAGCTGGGTGCACAAAGACCGAAAAGGTCACATCAGTCACACCGCCCCTCCCACGACGACCACCACGCGCATGCACTTCCTCCTCGAAATCTTCCTCTGCTATCACGTCCATGGCCAACTAATGACCAACAGTCGCTCTATTGGTCCAAACATAAAGAAAAATCTATTGAAGCCAAATCGCACTGCGGCAGAGTTGTTTCTGCAACACAACAGTTTTGAACGGTTATGAGTACGTGGATATCGAAGAAAA
>ERZ1738535.29-NODE-66-length-15015-cov-29.623396_pt1 | contig 15015 bp, 5 predicted proteins | sample MGYA00581728_ERZ1738535 | MGnify/ENA primary metagenome ERZ1738535 (study PRJEB40740, sample SAMEA7388099) | Antillogorgia elisabethae | biome: Marine coral reef biome; feature: Environment associated with an aquatic invertebrate; material: Seawater | host... | reverse complement strand
AGTATGCCTGAGAAAAAGGCTTTGGCCACCTGTAAACAGGAACAACGATATACCAAATATGGCTAGCCATCGATGAAATAGAATCGACATTTTAGTGTTGGTTCTCGATACTGAATAGGCCAAGGCAAACGCTAGACAGTGACTGTTATACTTCCGCATACCAGTTACACGTTAAAGCGAAAAAAATAAAATCTTGATTAACATTTATTATCTATTAATTAATGAAATATGATTTGCCTTTTATATGGTAATCTTGCGATGCAGGTGGGGATTATTAGTGTCAAAATTAGAGGAACCGGCTTGATGAGTTCTATTGTGCAACATTTTCAAACATCACTAATCTTCAGTTATCTCTTTATCAAACTTTTGTAAAACGATAATTTTGATGTTGATATTATCATACTCAATTTCATCTTTTACGCTTCTTACCTAAAAAGAGGCGAGCAAGTAAGACATTCATTTCACAGGTGTGCAATTTTCATCATTAACATCACCAAATCAGGATGCTGATTGGTTGATATTTATGTAATAAAGTTCTCCGCGTCCTGTTTGCTAAATGACATACATCTGAAGCTGGTCGGAACAAGTGTGGATGTTTGAGAGGAGATTGCTTTGAAATTTACGTATTTAGCATGACAGAAGAGTTGCTTACGCACGAGAAACCTGGAAAAAGACCTTGTAGAGTGTGCACAGATTTTAAATCTTGGATGAAACAAAAAAAAAGCAAACAGTCTAGTGAAGGGCAAAGCAAACACAATACAACCGACACACCTGGGATTGAGACACTACCAAACTCAGACACAGGTGACATTCAAGGGCAAGAATGTCCACTAGATTTGACGGAACTAGGACGAGGAACATGGAGTTTTCTTCATACAATGGCTGCATATTATCCTGATGCCCCAACTGCTGAGCAACAGAGAAATATGACCCAGTTTTTTCGATCATTCTCACGAGTTTTTCCTTGTGAAGATTGTGCACAAGATTTACAAGAAAGGTTAAAGAAATCCCCACCAGTAACAAAGAACAGGGTGGAATTATCACAATGGTTGTGTAGAATACATAATGAGATCAACAGAAGGTTAGGCAAGCAAGAATTTGATTGTTCTAAAGTTGATGAGCGATGGAGAGACGGATGGAAGGATGGCTCTTGTGACTGAATAACTTGTCTTCTTATTGTCCCAGGAAATCCAAATTTGTCTTTAAATTGCATTCAATATATTTAATATACTGGGATAGAAATTCTTATGCACTATATGTATATATATACAGTCTTTGTGATTTTGTCCGTGGCTATTTTAATAGTTTTGTCAACCATGTCATAACATCCTTTCAAGACAACCCTACATGTTGTTGCAACATGATACGATGAGCAACAGAGGTCAAGAATATAATGCAGGATTTATAACGTTTGTGATACGTGACCACCCATAAGTATATGAGCATTTATTGCTGGTGAATAACCACCATATATAAACCTTAATATGAAAATGTATCTCGTATCAATTTCCTCATGGTGGTGCTAACAGATGTAGTAACCTCATTAGACACTTGACAATTAATTTTGAAAAGGTATGGCTGAACATTTGCATAACTTGTGTCAAAAACATTGCCCAGTTCAGACTGATTTGGCATTTTAGGAATGTAATCTGGTTTGTTTATTGCTTGAGCAATCTCAATGATCTTTTCACTGACAGTTTCGGCAACTTTCTCCCGAAATCGTTGTCTTTCTAGTTCTCCTTTGGTACGACTAACAGCCAAAGTTATATTCCAAATTTCCCATGTTATGAGCTCAATTCCAAACGGCCAACGGCCCTTCTTTTTTTGATAAAATTCCAGTATAACCGTGCCACATTTTGCAGCAGGATTGCCTCGCAAAGCTTCTCGGAATTGTGAGATTTGTCGCTTTAAACTTTGGTCCAAAGTTTTGGAGTTGCATCTTACGTAAGTTAAGTCAAAACTTGAGCAATCTGTGTCGACAAAACCAAGCGTTCCTATCGTATAAGAGCCTTCTTTTTGATACGTGAACTTTCCAGTAGTACGGTGAAATAAAATGGTATGTAATAAGCTTAGTAATACATCATCGATTTGCCTTTCTTCGACAGAAATTTGCAAAGTATAGGACTTGGCGTTCATTTTTTGTTTTTGTTTTTGTTTGAAAGTGAAACGAGTCCGCGCACAATCGCAACAGCGGCATTACGAAAATGGGAAATTTATTAGAAGTTGAAATTGAGGGATATTTTCAAATAAAAAAATAATACAATACCTCCCAGTTGTTAGCTTACCTTTTGCTTATTTTCTGCAACATGGGGTAGCGAAAGGTGAATTTATATTTCAAAAATATATTAAAATCGTCACAATACTGAAAAAAATGCTGCAATATCAACGCTGCAAAACCTATTTTCAGAACGCAACGAAATATTAAGGCAAAAGTGGAAGTTAGATCTAACTGAGCATGCGCATAACTCGAAGAAGAAGGCAAGATGGCGACGTTATATTCAAGGAGTGTAAAATTTTTAAAGTTAGCTTGGGTTCAACAGCCTGTTTTGTTTGTTTCTAGTGTCATTGGTGCATTAGGTCCATTAATTGTATTTCTCAGTCCACTTAGTGAAAGAGCTGTAAAAGCAACTCAAGATATACCAATGAAATATCCATATCCCATTGCTGACGAGCAAGCTAATGTAAAGAGTGAAGCAACAACGTGACATTTTTTGAAGATAAAAAACATTGATATATAGTTTATGCATGGAGGTACCCATCTTAAAAGACAAATATGTTATGTAAAGTACAAACTGTGTTGTTGTGTGTTCTTTTCTTAAACCTTGGTAAGTAGTTAGTTGTTAGGGTTTTGAAATCATCTGAATAGAAGGGTTTTCCACACTTTTTATCCTTTGGTGTGCTGACCAGTGCCTTTACTATGAGGTTTTCAGAAACCACTTGCAAAATTCCCACTGATAAAAAAAAAATTAGCAATTGAACGTTTACAATTGCACATTTATATACATTGCAAAGCTGGCAGTTAAAACTGGTGGCATGGACATAAATAGTTTTAAAGATAACATGTTGGAGAGAAGTCATTTATTTTTAAAGATATATTGGAGTTTACAAACAAGAGGTAAGTAATGAAACTCTGTAGCCACATGCTTGCAGACATACAAATGTTGATCGTTGAATTGAAGCACTCAATACTGCAGTGGTTCTTTTTTAGTTGCAATATTTAGTCACAACTTTTTGTAGAGTTGCTAAGCAATGAGTTGCTTTTGATGATAAATTTAAATTAAAACAACAATGAATTTCATTGAGTCTCTTGACGTCATTTACAAAGCACTACAAGATACAACAATACAACACTCAGTTAAATTTCAAATAATGTAATTAAATGAATTTTTATTTTCAAATTTCACCCTGTGTTTGCTATATTTCAAATTAATCTACCTTATTGCATCCAAAATGTATGCAAGTTTAAACAAGATATAAAATTAACATTTTATGAAGTTTGTGAGATTTGCCATTTCCGACGGATGTTAAGGGTCATCAAACTTCAATAGCCTCTAATAAAGTGATGCTTTAAAATATACAATCCATCCGGTGTCTTGCATATTATTCGCGAACAGTGACCGTGCTTTAGCTTGCTCTATCAAGCTGCTTGAAGAGGATGGGTTGAAACAAATTAATTCAATTTTTGAGCTTGGTATTGTCGTATCAAGTGTGCGTTAGCTTGAAGATTCAAGGCCTTTGGTTTGAACAGTCGATGGTTTTTAATCAGTTTTTTAACCATGTTTCTTAGTTTTGTGAATATTGCCTAAAGTGCCTGAGATATATTATGGTTAAAAGAGCAGCTAAAGTGTGGACGTAAATTCCTTTCAAGACGTCTTTCATCAGTATTCACAAAAATGTTTTTTGTAATTACTATGCTTGATTCATGCAATGCAAATTTCAAAAGCACTCCACAGGGAGGCCACACGGCACAAAAGACGTCTAAAAATGTCGTGAGAATCTTCTAACTTTGTTTTCAAATTATTATAGCAAGGAATTTAAGTATAGACAACTTGATAACGTTCATGTTCTTTTGCTCGAAGAAAGACGCTCTTTTGTAGACGAGTGAAAATTGAAGGAATTCTTTATAGATGGAATGAATAACGACAGATAGTTGAGGTTTTTCGGCGAATAAAATGAAACAGCTTGAGCTGGAGCTTTGTGAAGATGCTGAACCTCGCCGAGGAAGAAAGGTATATGATCAAAAAATTTATGTTTCCGCCTTGGAACGAGGCTCGCGCGATCGTTCTCCGAGGCCGAGACAAATTGAACCGCTGCCCGATCGTATAGAGCTTAAAATATGCCCGCAAAAGAATCATCGCGGGCGCATGAATTACTATCGGACACGTAGTATTCCAGAATTATGTCGCATCACGCTTACACCCTCCGGGGAAAATTCCTTTCAACAAGATGAGATGAAGGAAGTGTATTTCACACAATATACACACTCCTTCGGACAGGAGATCGAGAAACCTCTTAGAGTTGCCTGGAAACGAGCTTTTGAAGATGGTGACGTAGCTCAAACGGACAGCAAGTTGTGTATGGTCAATTCTCCTGTAGGGTCAAAACCTGATGACTATCCAGAACGTCGGAAATCTGCCCCTCCCGGATCTTTTGTTTTTAATTACGATGCATTGGATATACCAGAACCAGTACATCGCAGATCAAAGTCACTGGGCTTGGCTATGGACAATCCGTTACATTTTGATCAAATGGATTTTCAGGTTAGTGCCCATGGGATGATGAATGTGACGATGGAGGAAAGCCGTACCAGTGGGAACATGAGACCCCTAGCTCACGAGATGATTACTGCTCAGAAGGTAGAGCAAGTCCAAAGCGTGGATTCAAGTTTTTGGGATGATACCTTCGACAGTTTTGATGTTGAAGAAAATCTCAATAACTCCACCCACAATGGCGTTAGAAATGGAGACGTCACTGCTATGGCTGATGACGACATGATAGATGGTGTCACAACTGGTGACGTTACAACTGGTGACGTTACAACTGATGGCGTCACAGCTGATGACGTCACAACTGATGGCGTCACAACTGGTGCCGTCAAAACTGGTGCCATCAAAATTGATGGCCTCACGTGTGATGGCGTCAAAACTGATGTCTTTAAAAGAGGTCGTGCGACGTCAGATTATTCATCCCAAAATGGATTCAATCTTCGTTATGGTGAAATCACGCACGAGAACGATTCAGCCAGCACGCAAGATCCTACAAAACAAGCGCTTTCCTTGATCAGCACGCTAAGATCGTCTGTCAGGAAACCTGACAGTAAAACATTTCTTTGTTCCGTCCACGAAACGTCTAAAACAGACCTTGAATGTAAAAACAAGAACCGGCCATCCCTGAAAAATCAATCGAATAAACCCTCAGACCAGGACATTTCATACCAGAGTAAGGTCTCACTCGGAACTCTTCACCGAGAATTTCCACAGAAAGTTACACCTCGTATTGTTTCCATTCCTGGCGCAGAATTTACCCATCACACAGTTCGACCATACGAAGTTTCACCCCGGAAATCTTTACGTCAAGAAACATCACGGAAAAAGTTACCTCAGGAGATTATCCCTCGGAAAAATGAGCCGCAGGAAGATACTCCCCGGGTGATGAAAACACAGCTAGGTTCTCAGCTCAACACAGAATCTGATCCTGAATTGAAGAGAAAGTATATTTCGAAATCTGAAGCGATGATCGGTGGTTATTCTACATCGAAACCAAACTACACTACCAGCCGACTGCCAAACGATTATCGCCCTGATGAAAAAAGAAAATATGAAACAGCACTCAAGTCGGAAAAAATCGGTAATGATACAAGTCGTTCACGATCGGAATTGCCCACAATTGATCAAGTTGAAATCCAGTCGGAAGAGAGCATTCCCAGTTTTTCAATTCCTCCCCAGACAAACGCAATGTTTTCTGAGCAATTTAAAACTGATATGAGTCCAAAACAAGTTAAGAACCATCAACTCCCGTCAACAACGAATGTAACTTTGAAACAAGGAACAATTGGAATGGAGAACCAGAATCAAGTTTATTATCGAGCACAAAACGTTAAAGTTCTGACGAAGAAGACCGTTGAAATAAGCACGAGCAATCATCAAGCTGATGACAAAAGATACAATTCTCAACCAGCGAGGAATTTAACATCCAAACAAGGAAAAGCTGACCAGGATGAAGGTTCTTATCAAAAACCAAACGTTGACGTTAGAGAAAAGAAAACCGTTGATACAGGTCAGAGTAATCATCCACAGCAAATCGATGACGACGATTACAAATTCAAACCTCGATCGACAGAGAGTCCAACTTCTGAACAAAAAGCACTTGACAAGAATGAAGGCTATTATCAAGAACCAAACGTTGGAAAAAGGAGAAAGATTGATACAAACCAGAGTAATTACCTTGAGCAAATTGATGAAAAAAGCTACTACCCTCAACCGCAGTCTGAAGAGAAGCCAACGTCTGAACAACCAGAGCATGGTAAATCGTATCAACAACACAGTGCTCAAGTTAGTAGGTTGAAAACATTTGGAAATACAGGTTACAGCAATACTTCAAAACCTACTTCAAGTTTATCACCTGAGCTAGGAGCAACTGATCAAAATGAAGATTATTATCAATTACCAAACTCAGAAGCCAGGACATTTAAGACATTTGGAAATACTGTTTACAGCAATACTTCAAAACCTACATCACGTTTATCACCTGAGCTAGAAGCAACTGATCAAAATGAAGATCATTATCAATCACCAAACTTGGAGGTTTTGGCATTAAAAACAGTTGAAACAAAACAGAGTATGTCAAAGCAAGATGGAAATGCAGTTTACAAGAAACCTTTAAAATCTGCGCCAAACCTATCTCGTGAACTAGAAGTAACTGACCAGTATCAAAATAATGAAGAGCCTTATCAACAACCAAATTCCAGAATGACGACATTGAAAACTGTCGAAATAAATCAAAGGAGTCATTCTGAGGAAGTTGATAACACAGCCTACAGCAAACATTTTGCATCAAATAAAACAACAGAACAGCTAACACCTGAAGAGGAGGAACAATATTATCGACAACCAAGTCCTGAAGTCTGGCAAACGGAAGTACGACACAGACCCTTGAAAAATGGCGAAGTTCGTAGTAATGTTTCAAAATTCATCGGCCAAACTCCAGAACGAGGAACACCTGAAGAAAATGAACCATATTATCAACAACCAACATTTCAGGTGAAAGCAACGTGTGTACCAGAGAACCTATACCAGGAACCTAAAGATTCGACGCTTTCTTCCTCAAAATGTCCACTTGATCAACATAATAACAAAGATTTTAAAAAACAATTACCAGAAACTCCGCAAGAACAAGACACCAGTCAAAACGTCTACGAAATCCCAAAAGATACCAGTCCTTCGTCAATGAAATGTCCTCTTGACCGAAAGCCTGAAGACAATAACAGGAGTGGAAATTATGACCAACCTCATGATCATGTTTACGAACAAGTAGATTTTCCTAGAAAAAGAATATACGAACAGCATAAATATGAAACAATGAAACCGCCTCAGTCAAGATTTTACGAACAAACGGACTCTGTATACGAGCAACCAAGCAGAAATTGTTATGAAAATTTTAAGGTTAACACAAGACCTTCTCATGCAGATGTTGGGTACGTAGCGGTCACGGCACCCCAACATAAGATCAAAACTGAAGAGCCAATATACGAGCAACCTAGAACTGAATTTCTGAGTTCTGTTGCCTCAGAAGGCTTAATGAGAAGTGAAGTTCCAGCTCGTCTTCGCACAGCCCAATTAGTAAATGGCATTGAGAATAAAAATATTAAGTCCACCAGTTATTCAATGCAAGCTGAAGTCAACTACAGCAAAAACACCGGTTCGAAATATAAGCAAACTGACACTAAACACCGTTCTACATCATCTCTTAGACCAACGAATGAGGTGGAGAAAGATTTCAAAAGTAACGGTCCATCAACTCAGGTGGTGTATACTGGTCAAAGTAATAAAATGAAATCAGTTGTGTCTACCACATCGTCGGTAAGGCTTGATCAGTCAGACAGCAAGATCTCGGAGGGTAGTCCAATAAGTCGTAGTGCGTCCTCCGTGGGTGACTTGTTGCCTCAGAAACCTGAAGTTGAGGTGTTGAACGAAACTCCGAAGATGAGAGATAGATCTAAAGCGAGGCAACCACAAGACGAGGAATTTTCACAACCAAGCATTTACAGCAAAGCAAGCCAAAGTAAAGCCAGTCAGAGTAACACTAGTCTAGCGAGATTTTCATCATTTAATAGTGAAGCATCGTATAAACGAAGATTGACCTCAGCTTGGATCGAGCAGCAGCGAATGAACTTTCGAAAACAAGTAAGTAGAGAGCCAAGTTTAAGAAGAACGAAGTCTGTTGAATTTTACAAAGAACGAGCACCGTCTGAGAACACTGCTGACTATCAACTGAAACATTCTAAAAGTGCATTAAGCTTTGAACAACTTAGCTCAATGTATAATCCCTTTGAAGACAAGTATTTCGAACCAAACCCAAATAAACACCGCGCAAAAGTCGTACATGCTTCGCCATCTGAAGTTTTTACAAAAGCAAAATCATTTGAGGACAGAGATTGGAAAGTCAAAGAATCTCAGAATGCATCACAAGTGAATACTTCACCAAATGTCAATAAAGACAGCTTAACAATAACACCACTTGAACAGGACGCCAAGCAAACAAACGGTGAAGATGAACAACAAGTTCCATCCATGGAAGGAATCGTTGCAAGCTGTGAGGTTAAGCCAAGAAGACAACCATTAACGTCAAATCAGAGACCAAAAGTTCCTCCAAAATCCGCTGATGTCTCTGGATTTGATGAAAGTACTTATAATCATGAAAATAGAAATTTTTCAATGGAAGAAAACATAGAAAGACAAGACAGGATGGTAACACGCGATGTTGACAAAAGTTGGAGACCTAGAGTTCGTCCAAAATCCGCTGATGTCTCTGGATTTGATGTAAGTACTTATAATCATGAAAATAGACATTTTTCAATGGAAGAAAACATAGAAAGACAGGGCAGGATGGTAACACGCAAAGTTGACAGCAGTGGGAGACCTAGAGTTCGTCCAAAATCTGCTGATGTCTCTGGATTTGATGTCTCAAGCTTTAACGATGAACCAACATTAAGACAATCAAAAAGCGAAATAAGTGTTGACCAACTGAAAGCCATGTATGACCCGTATGACCAGAACGCGTGGTTTTCCACGGGTCCTGTATTGCAAAATGACAACCAATCAGATCCGAAACAAGTTGATGTCACTCTAGATGAAGTAGTACATCGTAGAACGTGTTCTGAGCCCGAGAGTCGACTGGACAAATTTAAAAATGCCAGAAAACAGCCTGAGTCTGAAATAATGAAAATGAAAGTGGAAAACGTGGAAGCAGAGCCGGCCAAAAGCATTACGAAGCTGAATAGTCAGTCAGTTCTTGTGCTGAATGTTGTTCAACCTACTGAGCCTAAGAATCCAAAATTTCAGAGAAATCCTGCCAGGAAATCGACTGGAAGTATTGTCTCTGTCAGGACAAAGGAAATTGAGAATGAGAAACAATTAACAATGGCAGAAATGAAAGATGCTCAAAGAGAATCGAGAAGACGAGACCAAACGGAAGACCACGTCGTTGGTAAAACATTTCAGGATGGAAAACCAGTTGAAAAACTTCGAGCTCGATATGTCACTGGCGGTGAAAGATCTAGTGTAAGGTATTTTTCAAACTCTACTGACGAACTAACATCAAATGACGCGACGAAGAAGGAGACATTAACACAACTGCAAGCACAATCAATGGAAAGACCTATGAAAGCTCCAAAGAAAGATTCAGGATTTCGGAATTTTTTCGGAAAAATTAGGAGAGCAAAATCCGAGCCAAATTTAGACACAAATTTCAATATTCTTGACATCGATTCCGACCATGGTGGAAAGCTGCAGAGATCTGAGAATTTGAAAGATGACCAGCAACATTTCCAAGAAACGTCGCCCGGAAACTCCCAAGATAAATTACAAAGTAGTTCCAGGAGTGGTATGAAGTCTTGGCCATTTTATCCAAACTTCAAGAATTTCAAGAAAAATTTTTCGAAATCAAAACAGAACAAGGCAAATGGTAGCTTTAATGACAATGGTGAAAACTCGGCACGGGATATGGCAAAAAGTCACGAATTTCTGGAAAGCTCAGTTCTCTCGGAAAGTAATATAAAAAGAGAAAACGTTGAACTCTCAGAAAGTCAGGCAGGTGTCGTTCAACTTCAGAATATCCAAACAACTGACTCTCCAGCGTCTTCACAACGTATTGATGTTGCTAAATCCAACCAGTCTTTCACAAGTCAAAGAGAAGAACTCCTCAGTATTGTACACGCCAAGCCTCCTTTAAAAGAAAAGGAAACTAAACCTACGTCACCTACAAGTCCTGTTACATCTCCACGAAGCGCAAGGGAACGTTTGTTTTCAGGAGGAAATCGCATCACGCCAGTCACCGTTACAAACGTCGACGAAAGGGAAAAAAATTTCGGCTTGAACGAAGGTAAAACTACGTCAAAAGTCGCTGACAGTCGCAGCGATTTGGAAACAATAACAACTGACAAAGTTATGGTAGAAAAAGAAGGAAAAACCATAAAACCTGAGGACATAGTTGTACATAGATCATGGTCTGGCAATGCTCAAAATCTTTCTGGCAAATCTGCGAGACAAAACTCAAGAAGCTTTACAGCTCAAACTCGTTCTGAAATCGGACCCGAATTGCATGACGATAAAGTAGGATACACTTTATCTCAAAAAGAAAGCAAATATGAAGAATCTCAAGAGAGAACAAAACGCTATCGAATGACTGAAGTTACATCAAGAACCATCACTTCAAACAAACAAGAAACTCTAAGTGATGGGAATAATTCCAGATTTGTTGATGGCTTTACAAGAAGAGAAGACCTGAACTCAACTCCAAACGTGAGCACAATCACAGCGAACAAGAATAGCACAGCATTCAGCATCACAAGCGTTACAGTAAAGCAAAACAACGAAGAAAATCACACAAAGATGAACGTTAGATTAAGCGGACAACGAAACTCCTTCCATGAAAACTTTCTTGCTGAGGTAAACAGTGAACAAGCGAAAGATAAAGAGTCTGAACAAAAGGACACGACTGTTTGTACTTATCAAGTGCGTGATAGCACAAATAATGGTTTGGAATCAAAACACGAAGAGCTTCATACGAAGGAGGGTAAGGAATTCAAGCATCGTAGTTTCTTTGCAACAAAACTCTTCACAAGCTCTGGTAAATTAAACTCATCTCAAAGTAGAGTGGAGAATGAATCTTCGTTGGAGGAGGGATCGTCAGGCGAGAAAGATGATATAACGACTGTAAATACAAATCAAGATTCCATGAAGATTGGAAATACTAATGGGCTGGAGAATTCCAAAACAGTTGTGAGGAAAAAAGGTCGGGAGACAACGTCAAAGAAGAATGACAAAAGAGAAAAAGCTGATAAAGAAAAACCTGAGTTTGGGACAAGAATTAAAGGTTTCTTGGCGAAGGTTTTACCTCAAAAAGACAAAAACTCAACAAAAGAAGAAATTGGTAAGGAAGAAACCATTGCAGTGAAGACAGAGGTCGAAGAGTCAGAACGATTTCCAGTGGAAAGAAACAATCCAGCTACAGTTGTGTCTGTTACTAGTTCAAGCGATGAAAGAAAAGTCGGCGATCAAAGAGGAGTTGCGTCAACCACAACTAAACCTAGAAGAGCTACTTTTGTGGTGAAACATTTGGGTGAATCTGATGGCGAGAAAACGAGAGCCTCTGAAGATGAAGGAATGCAAGCGAAACGTGGAACTGTAGAACTGGTTGCATCAAATAAAAATGAACGACGTAATGGTTATTCATCGAAAGCTAAACACATGGATGATTCTCGTACTGTAGAAACAAAAAGCCTTGAAAAGCTCTCAGTGAAACAGTCCAGTGTTGATGAAAGATTTACAACTTTGACAAATAATGAACGTAGTACTATGCAAAGAGATTTTCAAAGGAATGAAGTTGGTGAAATGGATTCGAGCGAATGTTTTAAAAGCAAAGGCACAGTCAAATCCAGCGGTCCGCAAGATGAAATTATCACAAAAACAAATGTTGTAGACAACGTCGAAGCGTTTGATCCAGTTCTCGATTTCTTCGAAAATGCGTTTAATGATTATGAAAAGAGCAATGATGACAATGGCGAATCTTTGTCTGAACTGGCAAGGCTGGGAAGGCCTGTAGAAATAGGAAGACCAAAAAGCAATGTAATGATGACAAGTAGCACAATGGATGCTGAAAAAGACTTTGAAGTGGCCGGAGATAGCAAGAGTAAAACGAGAAGACATGAAAAGCAATTTGGAGTGGGACAAGACACATCAGACAACGAAAGAGCCACAAGCTTGGAGCAGATAAAAGGATTTACTATCACACAAGTTAAAGCAAGCAGTGTTCTTCTCAACAAGAGCAAAGAAGATTTGAACGCTGTAGGTAATGACAACGGAGGAGAAAATATTCAAGCGCATTTCAAACATGAAGATTTAAATACAAAACAAGGTTACTCAAGAAACACAAAAACCCAAATTACTCAAGGTAAAATATCGGTTGACAACAAGGCACTCAGGGAACCCAGTCAAGAAGATCAAAAAACAACCGAAAATTCAGCACGTGATATCAACAAACAGCAGCTGAAGTATGTTGAAAAGGTCATGGTGTCTGTTCATCGTGGCGCGAGCGAAGTTGAGAGATTGGTACGAGATTCTACTGAGACTTCCAGCATAGTAGAATCAAGCGACTTATACTCGTGCCCAGTTCCCAAACATTTGGAACACGTCGGTCAAAGTTCTACAAGCGTTGATGAAAACAGAAATACTAATGTAGTTCCTACTCGTGGGGCAGCTGAACGACAAGCCACGATAACCCATTCCAGTGCTAAGACAGGTTTTGGAAATGGTCCAACAAGCGATAAATCCTCCCCTCCAGTTTCTAAACTCTGGCAACACGTACGATCAAATTCTGGAGAAGATGAAGCCAAGATTGTCGTTACCCGTGATGTGCCCGCTAAGAGGCTGCCGCCTTTAAATCCAGCGAAAAATTACGCAGTAACGAAACGAGATAAAACACAAGTTGCAAATGTGAATGAAGGTTGGGGACATGTTATTGATGAATTAGTAATAAAAAATACAGCAGAAACAACAAATGCATTGAACAATGAAACGAATGCTGTTGATGACAGTAAAAGAATTCAACTCAATGAAGAAGAGGTGAATGAAGAAACTACTCTAAAACAGTTACAACCAAACGACTCGTCTACCCCCATTCAAGATTCACCTAACAGTCTGTTAAGCAATAGCGGTGGAACATCGCAGACATTGAATTGTAGTTCAAGCAAATCGTTGGAAGTGGTGGACAGGACGGATGGGTACAACTCCTTGGATATAAAAGAAATGAAGACATTTGGTACATCACGAAGTGAAGCCATGGCAACTGGACAGCTTAACTCTAAAACCCAGTCACCTCATTCCATCTCAAACAGCTTGGTTAAAACTACAGAGGTAAAACCCCCGTCACCATCAAATTTATTTCCCCAGACAAAAATCCAAACTAGAACCAGCAATTTTGAAGAGCAACAAAGACAAAGCATTGAACGCACAATAACTTCACTCAAACAAAACCACGAAACTGTTGTTGGCACCAAAATAACTCGGCCCAAATCTTCATTACATAAAGAAAGCAAGAAAAATATAGCTGTAGTATCAACATTTTATGAAAATGCGACTAAAGATATGACAGTTTCCTCGACACCAACGGAGATAGAAAAATACGAATCAAAAAATGAATCACTGAATGATGTATCGAAGAAATATCCACCGCCTGTCCTTCCAAAACCAAAACGAACTAAAGGAAAGGAAATATCACCTGTTAAAATTGCAGATGTAAAGCACGAAATAATCCAGCAAAGAAAGCCAGTTGATTTTTTGGATGTTCAAAACAACAATCACTCCTTTGCCGACTTTCAATGGGTTCAAGAGAACATCAATGGGAACGCAGTTAAAGGTGAGCAGACGATTTTCCATTCTTCACAGAGGTACCAGGCTGATGAAATTTCCCGTCAGAGATTTGTATGTAGCAGAGTCACCAGTGCAGAAAGGAAAAATGTATCCAGTAGTGTCACAATGAAACAACTAAAAAATGAAAGGATTGCTACCAGTGAAACATTTAAGCAACTCAAGAACGGAGAGGATCCAAGTGAAACAGAGAGTCAGATGGAGAGAAATAAAGAGAAGAGTCTAAATACCAGCAAGCAACGTAAACAACGAGGAACTACTGGAAGTGAAACAAGTGAAGATCTTGCAGTTCGATTACAACGGTTGTTGTGTGAAGATGATTCCATGTCAGAACCAGAAGATAGTTCCGTTACTCATGAAATATCCTCAGCAGTTTACTCATTCAGTGAAGATTCAGCGTTTGATACAAATCTCATGGATCAACGATATAAAAGTCTTGAAAAAGTAAGAAAAGTCCCTGCAACTGCAAAAGTCCCTAAAACTTCCCATATATCCATGGATGAGTCGTCAGATGAAGACGTTTTCAGAAGGAACACGAAACTCAATTACAAAATGCACTCAAAAACTTTGTGACACTATAATATTGAAATCTTCAATAAGAATATTTAATACTGTATTTTCAAATGTATATTCAAGTATATTTTACTGACATGTTATTTCCAATATTCACCACATAAGATGCACTTTACTATCTATTTTTAAGTATTGTTATGTTAATGTATAATGTACGCTAGCTGTTTAGTGTTTCTTTTTTTTGTACTAGTAATGAATTGCCACAGCTGATCATATAGCAATTTTGCTACCAAAAAAGCATACATTGCTCGTCTTATGACGTCCCTGCTAATTTACGTGGCAAATTAGCCACCAGACA
>ERZ1738535.25-NODE-58-length-15593-cov-64.739349_pt1 | contig 15593 bp, 7 predicted proteins | sample MGYA00581728_ERZ1738535 | MGnify/ENA primary metagenome ERZ1738535 (study PRJEB40740, sample SAMEA7388099) | Antillogorgia elisabethae | biome: Marine coral reef biome; feature: Environment associated with an aquatic invertebrate; material: Seawater | host... | reverse complement strand
GAAATGTACAACTGCTTCTATTCCACCACTAACTAATATTTATATGGAGAAAAGAAGAACTCTAAGAAAGTAATCAAAGAGAAGTATCTCTCTCTTCTTCTAGCTGTAAAATTAAATCTTAGAAGGACATAGGAGTCTGACTTAGAATTTCTCATGATGAGTTGTTACTACTCTCTCAGTGCTCTACTGCTATTTATGGGTGTCAGTATAGTGATGTCTTGGCATGGTAGTGTATTTGACCCCAATTTCAATCCTGATGTAGTTGACTACTGCATTCTAATTCCATCTGAGAGTATGATGATGAAGGATCTGAGGTCTATATACAAACAGTCTGAGAAGTCTGGAAATTTCCACACTGCTGATGTCTCTACAGTGGTAGGAGTCTCAAGTAGGATTTCCATGCTGTCTGGTTCCCTATCTAGGTATAAGTATCCTGAGACTATGTGGAAGTGTGCATCAGACTATGCAGATGAGCCTTGTGACCAATCATTTGTAAACATACGGAAGACATATTCTATGATCAATAGAGGTGGACATGGGACTACTCTTACATGGCAATTTAATGCTGCAGTAATGAGAGCTTTCAAGGATACACCCCAAATAGCTTCCGAGCTCCTATGGGGATGCAAAGCAGGAATTCCTCCTCCTCTCTTCCATAGCTATGGGTGTGTTGCATGTATGGTCAGTAATGGCTCAGTTGTTGTCACACTTACTGTAAACAGAACAAGTGTTAGAAACCCCTTCCCAGAGAGGTTTCCTACCCTTCCTGAGCCAAGCACTACACAACCCACTAACTTTAGCCAGGCAGCCATTAATACCACATTGCCAAGCTCATCTACAGTATCCTATACAGTGATACTGAACACTACACAGAGTAGCAGTAGAAACAGAACCAATACAACAGGGAGTACCAGAGCAGTGCCATCCTCAAGAAAGAGTGGCTCCTTAGGGAGACTCGAGCTTTCTATCATTGCACTTAGTGTTGTAGTTGTAATTTTTAGCTTCTCAGCCCTCTCCTGTGTCTTCTATAAGAGGAGCTCTAAGTACCGAGTTAAAGTAAGGCCTCAGTTTGTCCATACAGATGTAGAAGCTGCTGGTAGTCAACTCTAAGGATCCAAACTAGCATTAGGTTGTAGAGCACTAGATAAAGAGATAGGAGAGGCACCCTTCTCCAGAATAGTACTTGAGGCTCAGTAGGATAAGATTAAGAAAAACAAGAAAGTAATAGTACAAGATAGTTCTGTAACCAGGGTGAATCAACAGTTTATTTCTTGTAAGAAACTCTCTCCATCCCCGTGTCATTGCTATGGTTGACCAGCACTTCTTTAGAATCATACTTTGTCTCCTAGTGGCCATTCTGGGGACCAATAGGGTAGAAGGAAAAGCATGTAGCTTGAGTGGGTATAGTGCAACACTCGTGAGTCACATTGTCAAGAGGAGCTTTGTTAAGTCACTTGAGAGGACTCTAAATTTTGTTCTTCAAGAGATTAAAGAGGACAGGAAATCGAGAATCTCGGAATACTTGGGGTCATCTAAGGGGGTGTACGCTAGTCTTATACAAGAGTCACTAACAAGGCTTGGAAGAATGGTACCAAAAGAAGATACAGATTGTGGCTTCAAGAGTAGTGAGATTGTACTTTGTGACTCAATAACTGGAAGTGTAAGCAGAGATGGTACAGATATCATGATCATGAAGAATCAGGTGTCCTCTATGGATGGTTGGGATAGTGGTAAGGGAGCACTTGAGCCTAACCCCTCTTTAGTTGATATGACCTCCCTGTCATTGACACTAATACTCTCAAATCTTGTTATGTCTGGAACACTAAGTACTTACGATCCAGATATGCCTGGATACAACAAGGTCAACTGCTATACATGCAACATGAAAGGTGAGATAGTAAGGGCCTGCAGACTTGAGAAGTTTCACACTATCACTAAGGAGATTGTCAGGGAGACTAGTAAGTATTTGGTAACTATTCCTATAACAAAGGTTAGTAAGACAACCTATAGTTTCACAATCTCAGCCACTACGACTTTTAGCACCAACATTGTTAGGAAGACAGAGTCTGTGACACATTTGACCTCCTTGACTAATGTGCAGGTAACCAACTCCATTAACATAACAGAGTCTCACAGGGAGAAGAAATTGGAAGAGGAGAGCAATGGCATTGCAATAGCTGCTCTATGCTTAACCATATTCCTGCTGTTGGTGATGATTATTCTCTGCATTTATGGCGCTGTGAGTGCAAAGGCCTCCTCTTCAGTAGGGACATCCTAGCCTAAGGGCACTTCCTGTATTCCCTCTTTTTTTGTGTCCTGGATTATAGCGTAGAGTACCTAGATAGCTGTCATCATTCTTAGTTACTGATGAAGACCCTCCCTAAAAAGCCTTCTTATACCCCTAGGGACTTGTATTAGTTTAGCTTATGGAAGTTTAAGAAAACCAAGAAAGTAAGTTAGTAGAAGAGTTTACTTCTCCTATACAAACAACATTCAGCTTGTGTGGTAATTCTTTTCTTGTAGAAACAATCAGATACAAGGCTCTACAACTGATGTAAGGATGATTTCTCCTACCTATCACATCTGTACCTTATTTATACTATTGAGTATAGGTGAGTCTACTAGCACGAACCATCGAGTAGCTACCTCATATGGAATCTTCTTAGAGTTCCTTGGTATCGGGCCAAATGCTGAGAGCCTCCCTGAAACAACATTGACACTGAAGAAGCCAGTATTCCCTACTCATGATCCTCTCGTTGTTGATCTTTCAAGCTTGAAGGCTCGGCTAGCTACTTTGGTCATTACATCCCCTCGAGGTACCTATACTACTGCCAAAGCTATACTAGATCGGATAGAGAATGGAATTAAGGAGGTAAATGGGGCTATTTCACCAACTAGCCAGGAAAGAAGAAGTAAGAGATTTGGGGGACTTCTCGGTGGTTTTGTTAGTCTTCTATTTGGTTCAAGTGATAAGGACTATAGTAAATCTATTAATGATCTGAAGAGTAGTATTACTGAGACAAACAAAGCTGTGACAGATTTAGGTACAGAGATGAAAACAATGAGAAATCTTGAGAAGTCCGATGTTAGCACCTTATCATCACAGATATCCTATGAGCACAATCATACTAGGGTAGCACTACTAGAACTCAACAGTGCTCTTGCTAATCTCTCAACTGATGTAAACCGTCTCAAAGACCATGTTAGTGTGGTTGAATCTCTCCTTTACTGCTCAGTTGTCCTAGAGAATGCTCTAGCATCTATTGTGAAATATAACTCATTAGTAACTATCACAAAGGAGAAAGTTGAGTCAATTAGATCATTCTCAGCAGCTGGGAAGCTCTCCCCCATAGCAGTTCCACTAGAGGCACTAGGGAAAGCCATATCAGATATTGCTTCAAGCCTTGCCAAAGAAAACTATGGGGTCAAGCACATAGGGAGTGACCTTAAGTATTATTACACTCTAAATTCAATAAGGTCAATTGAAGATGACGAGAGTTTCTATTTCACCATCCCTGTTCCTATCACCTCCAGTTCTTCCTCTCTGAGTTGGTACAAAGTCCACTCCTGGCCAGTTAATGCTGGGAACCTTTCCTCCGGGGTTTGTGTTCTCAATCTCCCAGAGTGTATAGGAATCCCTTCTGACACATCAGATAAAGCTGCCCTGTTCCCTTGTGGGGAGTTGACGAAAACAGCTTTCTCCTTGGACCCAGTGACTCCTAGTGTGATATCTATCTCAAGCACATCCAAATGCTTGAGAGCTATCGAACGTGATGATACAACTGGTGCTAAGAGAGAGTGCAAGATGGGAATTTGTCAACTTGGTGAGAGATACCTGACTAGAGTAGGACCATCAAGGTACATTATTCATGGAAGCCAAAAATATACAATTAACTGTGGGGGGTCTATCAGGAAGTCTAGTACCTGCACAGACTGTGAGGTCTCCGTTCCCTGCCGTTGTCAGCTGGTGACTAACAGGGCCGAATCTGCAATATCTTTCTCCGGTTGTCCTAAGACAAGTGAAGTCTCTTGGTCTGTGTCATCATTTCTAGTAGATAAGTTCTCAGAAGGGAAGATATCCGTTCCCCTGGCACCAAGGTACAAGAGTCGCCCCAAAGTAGATATCCCAAAAGAGCTTAACTTTCCAGTAGATAAGAAAGACATTGCTGAGAGGCAACATCAGGAGTTTGATGCAAATAAAGCCTTGGACTCTCTCCAAAAGGACAGCAAGATACACCTTGAGAACTCAGACTACCATGCACAGAAGGCAGTAACTGATGCAGCAATACCGTCTGGGAGCATGGATACTCCTGTAGAAATTGCTATCATCATTCTTGGAGTTATAAGTGGGTTTAACACGGTTGTTGTTGTCTACTTACTTTGCCATAGGATAAACCCAGTAATGCCACTCCTACTAGGAAACAGGACCCTAACTGTCAACTTAATAACTCACAAGAGAGAAGATGACAAGGAGCTGACTATCTTCCAAATAGTATCACTTACAATAGCATCTGTGGTATCTCTGATTACAGTTGTAATAGCTGTTTATAAATGTGAGTGCAGGAAGAGGAGAATTGGGGCAGAAGAAGTCGAGATGCAGGAAAGGGCCACACACCTCATGATTCTTGGCCACACAATCATGCCCTTGCGTATAGAGACTGAAAAGAAACCAGGTGATAAAGGGAAGGTTAGTGTGAGGAACAACACGTTTATGCTTGATGGAAAGATCTATTCTGCACCCCTCCCAAATGGTCAGTATGACTATGTCTTCTCATAATCCACTCTTCTGGGACTGAGTATATCTGTAGAGGGCAATAGTAGTATCCTATGTTGTAATCTAGAACGGGTTAGAGACTAAGTTTGATGGCTTATATCTTATATAGGACTAGTAACTAAGCTTAAGAAAACCAAGAAAGTAGTAAGAGTAGAGCATCTAACTGAATAGTAAGAGGTCAACTCTTTGAGAAGCCCCTAAGGAATACATGGACAGGAATGATAAGACTCACATCCATCTACCACCTATCGGGAGGAAGGAGAGTAAGAAGGGGCAGGAAAAGGAGAGAGTGGTTATGCTTGACAAAGGTGTTGATCACTATGTGACTTGTTGCCCACAGTTACACCATGAGGTCCAGACCTTAACTCACTCTGTCCTAGGGCTTGAAGCCAAGATTGACTTGTTGTTGAGGAGGGTAGGGAGGTTGGAATCCATTGTGTCAAGCAAGTAAGAAGATTAAGAAAGTAATAGCTTAAGAGAGTTAAGTTTTACAAAAACTTTATTGCTTTCAGTGACTCAGTTTTCCGTTTACATCAAAGCAGACAAGTGCTATAAGTCAAGCAGATCAAGTTTCCTACACTTTCTATCTGTGAAGAAATGGCTGTAGCAGCTCTCTTTCCACTGGCTCAGCTTAACAATGCCTTCTTAAACATGTCACCATCTCGATGTTATGTGTTGCATACTTTGACTCGCAATCAACAGATCAGAGTGTTTATGACAGCACAAGGATATGACAATGACCATTTAGTAGCATTTGCGATGGTAGTGTCAGAGAGGAAGGTTGCACTCCTTAGAAATGCTGGTGGAGAAGATGATGGAGACAATGCTTCTCGTGCTTTCATGGCAGAGATCTTGTCAGGTATCCCAGGCCTATTCCCAAGGTTGGCACAGCTGGGGGCAGATACCTTTGTGAGGGACCTCACCAACAATGGCGGGAACCCATTGGAAGTCATGTTCAATGACCTTCCTGACCCAGCAAACGCCCAAGCTGCTGTAGCATGGGGTGCCGCACGATTCAATGCTCTTATTGATGCCCGTGTAGCTCAGGGAATTGGTGTCAACTCCATGGTTCAACCACTCTTCACATTTATCGTGTCTATTGGCAAACTTGGGGAAGGATCCAAGCAGTGGGCAAAAGACCGCCTGAGAAGCATTTCAAACGATTTTCCTGATGTGGACCTTCCTGACAAGAAGAGCAGGTCCAAAACCTTTGAGCTGATTACCCATCTTCTTACTGCCAAGAAGACTGCCCTGCTCCAGATAGCAAATGCTAATCCTGCCCCTAATGGGCCACCTGCAGATGTCCGGGCACAGGTTGAGTTCAACCAGTTCATGAACATGGTTCTGACAGAGGTTCAGACTCTTGCTGGCAATCTATCCCCTCGCTTGGCAGACACAGTTGAGAGGACACGAGGAGCAGGTTTCACAGGGCTAGAGCTTGTCAAGGAGACTCTGAATGCAACCGAGACTGTTGCCCATTGGGATGTTGTGCTTGCTAACCCACATTTTGCCACAGAGATGAATGAAATTCTACATGCTAACACGCAGATGGCAATTCATCCTTATGCCCCGTTTGAGGGAGAAGCCGGACATGCCTCAAAATTTCCAATGATCATTTATCTCTGCAAGCAACTACAGAAGAAGATCCTTGGGAGTTCAACATGGTCAGACTATGCCGGTGGGGAGCCAAAACACATGAAAGTGTTTCTGGATGCAATTGTGGACGATGCAGTAAGGATCCAAGGACTAGGCATGCCACAATTGGCAAACAATGCCCCTGGTCCTCTGGCCCGTGGCACAGCTCAAGCTCCAACATTCCACTATCGTTTATTCCATTAGCTGGCCTTGGAAAGATAGGGCATAGGCTTACTGTTAGACAGGTCAAGCAAAGAAGTTCTAGAATAGACAAGTTATAGTTAGTATACGAGAAAGAAACATGGGGTTTTGGAGAAAAGAGAAGAAGAAAATTAAGAAAGTAATAAAGTAGTAAGCTTAAGAAAAACCTTTCTTACAAGTCTGAATCTATACTCTAAGATAATCAACCCGGTGAGATCATGAGTGAGGAACAGCAAGTTGATAAGGGGACAAAGACAAATTCTGCAGTCCTACTTGGTGCCATTGAGAAGAATGAGAAAAAGCTCCTGCCTAAGCCTCCTGAGGAACCCAAGAAGCAGACTAAAAGGGAGAAATCTAGAGAAGAGAAAGCAGAGAAGAGTGCTCTTATGTCTCTCCTAGTGGATCCTATGGAAGTCCAGAAGAGGCTCCATACAACAAAACCGTTTGGCATAGATGTTGGTGGCCTCTCTCAAGAAGTGATGTCTTGTGTGATAGTAGATAATATGATTGGCTACTACATCACAATGGTCCAGAAAAATGGGGTGAAAGCATCGACCTACTCCCTCTTCTCTGAGAAGCTTGAGGCATACAATGGTGTTTACACCAATAAGGGGGTCTGGTGCAAAGGGAGCATAGCAAAGGCATTGTATGTGATGTACAAGCTCCACTACCTGGAGACTCGTCACTATGCAAAGCTGCCTGAATCACTGATGAGCTTGATATGTGGCTGCCCTATAAGCTACAATGATCTCTCTATTGATGAGATTGGCTTTGAGGGTGAATCAGATGTTGAATGGACAATGGAGACAGTTATCAGGAGATTTGGCGAGGAACCATTGGAAGTTCCCATAACAATGGATGATCCGACTAATGAGCCTTTCAGGGTCTCCCTTGTACAGGAAATAATGGACCTCAAGCTGAAGTTAGCACAGCTTGAATTCCAGAATGGAGTGACTACTGCATCCAAGAAGGTTGGTGACCATCTCAGCCATGTGGAAGAGCACCTCGCATATTACTGGGACTATGACCCAGATGCAAAGCCTGAACCAGTGAAAGAACAACCTAAACCTTCAGCACCACCTAAGGAACCAGCACCAAACAAGACAACCAGTGGTAGTACCAAGAAAGGGACGGGAAAGAAGGCCCCTAAAGGAGGGAAGGCTGCTTGGACAGAGGAAGAGAAGAGCTATGCTGAGAAAGTCTTTTCTCATAACTACAAAGTTTATGGTAGTAAGGAGGAATATGAGGCATCTTTCAAGCCTGACTGCAAGCCCAAAGAAGGAACAGCCGTTGATGTCGAAAAGAGCTACCAATGGACAGATGATGAAATGGAGATGGTAAAAATGATGGGCTTAAAATACCAAGCAGGCTCTGGAGATCAATTCCTTATGAGTTTTCCTTCTTCCATGACTAGTGAGCAGGTCCTTTCCTCCATAGAGGAGACAACCATGCCAGTTGTTGCCTTAGAGAAATCTCCTAGTGGGATTAAGGCTTTAATGGAGGCTCCTAAAGATGAAACAGTAGTTAAAGAGGAGGAGAGCCCTTACTGGTCTATGAAGACAGTGTACCCAAAGCTTGTGCCAGAGAGTGTTGAAGAGAAAGATCTTGGAACTCTTACTAACTACACTGAAGAGCAACTTGATATTATGGTAGAAAAGAAAATGTTGAGCCCATGGATGAAGGCTGAGATTTCTGCCATGAAGAGCTCAAACAGTCAGACTATAGGGGAATATGAGCTCTCTGGTGATGAGGAGGAGGAAACCCTTACTCTTGATGACGCAGCTCTCCCTTCCTTACCAGCAAAGTCTACTCCAGGCCTTAGCTCTCAGGCAAGCTTTATTATATTTGACTAGAGGAAACAGCTCCTCATATCTTGCTATAGAGCTACATATATCTCCCTCTATAGCTGCAAATTGTAGTAGTCATTTAGAACAAAGTAATGCTCAGCTCCTCTCCTCTGCTCAAAGAGAGACATAAGTAAGAATAGTAAGAAAGTAATAAAAATAAGTTTAATAAAAACTTACTCATCTAAGAGCAAAGAAATCTATTGTGCTACTAAATAGACCAGAATTAAGGAAATATAGCCATAAGAAGGTGCTAAGACAAAACGTACGTAGAGGGTCATTAGGTAGGCTGGGACTGAGGATGGCTAAGGAATATGAAGAGAGAAAGGCAAAATTACAAGAGCAGATTCCAGGTCTTCTCCCATTCCGTGTCACTGAAGGCCTAGGAGTCACACAGGCAATAATGCTAAACAATGCTAGGAAATTCTTCGAGGAGAACGCTGAGACTCTGAATGAGTCATTCCCTGGAATAGAGCCACCTAATTCCTTAGTAACAACCACGATCATCTATGAGCATTTTGAGAGGTGTTTTAAAATTGGATCAAAGAAGAACTTGGAAGAACTCTGCTCAATTGCTAATGGTTATATAGGTAGTCAGTTTGATCACATGGACTCGTTTACTAAGGCAGGATATGGGAAGACTATCTTGAAAGAGTCAAAGGAGTTCTCCAGAAGAGTTGTAGGAATGACTATGTCAGTAATGCTCTATTCAGACGAGCAGGAATATGCTTGGACAAAAGCTATAGCTCATCTTCTCAGAAGGGAAGTTGAGGAAGATCTTATCGTCCAGACTGAGTACTATACAATACACTCCCTTACGTCCAAGTATCTAGTCTACACAGAGGACGAGTCTCAATTCCATCTACTAACTCTGGAGCAAGCAAAGATGATAAGGACTAAGATCAGGGAAGCTAGTACGCTTGTTTGCCTAGCCACTAGTTATGACTCCCAATCGATGCAAATTGGCTTCAGGGATAGGTATCGGGCCCTGATCAAGGAGATGTATAAATGGACTATAAAAGCTAAGGAGGGGAGAGACACTGAAGTGTTTGCTCTAATGGAAGCCCTCCTAAACGGTGAATTGTTACGAGAATCAGACAAGGATCATTTTGACAATGATGGCTTTCTTGGGTACATGTGGGACAAACTTAGAGAAGTAGTCTCTGGCCAGCCTGAAAACTACAGGATATCAAAATTCCATCAGATATGCTTGGAAATGACAACACCAGAGCTAGTGGAATCAATGTCAATTGCAAAAGCTCTAGGCTTTGCAATAGTCGATGTCGAGGCCACTTTCACAAAAGTGAGTGGTAGGTTGTCCACCAAAGTTGACACAGATCCAGTCACATTAGCAGACTTTCAAGCATTCATAAGACATAACTTCTGCCAGAACTATTTCTTTAAGTTCAAGAAATGGCCTAAAATGATGATGCATATTGGTTGCCACCGGGCAATAGTACAAGCCAATTTGAGAGGAGTGTGGATAAGTGACCCATTGATTGTAAGGAGATTTGGAAGGGCTAATTATCAGCACTTCGGACGAACAAGTTTTGAGACGACCATAACGTGGGACCCCTATATTGAGGCCTTAGAGCTTTCAAAAGATACTAGTATTGTTGGCAGAAGGAAAAGGATGATTGAGCACTCTCTTGCTCTTGAGGGTCTGGAAGCCTCATATAAACTAGGACAGGAGGCTATTGATAGGGCCCTCAAGGAAGTTAGGGAGACAAGGTTGAGGATTGAAGAAAAGTCCTTACTAGCTGCCATGCTTGCAACTAGGAACCTCAATGAGCATCTAATTACTACAAATGAGTACTATTATAGTAGGAACGTGTCTAAGATTATGGATTTGGCTTCACAGGGTCTTGTGCCAAAGATGGGAGAACTCAAGTCTCCTGCTGGAAGACTGTTTGGGAAGATGACAATGGAACTGAGGCATAAGAGATCGGTAGACCAGCATAATGCAGAGAAGATCCATAAGATATGGCAGCCTCTTGATGTTAAAAATGCAAATGATGCCCGCATAATCCAAAATATGAACAGACTTACTTACTACAATAGGCTCTTTGACAAGAATGATGATAGGATAAACTTTACAATCATGATAGATGCAGAAAGGTGGTGTAATTGCCATAGCCAGGCACTGTATGACAGAAATGTAGGCATTGTCTTTGATGAGATACTTGGGGCCAGGTCATTCAGAAACATAATGAAGGAATCAGGGATTGAGACTATGTGTTTGACCTCGGATGGAGTAGTTAAGATATTTAAGAGAAACCCAAGAGCAATGAAGACCTATATGGATGATAAACCAGGCTGTTCCTTAGAGGGGCAAGAACAAAGTATTGGGTCAGATGGGTATGGGTCTGTAATACTCTACTGTCTGAGGGATATTGAGGAAGTGATCGAGTATAATAATGGTGACAATGCAGATGCATTGTGTTCTGCAAGTAGAGCTAACAAGAGGCCTGGCGAAACAGACTTAGAATTCATGTATAGGACAGTGGAGGAGTTGCAGGTAAAAATGGCAAGATTTGGATATCGAATCAAACTAACTGAAACGATGGTCTCAAAGAATCTGTCTGTTATGTGTAAGAGAGTGATTGATAGAGGGAGGCTTATTGGGACTGGACTTAAGAAGGGGGCAAAGATCTGTAATGAGCCAGAAGATGCTTTCATGGTTACAGAGAATATTGTATCCTCAATGTCATCAAATCTAGCATCAGCAGTATATCAAGGGATGTCACACATTGGGACATATAGCGTTTATGTCTGTAGACTAGTAATGTACTTTAGGAGGCTCCTTGGAGGGGTTAAGAAGAGGGAAATAGGAAGGATTCTGCTTAGACCTGGTATACTCGGTGGGTACGCAATAAGCTCTTTTGTTGATATTCTGATCCGTGGTTGCTCTGATCCTCTCTCACGTGCCTTGAGCTTGCTCCGTTATCAAGCTACTAGTAACGACAGCTTCATTAGTTCATCTGCCAATTTTATACTTACACACACCCCATTGGAGAGGCATGGTGCCCCTCATATTCTTGCTGTCAGAAATCCAAATGGGTTATCTATAAGTCGACCTCGAAGTGCTTCCCAAGTAATTACAGCAGCAATGCTCAAAGTTATTGCTGACTGCCCTAATAAGCACATTAAGAAACTAGCAAAAGTAAAGATCCGAGAGATAGAAAAAGGAGAGGTAGATTATCTAACTAGGCTTGCATTGTCCCTGAGGCCCTTCTCCCCAAGAGTAGCTAGCGCTATAGCTTCCTGTGGTGACTCAAACTTGGCATCGGAAGTTATCCTAAAGTTCACTAAGAGCAGAACTTTGTCAAATGTTTACCTTGTTGCAGGGAGATCCATGAAGAGCTTGAACCGCCTTATGAGTAGGGTGACAGAGGCTGACCTCAGGTTTATAGATTACTTAACCTCTACTCCTGAAGGTGACATCAGGTCTGTATCTGATACAGCATGTAGGCATGCTCAGGAGTTACGAGAGGCATGCTTTGGACCACAGACTTTTGATAGCTATCCTGCTGAGGTTGAGGCTTACATTTGGACTGATGAGAAGGGGGAAGCAGCAGACTATCCATATAGTCCTGAATTTATCGTTGCACCTAAGCCGCAGGTTGATGATAGGGAAAGACCAGGGCACAATGAGCCACTAGACAGGAATGTTGACCTAGAGAAAAAGACAGTTGGGAAATTAGATGTACAGATACCGGAGTTCTGCCAAGGGAACAAGAAGTATGACCGAATAAAGAGGCTCCTTCTCTTAATTGGCCATCTAGGGAATAATAATCAGAGACTTAGAGCCCATCTTATAGATTACATCCGCCAACAGGATTACGAGATTGCAGCACAAATTGGGCCAATCATACCATTGAAGTATTCAGGTACTCTGAGGCACAGGCTCGCATTAATGGTTGATGAGTTACTCTCAGGACTGAACTGTATAGCAGGATTGAGTACAAATATGAAGAAACAACTTAAGAAAGCAATAGCCTTAGCAACACTTGGTGACACATCAACAAACATGATTCTGTTAGAGTGCTATGCCACTACATTCATCTCGTTCCAACTTATGTTTCCTGTACAGAGTCTCCCCCATAGGGCTGTGTTTCGCTTTACTCTTAGTCGGCATCCAGACAATATGCATGATGTCTCTGACCCAGTATTTACATTCCTAGTAGAACCCCCAGAGAAAAGTGCTGTATTCTCCTACGAACACCCACTGGAGAGAAAATTTGTGCAGGACTCTATAGCTGAGAGCCTAGCAGATAAGAGATTCCGAGCTTTATCATCTTTCACATCCCCTAGGGTAGTGAATGCTGCAAGAACAGTACTAGCTATGGCGTATGTTAGACCTAAGAAAGATCTGGCTGAGGAAATAGGGAGATATAAAGGGTATAGAAAACTTACTGGAGAAGACTTTGATCTTATTGAGCAGACTTATGGAATCAAGAGTACTGGTTTAACATTTAGCCTGAATGATCTCCGGAGTTTACCATCCATGGCAATTTTAAGAGAAGTAGTATCAGGAACAATATCATGGGCTATTTTTAACCAGAGATTCAACCTGAGAGATCTTGACCTATCATTAGTCTCAATGGTCCAGGTCTATGAGTTACCCTTTAGGAACCTTGCAAGAGAACTTATAGATTCTCTCATGATGCCAGTACTTGCACTTGCAGTAACAGCTCTTGGCCTCCCAAAGCCAAGTACTGGAGAGTGCTACAGGGTGGAAGCCTGCCAAAGATGGCTACTGAAAACAGCCACCTTAATTGTGTCTTATTATCTGAGAGGTGCACCCTTGAAGGCATTAATACCAAAGGAACATGATGCTCTCCCATTTGCCCCTGATGATCTCACGATCCGGGAGAAGATGTTCGAGAGAGTCAATGTAAGAGCAATGAGAATTGGGCAAGTGCACATGAAGGATTACCACTCAATGGTGGAGAGGAACTGTGGGAGATTCTTAAGAGCAGTTAGGGGCTTACACGTTATCCAAAACTTCCCTGCAATACAAGAAGTGATGAATGTCTCTCTCGTGCAGAGGAGTAACCAGAGCCCCACAAAACTGAAAGACTTAGACACTCCTCTCAAGGTTCTCATAAGTAGTACTCTCCGGTTTAATTGGTGGGAAAGAGCCTGGGGGAAGATGGTATCTAACCGATCAGTAAAGGTAGACCGAAAGCTGCAAGACCAGATCATTGATGCCTTTAGGACAGAGGTAGTTATCTTAAGAACTCAAGATGCTATAACAGTTGCAAGGGCCAATCAGTCACTCGAGTTTGAAACCCTACTAAAAACTTTGACTGGCTTTACTAGCGTCCCAATTGCAGTTGGTAGTCCAGGCCTTCAAACTACCCGGATACCTTCAAACAGGGTTTTAGGTCCTAGAGAACTGGAAATAGAGCATAGACCAGTAGCTCAGGTGCCAGTCATGGCGGATCTCCACGACAAGTATCTTGTGAAAGCTAGCAACTGTAATAGAGTATTAGGGTCAGAGGTCACTTCCTGTAACAAATTTCTGGATATCTTAGAGCAGTTTAGACTGAGGGCCTCAAAATCCAATACTAACCCAATTGCGACATTTGCAGAGGGTTCAGGAGGAACTGCATTGATGCTCCTTGATCTTTTCTCTGGTAGCCTAGTTTTCAATACCTTAGTGGATGAGGGATCGCCTCTACTTCCAAGCTGTATAATGAATGCAGGGGGGTCATACATCCAGAGGGTTACTCTACTGGAGAGTGCGACACTTCCATCAGATATGTCCCAGGAAGATACGGCAAGACTATACTCTGAGATGGCAAACTCCAATGGCCTTGACAACTTTATATTAGTAACCTGTGATGCTGAGTCACTCTTGGAAAGTGAGATGATCCGCCAGAGTGAACGCCTTTTCTGTAATGTGTCTCTCTTCTGTGCTTCTTCTGGGCATGACGACGTTAGCTTGATCTTTAAAGTTTCTGGGAGGGATGAAGAGCTAATCGAGATTATATGCAAGTCTCTGGTTTATTATGATGCTTCAACATTATTCAGAAGTAGTGCAACTCACACTGATTCAGCAGAACTATTTGTGGTTGCTCAAGGCATCAGAAGAACGGAAGTACTATCATCTTGCCATAATGATTTTCCGAAGGTCTCGAAACTTGTCCCACCTGATGTCTATGGAAAAGCTGTAGGAATGATTAATTATGCTAATAGCCATAGGCCGCCTCTTGACCAGATCCCAAAATGTATATCCTTGCCGCACCCTAGAGTCTACAGCCAACTCATTGATACCTGTGGCTTCTCATTTGAGAAATTCCTTAGACAAACTTTATCACTTGAAGTTGATACTGCGTACTGTAGAAGGCTCGTGAAGGATCAAAGGGTAGGCAGAGCACTAGTAGATGCAGCTAGAGAGAAAGGAAGAATAAGGACAGCTGTAGCTAAGACCTCGAAGCCTAAAGTGATATCACTTGTCAGGTATAGGCTTATAGATTACCTTGAAGCTTTCTTGAGTGGGAATATGACAAAGAATGACATCGTAAGACTTGACACACTCTCGGAAGCTAGACGGGTCTGCACCTTTGTAATGGGGAGTGGAGAGGTTCCCCCCACTTATGGTGTTTTTACTGATGGCTCCATTGGGAACAACTTTGGAGACAAGATTGATGTCCGGTTGGAGCTTGTCCACTTTCTGAACAACATATTAAGGATCGCTGGTGCAATTGATCTGAACAGGAAACCTGGTTTCAATGCTATCTAGATGGAGCTCTCCTCTGTCTATCATTTCTGGCCCTGCTCTTATTACGAATGTACTTAGCTAGTAGTAAGTTTAAGAAAAAACCTGGAGATAGAAGCAAGGTGCAACACTAGGCTAGTAGTAATAAGAGAGAAAAACTCCTCCTCCCTTTGGTCTTTGGAAGAGCCTGATTAGAGTGTCATGAACATGTAGTAATCATGGTGGAAATGTACTAAATAGGAAAATGAGAGGACAGAGAAAAATGAAAACTTAGGTGTTTATATATAACTAGAGAGAGGAATCTTCTTTTATTAGGGAGGAGTAATGTAAAATAAATTCTTATTAACATAGTAAATGTTAGTTAGTTGGTTTAGTAATAGTCTTTGTTGTTCGTACCTTTCTTTTATTAGGG
>ERZ1738535.23-NODE-53-length-15959-cov-15.566398_pt1 | contig 15959 bp, 3 predicted proteins | sample MGYA00581728_ERZ1738535 | MGnify/ENA primary metagenome ERZ1738535 (study PRJEB40740, sample SAMEA7388099) | Antillogorgia elisabethae | biome: Marine coral reef biome; feature: Environment associated with an aquatic invertebrate; material: Seawater | host... | reverse complement strand
TTTCACTGTGTTGACTATGTCATTACACTTTTCCTATTTACGCTGCGCATACGACAGAATTTAATATATTTGGAATAACAACGAGCGATGTTTATAACTTAATCCATTATACATTACATTATGAAACTAAAACGATGAACTATTAAAAAGTGTTGTTTAAGGATTTCTCGACGTCCGAACAGTCGCTACGTTTCATCCCTAAAGTTTATTAATACAAATCAACGAAATAGAATTTCTTTTCTTAGTCGCTGTCAAACTTGATGGAATTAACAGTCGTGTCAATTTGGCCCCCCCGATAACTTCCACGTTTCTTCTTTGTCTTTTCATGACGAAATGATTTGCCTTTAACAAATTTTAAATCGCGGTTTGCCTTCTCTCCCCAACTTCCCGTTGCGCCTTTCTTGGCTTCAAAACTATTGTCTTTTAGTCGCTTATCCACATTTACATGTTCGGCTATAACTCTTCGGAAAGGCGTCGGTGTTGCGTTCTTATCCTTTTTTGATTTCTTTGTCCTTGGTATTGTATTTGGTGTCGAAGTACTTGTGGTGTTTATACTGTCATTATTAAATGAAACTTCGCTGGTTGTACCAACACTTCTGTTTTTCTTATTTTTCACATCATCTTTATTACATTCCATCTTGTCATCATCTTCACATTCATCACTACTGCTTTCAATAGATTCTGATGATGAACCCTCTCTTCCATTTTCCTTAACCTTCTTAGTTACTGCCTTGGACGTCTCCGCCTCATTTTCACGTTCATCACTGGAGCTTTCACGTTTTCGTTTCACACCCGTTGAGCTGCCATTAACCAAGTCTTTCTTTGCTGTGTTGTCCTCACTCTCGCTATCGCTTGAAGAAGATTCATCGCTACTTTCCGACTCACTTTCGGCTTCCTTAGCCTTGGTATTGACTTTTATTGTTTTTTCACTGAGCACACTAGATTCAGCGTTGGTCTTTGTCTTGTCGTTTCGTCCAGCTTTTGTTTCACTGTCCTTGGACTTTTGCTTGCCATCTCCCTTGCTTTCTGAGCTGCTTTCATCAGAGTCAGATTCGCCGCTACAACTTGACGAGTCTTTACCCGTCTTGTCTTTTGCTGAAGCATTGTTTTCCTCTGAACTGTCATCGCTATTGGGTCGTTCCTTTTTTCCCTTGGCCTTTTCCTTGCTTTCATCTGCTTTCTTGGCTTCCTTATTAGCTTTACCGGTACCCTTTTTATCACCAGATTCAACATCTTTATCACCTTCTTCGTCACTTTCATTTCCTGATTCGGAACTGTCCTCTGACTCACTTTCACTGCTTGTATCATCGCTTTTCTGTTTACTAACAGTAGTCTTAGCTGTGCTGGCCTTTTTAACGTTTTTTAGTTTTGAATTTTCTTTCTTTTCCCCTGTCTGTTCATTATCAGAACTGTTATCTGAAGACTCACTGTCACTGCTGCTTGATTCTTTTTTATTTTTAGCTGTCTTGACGTTCATTTTATTTGGTTTTTCAGCTGGTTTTTCGTCCTCTGATTCTGAACTGGTTTCCTCAGAACTGCTAGAACTATCTTTCTTAACCTTGTTTGATTCTTTATCTTTGCCTTTTTTAGAAACATCTACTTTATTTGTGTTTTTTATGCCTGAAGCTTTTGCTACGTTTTTCTCTTTCTCTGAATCTGAACTACTGTCATCACTGCTACTGCTTTTTGTTTCATCTTTCTGTCCTTTATTTGAACTATCTACTTTCTTTTCTTGAGTTTTTCTCTTCTCTTCATCTGAACTGCTGTCATCACTACTAGATGAGCTTTCTTTTTTCTTATCCAACTTTCTTATCTTGCTTTCCTTTTTGTGCTTTGCTTTGCCACGGTCATTGGAGCCACTTCCTGAAGATTTGTCAACATCCATGACAGAGGTGTTTGATTTTGACCTGTCTGTTTTCTTCTTCTTGACAGCAGGGGTTTTAGAAACTTCTTCACTCTCAGAACTGCTCTCCTCGGAACTTTCTTCAGAGCTTGACTCTTCATGACTTTGTTTCTGTCTGCCAATAGACAACCTTGAATCTTTTGTCTCACTTTGTTTTGAATCAATAAATGCTTGGTACCATTCAACAATCGAATGATTTGACTCGGGATCTGTAGCCTCCCATCCACTTTCCTTCCTAAAACACTTTGCCGTCTTTGTCAGTTTATTTTGAAGTAAAAAAGTGTGAATATAAGGAAATAAATCGCTTGGAACTGCCTCCATTTTGAAAAATATAAACACGTGGCCTCGTTCACACGTGTTTACACTTCCCCCTGATTTTTTCCTGTGAAAGGTTTTGTTATAACTATTTCATATGATTCCGGGGGGAGATATTTCTTTCTCTTTGACGCCAATTGCAGTTAGTTTGTGCAATTTGTGTTTAAAAAGTTATAGCGATTTAGATAATATTTTTGTGGATTTTTATGGATTTTCGCTTGGTAACAATGATTTAGTTATGATTCAGAACGAAACAAAGAGGATACAATAAACCAAAGGAAACTGAACCATTGGATAATATTACCCCATTGTTCACCGAGAGTGAGTACATTGTTGACACATTGAAGGAACACGCTGATATAGGTACACGTGTGCTGAACGTGACAGCGACTGATCCTGATGGTGATGAAATCACGTATGTTCTTGGTGGAGAGGCTTCATCTAAATTTCGAATCAACAACAAAACTGGAGAAGTTTTTGTCAATGCTTTGCTCACGAAGAAGGAATTCCCAGATAGGATAAGTTTTGAGGTCTCCGCTTACGATGACGTCAATGGCCCTGAATATAAGGTTTCTGCTAATGTCTTTGTCATTCTTGATGACATCAACGACCACTCTCCTCGTTTCATCAAGCTGCCGTACAAAGAAGATGTCTCCGAAAACACAAACATTGGCGGGATCATTTTCCAAGTCACAGCAGTGGACGATGACTCAAGTGCCAAATACGGCCTTGTCTCGTACAAAATCAACTCGGGCAATGAAGATGGAAAGTTTGCTATCACGACCTATACTGGCCATTTTACCGTTGTGGATACTTTGAATTTTGATGAGAAAAAACTATATGTGCTCAATATTTCTGCCATGGACAACGGAGGCAAGCAAGATAATGCTATGGTAACCATTAACGTGCTTGATTATGATAATCTACCAGCGGTGTTTGATGTCAGAACATATCTTGCCTCTGTACGCGAAGATGCAGGGAAGGGATTATCTGTTGTTAAAGTATCGGCTCATGACGGGGACTCTCTCAACGCTTCTGTTGAATATCTTCTTGATCCAGCATCAAACAGAAACAATATTTTTGCGGTCGATAATGAAACTGGTGTCATTACCGTAAATGGTACGCTAGATCGCGAGACAACATCTTCATATCTCCTGAGAATTGGCGCTAAATCAACGTACCATGCGCCAGTTTACACAACCGTCTCAATTCAAGTCTTAGACGTGAACGACAACGGACCGAAGTTTGATAAGACTGTTTATGAAGCTTTTGTTCCTGAGAATTCTCCTGTGGATTTAACCGTATTGCAAGTCACGGCAACGGATGATGATGTTGGTGAAAACGCAACGTTACAGTATATTCTTGTTGGAGCTAACGACAAATTTGATGTTCGAAGTTCAGGACAGATTGTGGTCAAAGCTAATATTGATCGCGAAGAACAAAGCCAGTATAAATTTGTGGTTACCGCTCAAGAAACATCAACGCCGGAGCGATATGAAAGCAATGTGACTATCATTATAAACATAACTGACGTCAACGACCATAATCCAAGATGTTCGCGAGAGATTTATAAAGTTACGGTGGATGAGAATCGACCCAATAATACATTTGTTGTTCAGATTATTGGTGTTGATGCTGACGCAGGTCAGAATGCTGAGATACGATATTCCCTCGACTCTGAACTAGATGGTCACACCAGTTACTTCACACTTGACCCCGTCAGTGGGAATATTACGACATTGCAACCTTTGGATCGTGAAATGAGAAGTTCGTTCACTTTGGAAGTGACTTTAAAAGATCAGGCAACTGTCGAGCAAAAGAGATCAGGTTCATGTTTCGTCCAGATTACAGTCGGAGACAAGAATGACAACATTCCAAGATTTATCTCGCTGTTAAATGTCACTTCAGTCGCAGAGGATGCACCCCCTGGAACAGTTGTCGTTACCATCAAGGCACTGGATGAAGACTTATCCACAAATGCTGTAGTCCAATATCAAATTGTGTCTGGAAACATGAATAACACTTTTCGCTTGAATATTTCAAGTGGTGTTTTGACAACGAGGAGAAGTTTGGACAGAGAGTCAATTTCACAATACAACTTAGTGGTAAACGCCACAGATAGCGGAGGAATGTCTCAGACCGAAGTCTTAATAATCTCGATATCAGATCAAAATGATAACCCGCCAAAGTTCCATCATCCAAAAGGTTACCGTTTCTCAGTTGACGAAAACAGTCCTGCGTTATTGGTTGGTATTGTACAAGCATCCGATGCAGATCTTGGGAAAAATGCTCAAATCCTCTATTCCATAGACTCGTCTTCAGCCTCGGATAATTTTGTTATTGAATCTTCCACTGGTACTATCAGGACCGCTGTACCGCTGGATCGTGAGACTACAGACATGTATACCCTGACAGTAACAGCAAAGGATGTCGGAATACCTAGTTTGGCTGTCAACGTCACAGTGTACATCAATGTCTCTGATGTGAATGATAATACGCCACAGTTCTCTCAGGAACATTACTCTGTCAGTTTGGCTGAGAATGAAGAGGCGATGAATTTCCTAAATCTCACGGCAACTGACGAAGACCTTGGCATCAACTCTAAACTTCTCTACAATATCCTTACTGGAAATTCCGAAGGTTATTTCTCTGTTGATGCCAGTACTGGACAACTATCAACAACCAAAAGTCTGGATTATGAAAACGACCAAATGTTCACCTTGTTGGTTCAAGTCCATGATTTGGATGGTAACGCGAGTTATGGTGAATCATTTCACGACAATGCCGTGGTTTATGTCGCTGTAAAGGATGTTAATGATCATTCCCCAGCATTCACGAAGTCCTCATATGAAGTACGATTGTTTGAAAATATAACCATTGGTAGTGAAGTTATTCTCGTCCGAGCTACTGATAAAGATAGTGGAGATAATAAAGTCATTGAGTATTCATTTGCAAGCAGAATCGGTGTAGAGCATTTTTATATTGATATAAACAGTGGCAGAATCACGCTGAAGAGCCAAATTGACCGCGATCCACCACACAACCAAACTTTGTTTAATATTACGGTGATGGCCAAAGATAATGGCAATCCATCTTTGAATTCGACAGCTCAGCTTTTTGTCACTGTTGAAGACGTAAACGACAACTCTCCTACTTTCAGTAAAGTTGAATACATAGTCCAGTTAGAAGAGAACAGTCCCCCTGGTAAATCTTTAATCCAGTTATCTTGTGTGGATCATGATGAGGGGAAAAATGGACAGTTTGTTTTCGTGATTAGGAGTGGAATTAATCAGGCTAACCCAGAGTTTCACATTGACAATAAGACTGGATTAATAACAAGTATGGCTGAAGTAGATTATGATCAAGGTGTTCATGAATTTCGTTTGACTGTGGACGCTATCGACAGAGGTGAACCTGAACTGGTTGGGTCAACGTCAGTTATAATTGAAATTGAAAATACCAACGACAACACACCTCGTTTCATGAGGGATAGCTACTCATTCTCAATCAATGAAGGGTCCTACATTAGGATTCGTAAAAAAGTTGGCATGGTAACAGCTAATGACGTGGACAGCGACGGAAAAAGTCCTTACGGACGTGTTTCCTACAGCTTTGAAAATAAATCTAGTGAATTTTCCATCAACAACATGACTGGTGAAATTACAACGAATGTCATGTTGGATCGAGAAGAGAAATCTCACTTTCAGCTGAAAGTGATAGCTGAAGATGGCGACCCTATCGCGCCACGATCTAATACTACATTAATTGATATAACCATTCTTGACCAAAATGATAATTCGCCCAACTTTACAAAAACTCATGAAGCTGTCCATGTCTTGGAAGATGTTCCTGTTGGCTTTAGTGTCGTTAATATCACTGCCGTAGACCAAGATGAAGGCCTTAATGGCGAGGTGTACTATTCTGTCCTAAGTGGAAACGGTGATTTATATTTCACATTTAACACCTTGACTGGAGAGGTGAAAACAAACAGAGCACTGGATCGTGAAACTGTTGACCGTTATGTTTTAGTAATCCAAGCCCATGACAGAGGCTCGCCTTCGCTAAGTTCCTTGGCGTTCATTACTATTTTGGTGGATGACGTCAACGACAACGCTCCTATCCTAATCACAACCACTTACACGTCAAGTGTCAGGGAGAACTTAGGTGCTGGCCAGCTTGTGTGCAAGGTTTCAGCGACAGACAGTGACAGCGGTGTAAACAAGCAAGTCAGTTATTCCTTAAACTACCCAGAGTTTGCCGTCAATATGTCCGGGTTCGTGTACACGACAAAGAGTCTGGATCGTGAGCATGTTGCTGCGTATGATATCATGATCATCGCTGCGGATCGTGGGACACCTTCCCAGTCATCTTCAGTTGTTGTAAAAGTAAAGGTCGAAGACGCTAATGACAACTACCCTGTCTTTGATGAAGAGATTTATACAGTTTTGATATCGGAAAATATGACCGTTGGTTCTGACGTCATTCAGATCTCAGCAACTGATCTCGATGCTGGAGTAAATAGTGAATTGAGTTACACATTGATTGGGGGGCATGGTCATTTTATGATAAACAGCACCACTGGTCAGATTACCATAGTTACACCTGTTGATCACGAATCAACTCCAGGCGGGTTCGTTGTCCACGTGACTGCATCAGATCGAGGCATACCCAGCGAGAAATCAGCGACAGTACAAGTCAATATAGGAATATCAAACGTGAATGACAATATCCCTGTCTTTGAGCAGTATGGTTATGTCGCGTCAGTGAATGAAAGTGCCCCGCTGGGTACTTTGGTTGTTCGTGTGCTGGCTCAAGATCGGGACGAGGGACTCTTGGGCGAAGTGACCTACAGCATTATAGATGGTAATGTTGGCGATGCATTTTCAGTAAATAATTCTGGATATATTATCATTTCTAAGAAATTGGATCGTGAAACTATGGAATTCTATGAACTGGATGTAAAGGCCACTGATAAAGCAGGTATTCCAAAATCCGCTGTGATCATTGTGAACATTCATGTCTTGGATATCAACGATAATCCTCCAGTGATCCTAAATGCTCCTGTAAATCTCGACGTGAACGAGACGACCCCAGTTACCACAGTACTGATCAGCATTCTTGCGCATGACCCTGACCTCAAAAGCACCAATAAGAGGATCACTTTCGAGAGCATTTTAAGTGATGGGTTCTTGACAGTGAATTCAGCAACTGGAGCTGTATTACTAAGTCAAAGTTTGGATTACTCTACTATGGAAAGCCATTTTCTCCGTGTGCGGGCTGTAGATCATGGTGTGGCTGTGATGCACAGCTCCATCGTCAATATCAACGTTACTGTTGTATCCAAAGATAGCGATGTACCTGTGTTTCAACATCCATCTTATGCGTTCAATATTTCTGAAGATACTGGCATTGACAAGCGTATAGGTGGCGTCCAGGCTTTTCAAAGAAACCCACCTTCTGGCTCTTCTATTGTGTATGAAATTATTTCCGGAAACTCAGACGGAATATTTCACATTCGTGATGTTGGGGGAGATTTGACGCTGCTTAAGACGCTCAACCGTGAAGCTCAGTTTTTCTATGTGCTAGATGTGACTGCCACAAACAGCGAAGATACAAGTCTGGTTGGCCACACCGTCGTGACAATTCTGATTACTGACGTGAACGACAGTCCTCCACAGTTTCAGTTCAAAAACTACCTGGCTGAAGTTGAGGAAAATTCTTCCTTGGGAACAAAAGTGACTGTGCTTAAAGCATTTGATCCTGATGAAGAAATTACTCCACAGTTTGAGTACAGTATTGTGGAAGGTAATGAAGACAGAAAGTTTGAAATCACCACCGAAACAATGAATGGAGTTAATGTTGCTGAGATATCTGCGGCGGGAAGCCTGGACCGGGAAATAACTGAATATTATACATTAACGGTATCGGTGAGTGATGGCAAGTTAAAAAGCAACTGTTCGCTTCATATTAAAGTGAACGATATTAATGACAATAGCCCCGTCTTTGATCCATCCAGTTATCAAGCCAGCGTACCTGAGAACTCCCGTGAAGGCTTTTCAATTGTGAAAGTCACAGCGGTTGATGCGGATATTGGAGAGAATGCAGATATAACTTATGCCATCACAGATTCCCAAGTACACTTTTCTATCGACCCAAATTCTGGTGAAATTACGACAACAGCTCAGGGACTCGACCGAGAAACGAGGTCATCTTTCGCTTTTCAAGTCAGGGCGACAGATTACGATGGACGAATGGATGAAGCTAATGTTATAATCACAGTATCTGATCAAAACGACAATGCTCCAGTTTTTAGTCCGTCCTTATATTCGACTGACATCACTGAAGGTGAAGACTCTCAAGGCAAGTCTGTGATTACCGTCACTGCGACAGATATGGATGACGGAAAGAACAGGGAAATAGTTTATTCAATAACACGTGGGAATATTGGTGACACATTCACTATCAATAACATTACGGGTGAAATCACTGTGGCTAATGCAGTTGATCGAGAAATCTTGGGACTAGGTACCAATGCACAAGGATACAAAACATTCATTCTTAGTGTAACGGCATCTGATTTGGGGAGTAAGCCATTGGCCTCTAGCGCTGAGGTCTCTATACAAGTGAATGATATCAACGATAACCCGCCAGTATTTCCGGATAGCGGTTACTCATTTATGATATCCCATGATGCTGATGCTGACATGGATGTCATTGTTGCCATGGCGTCTGATGAAGATGATGGCGACAATGGTCGAGTGTCGTACGAGATTCTCCAAGGAAACCCTGGCTGGGCAGGAGACTTCTCCATTAATGGTAACAGTGGGATGATAAAAACAGCCAATAAGTTGAATCGTGATTTAGGGTATCAATATAATCTTACTATTAAAGCCACTGATCATGGCGTACCGCAACTTTCAGCTACGACCAATGTTATTCTGACAGTTGGTCCCACCAATGAGCATCCTCCTGTTCTTATGCCTGTGAACTACACAGTCAGTGTATACGAGAACAACTTACCTCAGAAACCTGTACTCAATATTACTGCTACCGATGAAGATGAAGGTCAAAATGGAGAACTTAATTACAGTATTGTTCGTGGAAATAATAAGTCTATGTTTCATTTGGTGTCCCAGTCTTCTTACGAAACACTAGTGGTTGTAGGGCGTTTGAATCGTGAGTCCATAGAAGAATATATCTTGGAAATTATGGTGAAAGATGGTGGAATACCTTTAGGAAGGAAGGCAACGGGTTTTGTTACTGTTCATGTTCTTGATCTCAATGATCACGCTCCTGAATTTTTGAAGAAGAACTACACTGGATGGTTGGTGGAAAACAGTGGACCTGACGTCACTGTACAGATGGACGATATACCATCTGCGACGGACAGCGATATCGGCATTAACGCTGAAATTATATATAGTATAGCAGGCTCAGGAAGCGAGCAATTTGTGATCGATAGAACAACCGCTGTACTGAAAACCAGGATCTCATCTTGGCCAACGTTAGATTATGAAACCACACCTTCCTATACATTCAATTTAATAGCCACTGACCAAGCTGGAAATGGACTGCAGTCTATAGTCCCTATTGCAATACACCTTTTGGACGAAAACGACAATTCACCTCAATTTGTACCCAAGATCCTTCACGTTAATATCCCAGAATCCACACCGGTTGGTGACGTCGTTACAACAGTACACGCTGCTGACCCTGACCCAGGGCTCAATGGTCATGTGACTTACTCTATCATATCTGGCGCCCAAGGCATGTTTGAAATCGATACAAACAACGGCACCTTACGAGTACTTCACGGGCTGGACCGGGAACAACACGACGAGTACCAAATCAATGTTTCGGCTCTTGATGGAAACCTGAATCCCAGACAAGGCTATGGGCTTGTGATCGTCACGATACTTGACGATAACGATAATCGGCCAGTCTTCGAGAAGTTCGAGTACAGCACAAGTGTTTCCGAAAGTGTTCCGATAGGTGACGAAGTTATTGTAGTCCGTGCTATTGACGCTGACTTGGCAATGAACGCAAATGTTTCATATTATTTAGAACATGAAGTATTTGCCATTAACAATATTGCTGGAGTTGTTACGACAAGGAAAACACTGGACAGAGAAACTGTGGGCTCCTATTCGTTCAAAGTCTACGCTAAAGATAACAAGGGACTGAAATCTAATGTAACAGTTAACGTCGCAGTTGATGACGTCAATGACAATGCACCATATTTTCCAAAGAGTGATTTATACAGAAGTGATATCACTGAAGAAACATCTGTGGGGAGTGTGATACTCAATATAGTTGCACAAGACCCAGACTTGGGAAAGAACGCTGAAATACAATACTCGCTGGCTCACAATGCTGCAGATCTATTCGAGGTTGATCCAGAAACGGGCATTTTAAGACTTAAAAACATCCTTAACAAAGCTTCACTCATCGCCTTGGGTCATATGAACAGCACAGGTTTGATAGAGGTGACCGTACGTGCCCAAGATGCAGGAGACCCAGTTTTGTCTTCACAACAAAAGATTGTCATTCGTCTTGTAGCTACGACAGATTTCAGTCCAGTTTTTGCTAGATCAGCATATTTCTTTAATGTCAGTCAAGAGGCGAAGATTGGTGACGAAGTTGGTGAAGTCCACGCCGTGTCGAAGTCTGCGTCTAGTGTGCTGACATATCGATTCAAATCTGCACAGACATATTTTACTTTGGGCCTAAATAATGGGCAAATATCAATTGCTTCCAGCCTGTATGATGTGGACGAGAGATATCATGTTTTCACAATTCGTGTAACTGATGATCTTTCAAACTCTGGTTTTACTTCGATTGTGGTGGAAGTGCTGGGTGCCAACAAACATTCTCCTGAGTTTAAATTCATGTCGCCTTACAAGATGAGTGTTGAGGAACACGCGAACCCTGGGACTGGGGTTGGAGTGCTTACAGCAACGGATAAAGACTGGGGAGAGAATGGCGTGGTCACTTACCGATTTCTTGAGGCCAATGTTGGACCAAACAATGAGATGGTGACTGTAGATAATTCATGTTTTCTTCCTCTGGGTTTGGAGAGTCTGGCTGTAGCGGCGAGTGATATCACAGCCAGTTCAACTTATTCTGAACCAAACCAGGACTTTGGTCCAACACAAGGAAGATTGAATAATAAACCATCAACGTTGTCTGGGATGAATTATCAAGGAGCCTGGTGTGCATTGATGGATGACGCCAGTCCATTCTTACAAGTGGATTTCAAACGTTTGAAGAAAATAACGCGAGTTGGTACTCAAGGCAGACCAGACGCCGCAGCGTACGTCAGTAAATATTCCCTCAGTTATAGTTTGAATGGAGCCACGTGGACACAGCATGATCAAACATTCAGTGGAAATTCTGATGCTGAAAGTGTCGTGATTCAAAGAACATTACCATCTTTCCAATCAAGATATGTACGTTTACATCCCTTGGTCTGGAATGAACAATGCTGTCTCCGAGTGGAGTATTATGGTTGTAATTCTGATGGTGGAGATGAAGTGAGTATACCGTTCTTTGTTGATGAAAATACTGGGGAAGTCAATGTGTCTGATCAACTTGACCGAGAAACACACGAGAAATATATCATCAAGGTTGAGGCATCAGACCAAGGAAATCCAACGCTACAAAGTAATACAATGCTTGAGATTTATGTTCTGGATCATAATGATAATACACCATCATTTGAGAAGACCGCTTACCACGTAAGCCTGTCAGAACGTACCTTTCCTGGAGATATGGTTGTCAGGGTTTCAGCAACAGACAATGACGATAGCTTTAATGGAGAGCTAACATACAGCATTCTGTCTGGCGGTCGTCATAAATTTGCCATTCAAGGCTCCACTGGTATAATCCAGCCTTCTTCTCGCTTGGACTACGAAGATCCCACTGATAGATATTTTGTTCTTAATATATCTGTATCCGACCATGGATCACCCTCACTGTCCTCTCATGTTCCTGTCTATATCAACATCACTGACTTTAATGATAATTACCCAATGTTCATTGAGGCGTCTCTGATATCAGAAGTGAAAGAAAATCTTTCTCCGGGGATTTTGGTTACGACCATTCAAACGACAGATGCGGACTTCGGGAATAATTCTTTGGTGCGTTATTCCTTACTGGAGCCCAGTGATAAATTTTCTCTTGATTCGATCACCGGTCAAGTCCAAACTACACAGACATTGGATCGTGAAGAGACTGGAAACTACATCATTAAAATTCGCGCCACAGACCTGGGTGATTCGCCTATGTCAACTGATGCAGAGTTGGCCATCAAAATCATTGACAAAAATGACAATCCTCCTCAATTTACTGAAGATAGTTATATTCGTAAGATCAAGGAAGACTCGACTGAAGGCGTTATAGCCGTGACACTAAAAGCTGAGGATAAAGATATCGGATTGAATGGAAAGGTTGCCTATACTATCAATAAAGGCAACGAAAAAAGTCTTTTCCAGCTCGACAATATCACAGGTATTGTCACAGTCGCAAAGTCCTTGGACCGAGAAGTCAACCATACTGTAAGATTTACTGTTAGAGCCCAGGATCAGACCTCGCCATTTTATTCTGATTTTGCTGACGTGACTATCATGATAACAGATGTGAATGACAATGCTCCAGTGATTGAACCAAAGGAAATAATGGTTGAAATCAGTGAGGACGTACCAATAGGAACGTTCATTGCTGATATGAATGCAACAGACAAGGACTCTTCAAACAATGCACAATTAGTGTTTTCTATCGTGCTTGGCTCTCAGGATCATTTCACTATCGATCCTAGCACTGGAGTTGTAAGAACAGCAGTGCCACTGGATTACGAAACCATCACTCGTTATGATTTGTTTGTAATGGTTCGTGATACTGGTGTTAGTGGATACATGGATTTTGGTTTCGTTAAGGTCACTTTGATTGATGTTAATGATAATGGACCGGTCTTTTATATGCCAATTGGTCCATTTTATATTCGGGAAAATAAAGCGAATGGCAGTAATGTCGGTCTTGTTCGAGCATTCGATGCAGATACAGGAGAAAATGCAGATATAACTTTCGCTATAACTGACGGAGATCCTGATGGACACTTTGCTATTGGTCCATCTTCCGGAGTGATATCGACGACTGAGATTCTGGATCGAGAAATGACGTCATTCTATGACGTAGTTGTAACCGCCAGTAACTTGCACACAGCACCAGTGCTATCAACAAATGTCACGGTTCGTATTAATGTGGATGATGAGAACGATAACCCCCCGGAATTCAACTCAATTTCTTATCAAGGACGGGTGTCGGAGAATGCGACAGTTGGAGCAGTCCTTGCTAGAGTATTTGCAAAAGATCCTGATGAGGGTGAGGCAGGAGTCATCAGCTATACCATTACGATTGGAGAGTATTCTCGTATGGTAGGCATAGATAGCCGTACGGGAATATTGACCCTCAGTCAGTCGTTGCTCGAGCACGAATACCGAACTTTGCCCGTCATTGTGAACGCCACTGACAATGGGGATCCTCAAAGGTCCTCAACTGTCCCTGTTGAGATCCTAGTTAATGACGTGAATGATAATTCGCCGAGATTTGAAAAACGGCAATACAGTGCAAGTGTTAGTGAGATGGCTACTATCGGAGACTCAGTGGTTCAAATGATTGCAGTGGATGCAGACACAGAGGACAGTGGTGCCACTACTTATGAACTTGTGTCTGGAAACGAGTCAACACTTACAGATGACTTCAATATTTCTTCTTGCACTGGATGGATCACTGTTAACAAAGTTTTAGACCGCGAGAGTGTATCTCAATATCGTCTGGGTGTTCGGGCCTCAAACTTTGCTCAAAAAAAGCGGCGCAAACGACGTCGGCGTCGCGAGGCTCTGTTTTCTGATACAGTTGAATTAGTTATCATCGTTGATGATGCCAATGACAATATTCCAGTTTTTTCACCACATTTTTATGTTGGAGGGGTAATGCCAGGAGTCGATATTGGTACATTAATTGTCAGTGTGACTGCAACAGATGCAGATACTGGCATCAACAGTCAACTGGCGTATAACATAACTGGCAGTGACGAGAAACATCGGTTCCACGTAAATGGTATTGGAGACGTGCTTTCAACAGACGTAGCAGTTGGTCGTGCAGGAACTGTGTATAATCTGAATGTCACTGCTACAGATAACAACGGTCAAGGCTGGACTTCACTGCAGCCAGCAAAAGTTAAGATTTACGTTCTTTCACGTGATGAACAAGCAATGCTTTTGGCTCTCGTCCATCCAGATATGATCATGAATAACACCAACGAATTTATAGATATGCTGAACAATATCACAGGAGGCGAAGCATATATCGATAAGATAAATATGGTTTATAAGCGAAATGGAAGTGGTGTCATTGTGGTGGGATCTGAAGTCATTTTCCATGTTGTGAGGAATTACACCATCCTAACAAACGACCAAATAATAAGCACGGTAAACCTCAATCGCCATTTATTCGACACTGTTTACGTAAAATGGCAGATTCAAGATGTCAACAAGATACGCGTTTCTGCAAGTGACGATGACGATGATCTTGAAGACTGGGAAATAGTTTTAATCGTTCTTGGCGTGTTACTTGCACTTCTTCTGCTATTCTGCTGTTGTTTCTGTTTCTGTTGCCCGTGGAAACGACAGTTTGCTGAGGAGGCATCAGAAAGTCAACGGAAGACCTTCTTCACTAACTCCCCAGTGACTCGTCAAAAAGCCAACTCTACGTCAAGTGATTCAATCCAGTTTTACAGTTCATATCCAAATGCTGACCCTTTCAAACAGCCGGGGACAATCTCAAACCCTGTGTACAATGGTGATTTTGACGCCAACGGTTACGAGGAGAAGGAAATGGAATTATCGCTCTCGGATGAAGAATCTGATGCAGAATCAGGAACAAAGGCTTCTAGGAAAGGAAAGTCGTTCAAGAAAAGTTTTCGCAAGTAAAACCCAGTTTTTTTTTGAGAAAAGTTTTATATAGCTGTATATTGTAGTATATGCAAATTCACATGACCAACTTTCATCTTTGGCAATGAATAAAAATTAAACGTATTTGATAAATATTTATAACCAAAATAAAGCAATAAGATTTAAGATTCTTTTTTTGGACCTTTTGTAAACTAGATTGTACAATAATAGCTTATGGGCTGTAATCTTTAAATTCAATAATCGTGATAAACTTTAAACAAACAAAGTACAAAACGATATTATTGTAGTAGTGAGTAAGTGTAGTAAATATTTAAATTATTGCCATAAATAAATCACCAAGCACGTTCTTAAATCTGTAGCGTTTGTCGCTCATACATCAGCTTCTTTAATAGCGGTTAGATAAGTTAATTAATCAATGATATACCGTCAAACGATCATTAATGCAAGCTATAATTAAAATTGCTTATATGATAAAGTTTTAATAAATCAACAGAAATCTTTTATAACCAATTAGGTATGAGTGCCAAATTTTTTTAAAACCTAAGTACTTTAAGTATAAACAATGTGTTCGTGTGAGGACGCGTTCTATAACCGGATTTCTATCTCAAGAATTTTCTTTATTAAACCGCACCTTTTAAGCTTAATTACAGTACCATTGAGATTACTCGGTTTCCAGTTGTGCTGGGAACAAATGCTTATAAATACCTGGGGAGATATTGCAGATAGAGGTAGAATAAAGCGCTGAAACACCGCTGATAGCACGATAAAAG
>ERZ1738535.22-NODE-51-length-16099-cov-9.958302_pt1 | contig 16099 bp, 1 predicted proteins | sample MGYA00581728_ERZ1738535 | MGnify/ENA primary metagenome ERZ1738535 (study PRJEB40740, sample SAMEA7388099) | Antillogorgia elisabethae | biome: Marine coral reef biome; feature: Environment associated with an aquatic invertebrate; material: Seawater | host... | reverse complement strand
CTGAATGCAAATTTTAGAAAATAGCAGTATTGCATAAACATATTACATAAGTTGACGCACTTTGAATTGATGTCCTAATAGGATTATTCTACTTTGATTGTGGAAATATGGGCTGCCTGACAGAATTATTTTAAGGTTTCCCTAAATCTAAAAAATGAATGTCTTATACATATTCCTGGTCCTTTCACTTCAATTGAAGCCTATTTTTTCAGCTGTGTTTAGCAAAGAATTTATGATTTATAGCAAAGCAAATGATAAATGTATGGCAATTGAACTGAATCACATCACAAAAACCTCATGCGATGTACACTCACAGCAGCAAATGTGGAGATGGACGCCGTTTTCTCAACTACAAAACATGCTAACTCTTGAATGCTTGAGTGCCCCCAACGGAGCTAAAATCGGCGACCCAGTTAAGATGGCAAAATGTGACCAACAAAATGTCAGTCAACTATGGAATTGGCAAGATGAGTACATCATTTTGCATGGCAGGATTTTGCGTTTGAATGCGGCCATAGGAAGTTTAATTTCACTGAGAACGTATACTGGATCACAGAGTAAATGGGAAGTGTATGGAGAAAATAACTTGGATGATGAAACAGTAACTAATGGCTGTCCTGAAGTTTGCCAGAATGATGGATTGTGTATTCCTCAAAACAGCTCACATGAATGTCATTGTCCATGTGGTCGAACGGGAGAAACTTGTGAAGCAATAAATTGGTGCCCTGATGTGAAATTTTCCAAAGTTGGCTGTTTGCCTTCTACACAGATAAAGCCAGAGTATTTTGCAATTCCGTCCCCCATTACATCACTGCAGGAGCTTGTTTGCAATTGTGCAAAGAATGCTAGCATAAATGGGCTTAAATATTTCTCTCTTGGCGAAACCAAATGTACCGGATACCATGATTCCGAGATCTCTATTGAGAACATTTCACCCACACAATGTCAGCAACAAGATCAGAGTGATTGCAGTGACAGCGAGACACTGCCGGCTTGTTATGGCCGATCGGGATTTCACTATGTTTATGAACTGTCTTTGGCTGAGCAACTTAAATGTGAAGACGAAATTCATGATTGTTCAGATTATGATTACATCGTACGTGCGCAGGATGATCCACTTGACAGGTACTTTGGTCCTATTCCTGATGCTTTTCCTGCTGGTGTATCATTTTCGTTTTGTATCTGGATGAAAGTGGCATACAATAAAGTATCAGGCGAACACAACGATTACATGTTGATCTCCTATTCACTGCATGGCGTGGGTAATCATTTCTGTGTTGTGGTATTACCTGATGGGGCATTTAATTCCGATACGTTCACTATATTTTTTTGGATGCATAACAAGAAAGTTACCGCAAGCTTTTCTCGTCCTGGCGGTATTTTTAACAACTGGCATCATATCTGTATCACTTATGATATCGGTGTACAAACAGCTACGATATATATGGATGGAAAATTACTTGGTGAAGTTCATAGTCCTGATTTTGACCCTGTGAAAGAAAACGGCTTGCTTATTGTCGGGCGTGATCAAGACTCCTATGGGGACAGTTTTGGAAAACAAGACATTTTTTTGGGTGATCTAACACTGCTTAACGTTTGGAACTATTCGATCAGTCCACAGGAGGTGGAGCAGATATATTCAGGACCTGGAACCGAACGCGGAAATCATCTTGCTTGGGTCGATATCAAGAAATATGTGCACGGTTATGGGGTTTTTCGTGACAATCCTGTTTTAAAATTGGAAGGTGGAGGATGTCGTTGGGAACAGAGAGATTGTAATGGAGAAGGATTATGTAAAGGTGGACTATTCCGGTGTCCTTGCAGTAGCAGTTTAACAGCACCTCGTAGTTGTCGTAGCTCGGATATGCATGAGACAAAACCTTGCTCAGATAACGACTATTACCTTGAGTTCCCTTCGACGTACACGCGAGCTCGAATAAAACTGGACAATTTTGTTTTGCATAGAACCTGGCAGTTAACTGTATGTGTGTGGATAAAATTTCCCCCAGGTTCTTCCAACTATCACAGCGTGGTCTTCATTGGGGTGCCAGGAATTAATTATATTAATTTTCATTTGCATCTTCGGTCAGATCAAAAAGCGTTCGCTATTTTTGCAGATGGTCATCATGTTTGGAGTAGAACTGAAACTTACGCTGACAACAAATGGTTCCATTTGTGTGCGATTCAAGATTTCAAAAAATTCCAAATGTACAAGGACGGAGTGCATCTAGGTGATAAAACTGTAGCGTCTCTAACACCAGTCTATGGCCACAATGAGATATATATTGGAGATAGTCCCACTCAAAGCAATGAAAAATGGAGTTTCATCGGCTCTTTGGCTCATCTCAATATTTGGGATAAGGCGTTGAACAGTAGTACTGTATCATCAATCGCTGGTGGAGGAAAAATTTACGTTGGAAATCTATTCGGATGGCCTGATTTGATCAAGTATGCTATCCCTGGCACTATTAGCGTCCGCAGACCATCGCCAGTCATGACATGGACAGATACAGAATGTCAATGGTCAAAAGCTACCTGTGTTGCTGGTCAGAAATGTAGTAACGCAAAATATGTCTGCCCTTCTTTGCAGTTGAATGAAGTATTACCCCACAGTTGTGCTGTATCATCTTATGACATGCACCAAGACGACACACTCAAGCCACATCTGGTTGTTAATCTGTTGTTGGTATCTCGCAATCGTAACACCATGACAGACATCGGTATAGACTACTCGAGCATTTTTGTTAACGATTATGAATATAGACTGAGTGACAGCTTTCCTATGATGGATTTTGTTGTCCTCGATGCCTTTACAGGTTCATTTATCACGAAATTTGCATGTTCCGTGTTAATTGATACTACATGTGGTGATAAGCTTACGGCAGATTTAAACAAAATTCGTATTGAACGAGTAATATTAATGGTTGTGACGGATACTGGTGGACCAAATTTTGATTCTGCTATTCCTGCAATGCGTTCAACCTTTGGTCAGGAGCTGGACATCACTAGTGACTTGGAAGTTAGGCAACCTTTTGCAATGGTTGGGTATAGTGGCTTCAATGATGTCTCTTGGAGGGAGTCTAAAGTTATCCCTGTTTCAAACAAACCATTAATTTTAAAGAAAGATGTTCCTTTATTCCGAGAATCATGCCTTGACCATATGTATATGGGTGAGCGAAAGAATGGTAAGTATGTTATCTATCCTCGAGGTGGTAAAGAAATGACTGTGTACTGTGATTTCACTGTAAACGGCGGCGGATGGACGACCATTCAAAGGCGAAACAAGGGCGAAACTGTATTCCCAGTTAGTGTAGATGCCTACGAGAACGGCTTTGGATCAGTAGATGGTGAATTCTGGCTTGGCAATAAGAAGATCCACCGATTAGGCGAAGGACAAATGTTGGCTATAGCTTATGAAAACGCAAGTTCCATTAACTATGATCATTATTATGATTTCTACGTGGATCACAGTTCGTATCTTCATGTTTCTGGTCGCTCTGGCTCGGCAGCCCAAGGTTTCATCGATACAACACGTCTTGGCGCAAAGGTATTTGCAGCTCGAAAAGGTTTAGAAAACCCGTCTTCCTGCGTGCAACCATCTGATGGAGGTTGGTGGTTTAGCTATGGCAGCTGTGATGGAGTTAGTTTAAACGCAAAAAAAAACGAATGTGCAGAGTCATGGCTTGGTACAGAGATGCTATTTAGACCACGATTACCATCCCATGATATTGTGATCAAGGAAATATCAATGAAAATGACTTACCAGGATGGAATGGATGTCTGCCTCAACGATGGACTACGCCTGTGCAGCTCGATGGAAATTTGTCGTAATGGCATGGATGTGACCGGTGGTTCTGTCAGAGATATTTATTGGGTGCCAATTGCTGATTATTACAATCGTTGGATCAATATCGGTTCCGAAGAAGAGGAAAGATTATGTGAAATTGAATCCGACCCAGAATGGGGGAAAAATGGTTTGTTACAGCAATATAAAGGAAAGAGTTACTGTTGCAAGCATTACGTTGGATCAGTTAGGATTGGGTTCCCCATCGAAGTGACCATGCCAGACACCTATACATTTGATGATGCCGTTGAAAAATGTAAGGAGACTGGTCACCGTTTATGTACGAACGACGAGATATGTCAGAGTGGTGGACCCGCTTACGGCGCAAAAGCTGGTGTGGATAAATGGACACCATATTATGCTGGTGATCATAATTCATGGATACAAGTTGGTGATGCTTATCCTACATGCTCTCTTCATGGTTCACCACTTCCTGAATGGGGAATGGATGGTTCAGTCAAAACTTATAAAGACGACAAAGTGTATTGCTGTTCCAATGGTCCCTCGCGTGTATCGAAGTACAATGTTCCTAACACATACTCATACATGGATGGAATGGAAGAATGTGCAAAAAAAAGGCAAAGACTTTGTACTTCGAAAGAGATATGTCCGGATGGCAAGACTCCTGCGTATGGGGTGGTGGATTCACATGTCTATGCACGAGTGTTGGACAGAAATAATGAGTGGATTACAATTGGAAATTCCCCTTGCACAAGTTATTTGCCTTCGTGGGGAACAACTGATCAAGCCTCAAACCATAAACCTGTTCTCTTTTGTTGTCCACTGATTTATGAAGGTCGTATATCTCGGACGTGGAAGTACGACTTGAAATTTAATGGCAATTTAAGTTATGTTCGCTTCCAAAAGATCACACCATTACCAAAGGCCACCGTATGTTGGTGGATGTTATTAAATGTCGGACTCGATAAGTGGAAGACTGTGTTCTTGTTTCAAACTCTCGACACTGGTAAACAGTTATTTCAGTTTGCTGTGAAATCCGACGGATCGTTTCAGTTAACTGTTGGCAACACACCAAGGACGGGTGAATTTTCTGGGATGTTTGTGGATAATCATGAATACCATCACATTTGTGTTTCATGGAACTGGTTAACAGGCGTTACCCGTGTCCATCGTGATGGGACGCTTGTATCGTCATTCTTACTTACAGACGTATCATTGCCAGCAATTCCTCCCAGTAAATCACTATTAATTGGACAGTCCTACATTGATAGTACGTCGAAAGGTTTTGATCCAGATAAGTCGTTCATTGGAGTGATAACGCGCTTTAATATTTGGGATTATGAACTGGAAGATAGCGCTATCAACAAACAATCTCTTGTTTGTGGCGAGGAAAAAGGCAGTGTCATTGCCTGGCCTGAAGTAAAGCTTTGGACATTTGATGGTTTGGAAGTAATTGAAAGAGACGATTGCTTCCCCGAAAATTGTTTGGATTATCTGTTTCGTAACAAGACCACGAGTGGCGTGTATGAAATACGGCCTTTGAAAAACGAGTCCAGTTTTCGTGTGTATTGCGATCAGGACACAGGCGCAGGAGGCTGGATAAATATTGGTAGGCGAGATGTAGGAGCCTTGACTTTTTATGATAAGTCTTTCAAGGAATTCAGGAACGGTTTTGGTGATTTCTCCTCTGAGTTCTGGCTCGGCCATCAAAAGATTCATCAGTTAACGTCGGCACAAATCCAGCATTCCTTGTTGACGGTCAAGAACGAGCATAGCGATTTATTTAGCATGCGGTATGAATGGTTTATGTTAGAACGTGAAGACGCTGACTACAAACTTCGCTACTCATCTCCTACTGGTAATGATGATGAACTTCTCGTTGGCAAACCATTTGTTACCGAGGATCATGATTCCGACGATGATTGTGGAGACACGCACGGCTCGTATTGGCACAAAAATGACCCATCGTGTCTTCAGTCTAATCTGTTTGGTAAACATGGAGAAGGAGGTCCAATGGGAGCACAATGGATGGGAGAAGACAGTGGAGAAGTGAACTCCTGGCAGTGGAAAATAAAATCATCTCATGAGTTAAAGCAGATGCAGCCTGTTATGTACTGGACTGACTCAGACAGTCGATGGGAATCGTCGAGGGAATTTTGTGAAAGTAAAGGTGATTTGTTATGCCAAGCAAGTGAGTTATGCAGCCCAGAAAGTGATCCTTTTGGAGCATATCTTTACGCGCTTAGAAGAACTCCAATTCGTGATGGTTTTAACAAATGGTTGAATATAGGTGAGGAGTCTTCTTGCTCAAAAGTGACTCCGCCTGATGGAAATACTGATGGAAAATTGCTCTACAAAAGACGAGTTATCTGTTGCCATGGCTATCCCAAACGAGATTGGCGTTACGATCTACGTTTTTCAGGGGGCTCGAATGGTTTTGTAAAAATGACAAGTACTGCGTATATCAATGAGTTTACAATCTGTTGGTGGCTTCGCACAGTATCATTTACACAGTCTGCTATCACTGTTTTCACTATCCACTTCAAAAATGTAAAACTGGGATTTGGTCTTTTAAGTGATGGGAAACTAAAAGTGAAGTTCAATGGTGCTGCACATGAGGTTCCAACTCCTTCTTCAATTGATGGTAAATGGCATCATTATTGTCTCGTCAGAACTTCCTCTCGCATTGACAGTTTTTACGATGGAATAGAAACACATAATGTTCCTCTTGGAAACCTGGCTGGAACAACACTAGACGGTGGGCAGCTGTATATTGGACAAAATGTGGACCAAGCCGGAAACATCGCAGACAATAATGGCCTAGTTGGAGAGTTAACACGATTCAATTTCTGGCTTAAGGAATTTAAAGAGTGGGATATAGAAGATATGGCTAAACATTGCGGTGGCGACGTGGGAACCCTCGTTGCTTGGCCCGAAGTAAAGTACTACATTGTTGGTGATGTTGAGCGCACCTCTGGAACAACATGTGTCAAACCAGACAAGCATTTTTGGCCATTCAACGTGGTTGATGAAGGAGAAAATGCCTATCAAGATGTCCTAGGTGAATATAATCTTAAATCATCGGCTAACACGTTACAAGTTGAGCCTGGTAAAGTATTCACGATGAGCGAAGACGACAGTTATACAAGTATGCAGCACATCATGGATGACTGCATAGCTGACCCTCAGGTCTGTCACACAACTGGATTAACCGTTGGGCTGTGGTTGAAACGAAAAGGTCTACGTTCAAAAATATTGCCCGAGTCAGACATACATTACCTGACATTTTTGAAGTGGTTAGATGCAGCTGTATCAGGTGCCAGTGACTGGCTAATATGTTATAACCATACTGGACCTAACATGGATATTCCAGCGTTTCATGAAGGATGTGATTACGTTGGCGCCACAGTAACTCTAGTCAAAGTTGGAGACTACGTGTTTGGAGGATTTGCGAATGAAAATTGGGGAGGAGATGAAAGATATATTGCCAGCCACTCATCATTTCTATTCAGCATCCACAATCCATCAAACGTTGGTCCCGTTAAATTTGAGGTCATTGCAGACCAAAATGCTTCTGCTTTGTATACAAATAATGCCCTAGGACCAACATTTGGAAAGAATCATGACCTTAAACTGACATCGACCGAAAGCTCTAGTTCATTGGGGCAGACATACGGTGGAACTGTTGCAGGATCTAACGTGGCCGAATCTTTTTTTACCTCAAGCGAGTTGTTCACAGTTGATCAAGTTGAGGTGTTTTATGCCTATGTGCGGTCGGAAGCTGTAGGTGTTCAGTTTCGTGATGTAATTAAAGATGAACAAATGACAGCTTCAAATTATGAACTTCCAAACGCTGGCCCTCATAACGCTCGACTTCACAACCCGGCATTGCGATGGTGGGCCTCTTCCTCAGATTCATCGCCATGGCTACAAGTGAAGCTAAATGACGTGGTAAAAATAATCAAAATTGCAATACAAGGATGTGGAAGCATTTTTGTGGAATCATTCCGATTGTTGTTTAGTGTGGATGAAATTAACTGGACAAATTATAAAGAAAATTTTACCGAGAAGGTGCTGACAGGCAATTCAGATTCATCGAATAGAGTAAAAAATAACACTTTAGAGAATGCCGTTGAAGCAAAGTTTGTGAGGATTTCTATTGTGCAGTTGTCAGGCTCTCATGCATGTATGAGAACTGAATTATATAAAGCAGTTTCAGTCTGTCCAACGGCAAATGATCCTGTGGTAAATTGTTCCGAGGCCAATGGTATGACTGTGGCCGAAGATACGTGTACAAGTTTCGGTTGCTGTTTTATAAATTCACAGTGTGTCTCTAAGAAACAAGAAATACAAGCTGTGGGGATGGAGTCTGGATCAATTCCAGATGAAAGTATCACCGCCTCTAGTTGGACACAGGACTTTCGACCATTCTCGGCGAGATTTAAAAGCCGATATAAAGGATGGGAATCAGATGTTACTGACTTTCCTCAGTGGCTTCAAGTCGAATTAAACAAGGACGAAACTTTAACGCACGTTGCGACAGAGGGCGCAACCACATCTGGTCAAGTTGACTACTGCAAGTCCTATAAACTATACTACAGAAAAGCTTTTGATCTTTTTGTTGTCTACAAGGAAAATGGACACCCAAGAGTATTTGAAGGATATCCGTTGCTGTCAAAGACCATCAAGAATCTCTTTTTAAACCCTTTTGTTGCTCGTTTTGTGAGATTATATCCACAACAAATCCCAACAGGTTATATTCGCATTGAGCTCTACAGAGCTTTAGAAGACTATGGGACAAGTGTGATTGCCACTACCTTCGATTCAATTGGTCGCCGTCCAACAGGAATATCTCTGGAGCAACGCTCATTGATGACGTATCGATTTGCTGTTCAAGCTGACAATGCTAGGTGGGAGATAAAATGGCAATGGATTACCTATCAATGGACTCATCTCATTTTCTCATGGCATGAGAATACTGGAATTCACTTTTACGAGAATGGGATTCTCAAGATGCATTTGAAGAAACCAAGCCAGTTTACTGAAGCACGATTCCTAGAACCTTCGAAGAGTTTTATTGTAGGACGTAACAGCAAATCTCTTGTTACACATATATTTGACGTTGCAAATTTGTTCGTGTTAAAGAGATCTGTCCTTCCATACGAAGCTAAATCTTTGGTGTATAATGTTCCATGTCGTTTTGGCGACATATCTCAATGTCAATGGGGCTACACAACTTGGAAAATAACTGATGCAGAAACACCCAGCGATGATACCGGACCTGAAGAAGGCGTGAAGATATGGGATTCACCTAATCTTGCTTTGGGAAAGATCCTAAATGCTACAGAAACCTCACCCAACAGCTCATTAACTGTCGATGGCCTCCTTGAGACTTGTGCGGTTTTAAACACTCAAACTATTGTTGGAGGGTGGTCCATTGATCTTGGTGAACCTCGAAAAGTAGCACAGGTGATAATATTTAATAACCATGATCCTGAAAAGCGTGTTCAATATGAGGTGACTGTTTCGACCAATCAGTATTTGGATTATTGTGAGGAGGAGTTCAATTACGTTCACCGAGATCATCAGACTGCCAGATCCTTTAAGTGCACTCAATTTTTTGATGCGAACGTTGTTGGCATTTCCAATAAGGATTCAACAATGCCGTTAACCTTATGCGAAGTTGCTATTTATACCACGGCGAGTGACAAATTTGCCTACATGGAGTCGTCCTATCCAACCAGCAAGAGCTTTAGTGGTATTCTCACTACGACCTACTTTAGTCAATACAACTGTCTTTATTTCTCTTATCACATGCATGGCAAAGACATGGGAAGACTGAACGTATTTGGCCCAAATTTGGTAGGTGGAAACAGGACTTTGTTATGGAGAATAGCAGGAGATCAAGGAAATGAATGGCGGACGGGAATAGTAAGACTGGAAGCTAGCATTTTGCAACATTTTCACGAGATAACGTTTGAAGCAGTCGTTGGAGATGGCTACACAAGTGATATTGCCGTAGATAATATTGTCTTTTCTGTCAATGGCCAGTGTTCCACTTATCCACCTACAGCCATACCAACAGTCTCAGTGACTTCACCTGAGCAGGATTGTTTATGCCTCAACTCTGCGGGATCTCCGTCAGAAAGCCTTACTATCACTACGTGTAATACGCTCTCCCAAGGCCTGCAGTGGCAACCTGATGGCGCAATAATGTTACAGGAAAAGTGTTTAAGACCGGCTGATGATGATGTCATTGACGGCACAAAACTTGTGCTGGGTACTTCGTGCGATCCAAATGAAGTGGCTTTCCAGCTGACGCCGTCTGGGGCAATTAGACATCTTTCAAGTTTGCTGTGTATTCAATCTGCTGAGTTAAGAAATGGAGTTAAAGAGGGTGATGTACTTGCACTAGGAATGCATGGTTGTTATGATGTGAAATGGTCCTGGATAACAGTACTTCTCAAAGGTGAAGAAACTTATTCCAAACTCAACGTTTTGAAACTTGGCCTTGGTGCGATGCCATGTGGGGATTACAATGGCACTCTATTTCGCTTTATTCCTGCAAATGTTAAAACCACTCTGCCAGGAACTTCCGTTGTCTCGTACAATGAAAGCACAAGCACGTATCGTTTAGCCACTGTTGATGAAGTCAATGAAAATAGAACGAGTTTTGTTGTATCATGGAGCGAAACAGAGAGTGGCATAGTATCATCAGAAAATACCTCTAGAACACCGGATCAACCAATAAGAGGCTCCTCGATATTAGGAACGCAGTCGAAACCGACGCGCGTTCTCTCTGAGTGGTTAGCCGAATCTGGAATGTTTTCGGAGTTTTGGAGACCATGCGTACATCTGACTGACGAAGGGACGTCAAAATTCAACTGTAGTTTGGAAGACAATGTTCCAACGCTACTTCTTATTCGCAAGGAACGTGTGCTTGTTGGAGGGTACATGGCTCACAAGAACTCAAAACCAAACGCCAACTTTTTGTTTTCGCTAAAAGAGTCCTCATCTTTGCAATTCAAGGAGGCTTTTGGCTTTGGCTCAGGTAGTGTTGTCCTAACTGAAAGTGAAATGACGTTTGGTAATGATGAGCTTGCTATAAACTGGAATGCGGAACCTGCAGTGAAGAATCTTCCTGGGAGAATGTTTGGAATAACAGATTTGGATACCATGGTCGGAGAAGATCAATTTACTGCCAGTGATTTCGAAATCTTACAGCCAAGAGATGAAATTTGCGCGCCCAGATGTGAAGCAAAGGAACTTTGTGACCAGATCACGGGAAAATGTATTTGTGACTTAACTGGTCGTCCACCAGCTTGGTGCTTCAAAGGTGCTGCTGGTAAGACAATTTACGAAGACGCTAGACATCATTGGTCAATGGATTCAAAACTGAACATTCTGGATGAAAAAGCAGATAACTTTGGATGGGCGTTGGTTCAAGGAAATCTCAAACAAAACATTGGAGTAAGCGGCCTTTGTGTGGAAGTGGAAGATAACAACGGAAAGATCGAACTACTTAGCGATGACCATTGCTTTGAGAGACCCAAAAATTGTTATGGTACAGGCTTGACCATTTCATTTTGGTTTAAGAATGTGCTATCAGAACGGTCGAATATGAACAACCGAATATTTCTTCAAACCTCTTACGATGTTCACAGTCATACGGGCTTATTTATGCATCAAGGAAGTAATTCTGAAGAGATTATGTTCAAATCGCGTAATGATAATCGGCAATGTGTTTTTACATTTAACATTGAACCGAATCTGTGGACATTTGTGACGTTTGTAAACACTGAGGAAACGTGGGTGATTTTTGTGAACGGTATATCAGTCAAAGTAGTGAATGATTGTGTTCAACAATCCAGTGATAAAAACAGCGACGGAAAGTTAATACTTGCGAATGGTGGAAGTATCACCAGCGCTATGTTTGATGATGTTGCTGTTTGGTATCGAGCATTACCAGAACACGAAGTGGAAGAAATATATCGTTATTATTACAAAGAACCTCGCACGTTAACTGCTTCACTGGAAGTCAAGTTTAACGACATCTCTTTGACCACAAATGAACTGGTCGATAAGGAGAGTACTGAGTGGAAATCGGTAGAGGAAGGTGTCAATACCAAGTTCAGTGGCTTCTTTCCCGGGCATGAAAGCACTTCCTTTGCTGTTGATAAATGCAGGGCGAAGGATTTACATCCGATTTGCAATGTTTTACTCACTTTGAACGGCTCTGATTATGAAATGATTGAGAAATTGGAAAATAAAGATGTCATTCCGTATTTGGAGATACTGGATCTTAAAACTGACAAAGTCCATTACAATGCAACGGTTCTTATTGGAACAAGTCCTGAAGCGTCGAAAATAAATCTTACATGGCCACCAGAAATGGACAACCTATACCAAGGATTTCTGATAACTTATGTGAATAATAAAACCAATGAAACATTCAATGCCACCGTCAACACATTTGCGTCGTCGTACGAGTTACACAACTTGACTGGATATAGTCATTATATTATAAAGTTTGCGTTTTATACGTTGGCTGGTGTTGGAAAATGGACTCAGATTGTCGTTGAAACAGACGAAGATGTGCCTAAATATCCGCCAAGTAATCTAACAGGACATAATGCCAGTTCAACCGAGCTATTCTTAACTTGGAATGCAGTACCACAGGAAAACACTAAAGAAATGCGTGGTTATGTTGTTTATGTTATCGATGCAGACACTTCTCTTGTTGTTAAGAATATCACAACGAATTCATCGACACTAGATGTACATATTGACGACCTGAGAAAGTTTAGAACATATTCCTTGTATGTTCGCGCCTACACAATCGGTGTTGGCGTGCAGAGTATAACTATGAATTTGACTACGTCAGAAGACGCACCAGATGCGCCACCGGATGATTTCCAGGTGTTTAACTCCAGCTCTAAAAGTCTTCGAATTGAATTCAATCCAGTTAACCCTGATATGATAAACGGCATTTTGCGCGGATATCGTGTATTCTATTGGAAAACACGCGAGGGCAATCTTACGCGCAAGAACTTTACAATAACGAAGGAACCTGGTTCGAATTCCGTGATTCATAGAAGGCAAAAGCGTAGCGCGCGTCAGTATCACGAAGGATATCCCTTGTTTGCAGATATTTATAACCTGGAGGAATATACCAACTACACAGTGCAGATTCAGGCTATAACTATCCTTGATGGAGTCCTGGCGCCGCCTTTTACGACGTTAACTGGGGAAGATCTTCCAAGTATGGCACCACCAAATGTGACTGCGAGAAATACCAGTTCCACCAGCATTCTCCTGGAATGGGATTTGATACCAGAGGATGATAGGAATGGTATAATTCTTGGTTATATGGTTTACTATACAGGTCGTGATGGAGTGGAACAAATATTTGTTCATCAGTCCACCGATACCTTCCTTGACTTACAAGGTCTGGAAAAGTTTACTGATTATAGTTTTGAACTGACGGTGTTCAACAGTATTGGTGAAAGTAACCGCAGTGTAGTCGTGTCTTGTAAAACTGACCAAGACAGACCTGACCTACCTCCCCAAGACATCGTGGGAACACCAATATCGCCAAGTACCATGGGTATTGTTTGGAAACCAGTTCCCTTTCCATTTGAGCGCGGTATCATTCTTGGATATCGTTTCGTATTTTCCACCATGTCTGGTGAAATTTTGGAAGACAAAATCTTACCACCCGAAGAAGATTTTATCATTGTCAGAGATTTAGAAATATTTACCAACTACACCGTAAATATGACCGCTTTTACCATAAAAGGTGATGGACCATGGTCTAGTAAAGTGGTGTTATCTTTGCAAATTGCTCCAACCATTCCACCGTTGAATCTAACAGCCGATAGCTTTTACTCGTTAAACAGTCTTCCAGTGCACTGGATCAAAGTGCCACCAGAACTAACTAAAGGCTACATAATTGGCTACAGATTATACATTAAACCAGTCACTGTTGGACTGGAAGAAGTGCCCGATGCACGAGAAACAAAAATCGTACTCAAAGGGCAACCATCTTCATACGTTTTCAAAGATTTAGACTTCTTCACCAAGTTTAAGATATATCTTATTGCATATACAGTCGGCGGTGATTCGCCTAGGAGTAATACTATCTACGCTGAAACTTGCCGCTGTGGCCCGGTATTGTCAACACAATGGGCAAACCTTGCTCCCTACACCAACATCACAAATCCGGAGTATTACGATAAAAAAATACTGAAAAACTACTGGGGAATTTTTCCTTACATCGTGAACGATGCTGTAACCTTTTGTTGCCAAACGTGCAAAAGCCACAATTACTCTTCGGTCAGTTTTTCACGAAACTATCACGGACAACCGAGTGAGGTTTTGGACTACGTAGCATTGGTCAGTTCCATCGATGGTTTAACCGACCTAACGTTTCCTGTGTATGGTTATGTGGGCATGGAATTCTACCATAGTTTATACAAATTCACTCCTCTTATCGAGTCCCCAGGCAGTGCATTTTTAGTACGGAAAGAAGAGAGTGACATGAGCGGATTGTTGATGTCGAATATTTTAGGCAACTGGCCTCTTGCCGTAATCATGATCTCTCTGGCACTCGCCGCTGGAGCGATTATGTGGTGTCTGGAAAAGTCTAAAAACAGTGAAGAATTTCCACCCACAGTTTTAAGAGGAATTGCGAACGGATTTTGGTGGGCTTATGTCACCATGACAACCGTGGGCTATGGTGATCGGTCACCGCGAACAACATTAGGACGAATATTTGCCATCATTTGGACTCTGACAGGCTTAATTGTTACTGGTATAATGGTGGGAGATTTGGCTTCATCATTGACCATTTCTGTGTCTCCTAGGGAGAAGATAATTTATGGTGCTAAGGTCGGCGCTTTGGATCAAAGTCCAGAATTTCGACTCGGAGTCCGGTTAAACGCAAAGATGAATACAGTGCGCGCCTACCAGAGCTTGGACGAACTTTACAAAGCCCTACTCAGTGGCGAAGTGGACGGAATCTTACTGGATGCTTACATTGTAGGCAGTCGTAAGGATCTCTTTAAAAATCCAAAAATACTTGTAAACAAAATCAAAGATTATCGTAGTGCATATGGCATCGTGTGGGCTGGGAAAAGTGCGCGAATGAAAGTGTGCTTAGATTGGTATATGAAAAGTAGGAAGGGTATGATGTTTGGTCATATTGCTGAAAATCTTGAAATGGTCAGGAAGATTGACAAAATAGATGCCCAAGAGGAGTTAGCCAATTTGTTTGACCCAACTACAACGTTATTCACGCAAACTTTGTTTATTTGTCTGGTTGCTCTCGGTGCTGTGGTTGTTTTGGGATTGATACACGAATTGATTAGGCGACGGAGATTGGCAACGAAGGTTGAACCGCAAGGAGAAAACGAGGTGAAAAATCAATCCGTTCAAAGTATCGATAATTGTGTTCATCAAATAACAACTGAGATAGTGCATAAAGCTCAAGCGATGAAGACAAAACATATACAACAACTGAGAGGATTCAAGAACAGAAGTTGGTTCAAAAAATCAAAGGTTTGTCCTTCCACTGCAACGGAAGACAGTGAAATTAGCGATGACATTACATAGTGTCTAATGTAGAATTAATGTGAGCTAAAAGCTAAAATGTACATGCATGTCACGAAACTATACATCATAAAAAGTAACTTATTTTAGTATAGATATTAATAGCGTTAAAAACGTCTAAAATAAATATCTGGTAAAGTTATATGAGCGTACAAACTACCAGACTAAAAATTTTTAACTAAAAAAATTTTTATAATTCATACTCAAAATTGTAAACAGCACCGTGTATAATACGCACATAATAAACAACATTTTGAATAACATAATTTTGTATGCTTGGAATAAGTGTAAAGAAAGCTAATGTACTTTGTAGTTTAAATTAAATGATTATATGCAATCTTAAAATGTAAAATCGTTGCCTAAATTTAACTTGACTTAAAACACTTAACGTTGATATGGTTTTGGTGTTTGTGTTTTTTTTGCTTAGTTATTATTTTCACACTTATTTGGGACAGTATGCTTCAGCTTAATATTGTTTCATTACCAGCAGGGTGCCGTAATTATTGTTGCGTTACACGTAGCATAGCATATCATTGCAGATGAGATCACTTTCAGATCAGTGGATGAGGACAGTATAGTGGACAGGATAGACTGATTTTAACGGATACGGGCTAATGCATTACTGCACGGAGAAACTTGAACCACGATGGAATACAGAAGTGCTATGATTTTCTCAGTTTTTCT
>ERZ1738535.18-NODE-40-length-17252-cov-27.515555_pt1 | contig 17252 bp, 8 predicted proteins | sample MGYA00581728_ERZ1738535 | MGnify/ENA primary metagenome ERZ1738535 (study PRJEB40740, sample SAMEA7388099) | Antillogorgia elisabethae | biome: Marine coral reef biome; feature: Environment associated with an aquatic invertebrate; material: Seawater | host... | reverse complement strand
TTTATGTTATAAGAATAAACATATTATGTTATTATTAAGTTCTACAAATATATATTTTTATTGACTTAATATATTTACTAACAACATTCTACATAGTATAATATAATATTACAAACAAAATTAATCTCTATCATATTCAATTACTTTATTTCATTTAAATCAGTTAAGTAATTTTCTTTTTTAAGCATGTTTCTTGAGCAAAGAAAATGAGTACGCAGAAACAAAATCCTCATCAGATATAGTCGATCCAATATCTTTGGCTGTTTCATAGTAGTTAATTATTCTACTTGAATCTGAACTTGACACTGCAAGATGTTTAGATAGGTTGAGATCATTTAAAAATATTCCAGTCTTAATTAATATTTTGACTGCTCCCAAATGATTTTTATTATCAGTTTGTACTCTCTTTGTGAACTCAGTAGTCAAATCGGATATTGTTGTGCTTAAGTTATGTAGCTCATCATATGAAGAAAGATATTGATTAATAGAACCATTTTCTTCTTTGAGATTCTTTTCAATGCTTGTTAGTGACTTTTTTGTGAGTCTGTCATTTTCATTGATCTTCAACGTTTCTGAAACTGTTAGTTCACTGATGTCAAGCATACTATCAACCTTTCTCAAAAGTATTGATCTCAGATCTTTGTTCATGATCTGGTGGAAACTTATGCTGTCTATATAGAGATAGCACTGTTGAATGATTTCTTGTTTCACACTCTCATGTACTAGTCTGTCTCTTAGATCATCTCTAACTTGAGATTTCAAACTCTTTATTACATCTGTTTTTTCCTCTTCACAAATGTTGATCATCTCATTCAATAGATCATTCTTTTTAAAGTGATATAAAACTTTTACTTCTCTTGAAGCAAAGTTCACAATTCTCTTTTTCTCGGAATATTGTATCGAATCTCTAACAATGACATAATCATCATAAATCACACTTCCATATAATTCTGTCAAGATTTGCTTAATTGAACTTAATGGATATAATGATCCACTGATTAATGATATTCTTTGGTTTGACGGATTGAACTGAACCTCAGCTCCCTGATTTGTATGTATAAGATATGCTGCAACAGTTGTTTTTCTTATAAACACAACTTTATTTCCTTTGTAGATTTCACTAAACTTCTTAGAGACACCTCTAAGTTCTTCTGACAGTGTGTGAGTGTATTTATAAAAATCATTATTTCTTATTACCACAAGATCATTGATTTCACTTTCATGAGATTCGGTTGCTCTTTTAGTCATTGCAAAACTTGAAGTAAGAATCTAAATTAGGTACCTAATTTTCTGACATTTTAATTTTTTATTAATACTGTTAAGTTATAATCTGTTTAATATATGTAATGTAATTTTTTGAAAAAATTATGAAATGATGTAAATTATCTTCCTTCAAAGAACTCATCAAGAAAATCATCATCCTCATCATAAATATCATCTTCAATATCATCCAATAAATCTTGAATATAGTCATCATCAATATCGAGATCATTTTGTATTTGAATTTGATCATTATACAACACATCATTTTCAATATAAAGATTGTCTAAATTCACACCAGTTCCCACTGTTTTAAGTAACAAATTTCTTACTAACTCTATTGTGATGCTTCCTTGAGGTAAGAATCTATTTAGAGAATTCTGTACCTTAATAGCATCCTTTTTTGAAAAAAGACGCATAATTCCAATTATACGATAATAGATTCTCTGAACCTTAACAGGAGAGTAGTTTTTATTTAATGCAATCACAATGTCATAACTTTTAGTGTCTTCCGCGTTTAACACAAGTTTTAAAGTGGTGTCATCTAAATTCTTAACAAGATATATGTTTTCTATCATAATCAAGATACCAGTGATGAACTCAACATTATCACTAAATAGGAATATAAGTGCAAGAATAGAGTAGCAATAAGATGATATCAGTTGACAGGATTTTGTTCTTATTGAACTAGAATCTGATTGAAAACTGTACTCTATAGTACTATAATATTTCCTCATTCTTCTAATCGGGCTACATAACGAACGTATGAAATCATTTTCATCAACTTTGTAAATGGATTTTATATCCAATAATGACAGTAATCCATTTAATCTAACTATGTAAGACTTTTCATCGAAACATTTTGACACAATTTTCGAAATTCTGTCAACAAGTTCAATATTTTTGACACTAGTTCTTTCACTTAAAAGAGAACTTATTTCATTTGACTTTATTGAATTTTCGTTCAAATCTATGTACTTGTTATCAACTGATGTCTCAGGTTTTGATAATATATAGACTTCTGATGATCCGTAGGGTGATGATAGAGGTAGTATAATTGTATATTCATCAAAGCAAGTCGACACTAATGATAAGAGTGAAATTGGCCCATATTTACCTGAAGCATAAGCTTTCGAGATTGTTCTTGTTCTGGTTCTTGATGCAAGCCTAAGCACAAAGAGATATGTTGGAGAGTCATGATCATAAGGTGATTCTGCATCACAGTAGAGTAACACTTTCTTTCCTTCCCTTTTTAGCTCATTGATTAAACTTTCAACATCGTTCATGAATCTTGGATTTCTAATATCAGAATTATAAGAAGAAAGCTTACTATAATCAACTTCGACAATTGAGCCATCAGATTTCTCTATTGAATTAGACATTGGCATACTTGGAATTGTGTAGAGGTTTGACGATAAGCTAACACCACTTTGTTGAATAAGTGAGCTGTAAAAAATCTTTTCTACGTTATGAGCCTCTTTTAATGTGTGAATGTCATTACCAGATCCACCTCCAAGTATGATGATAACCTCTTCATCTATGTGTTTTACTATGCCAATAAGTTTGTAGAATGTTGATGTTGATTGTGCATGTGGCTTAAATATGTCCATAATACCTGATGTGAATTTTCTAAAGACATCTTCTTCTTCAAAAGATGGTTCAATTGTCTTGTGAGATCTCTCCTTATTTTGAACAATGACTTCATATTCTAAATAAGATGCTGTTAACAATTCTGATGTAATTTGAACAGGACTAAGACCAGTTGATGTTTTGATTAAACCCTTTTTCCTTCTCATATTTGTTAGCAATTTTGGGGACAACATTCTTTTTATCACATAAGTTGTTGTAGCTCTCACTAAGCTTATTGTTAACATTGGTCTCATGTGTTCAAAATCTTTCTCTGATAACAATTTTCTTCTATTAATAAGTGAATTGTAGTATCTCATCATATTTGAAGGGTTATCATAATTAAAAGCAACAATCCATTTGAAGAAATCTTTGTTGTTGAACAATGAACTCGATAGAATTTGATCTTTAAAGAGATATTTTGTTATAAGACTGCTCTTATTGAGGTTTATTTGAACTTTGTTGTATGAACAAGTTGAATCAATAAGAATCTGGTCAAAAACTTTCTTTATAACCTCATCTGGTTTTATTGGATACGGCGATAGGAATATCCTCTTTTCATTGCAATAATGGAGCATTTCTCCAATCATTAAGTCATTTTTATAACAAAAGAACATAGATTTTGAAAAGTTCGTTTTAAGTTTTTTTGCGTCAATACCTGCTTTATCAAAATTGTTTAAATGGTAGTACAGTACTTTTTTTGAGATTCTTGTCAAAACCTGTAAAATATCATTGAATGATATCTTTTTAAGGATTGAAAATTCAATTCTAATACCCAAAGTTATTGATATATCAACAATACTTATTACAATACTCTGCTGATTGTGTTTGTTGCTTTCAAAGAATGTTTCTGAGTCAACTTCAAAGAACAGATGTTTCTTTTTTAATTGAAAGTTCTTTGAATCAAGTAATGGTAATCCAATCATTCTGTCTGGTAAAGTGAACTTGTCTACATCTGAGACCTCGTTTTTCAGGTTTGAGCTCGATAATTTTGCGCAATGATCACATGATACTTCATAATAATCTGTTGTTGAAGTTGAACAGGTTATAAGGCCAGTAACAATACTCATTGAAATACAATAAAATCTTATCTCTGCAAAGTTGAGGCTCAAAGAGGGGTCATCATAGTCATCAGAATCACTGAGCTCTTCGTATTCCTTGGTTATTTTCTCAATGTGTCTATTAATATCTTCATAGTCAACTGTTGCATACCTAATGTCACTCTCTTTCAGAATATATGATGATGACATCTTTGATGTTTGAGCAAGATTCTTGTGATGGAATGATCCTGAAGATAGGACATCAGTTAATTGATCTTCAAAGTTCACTGAATCATCTATCATCAAGTAAAAGATGGACCTTATTAATTTATACAAATTTGGTGATGATCTTTTGTCAAAAGCCCAATTGATGTATCTAATGACATCTAATATATCAGTCTTCACAATAGAGTCAACAATTTTGTACTTATTGAGTTCATGTTTCTTTGTGTTCATACCAAAGTTCACATTAATGTTGTTTGGTGATGTTTTGATGGTAACAATTACCTTTGAATGACCTTCTCTCAAAAGATATTCTTTCATGTCTTTAACCCTTTTCCTTGTGAAGAAGTGATGCATAGATGGAAACACTTCATTTTCAATATTCAAGTCTTTTATACAGATTGATATCAAATTCCTAACAAATGATGTTGAGCATTTGATATTATACCTCACTTCCTTTCTTGAAAACCTGTATTCCACTTGATGGAAGAATGAGTTTCTCTCATTCCATAGCTTGTCAGAGTCATTACTAGAAGAGTAAAAAAGTTGTAAGATTGTGCTAGTGCCATCAAACCGAGATGCTAGTCTCTCTGCTTCCCTAGCAGGTGTGCAACTAAAGATTTCTCCACACAATTTTAGAGACAAAGGTTTCATTGTTGATAGAAGTATGACCAGATCATCAGCTCTATCTTTTGCTTGTCCAAGAAAGGTTGATATGTCAGGATTGTGTTGCGAAGATTTATCTATTAGAAAGTTTAAAGCTTTACTCCTAACTTCCATGTTGAGTGACTTAGGTGTGAAAAGAAGCAGTGTATCTGGATCTTCAATAATAGGTCTTATATCTGGATAAGAGATTGGAATTGGAAGATTCATAAAGTTGTGAATATAAGTTAAGTTACTATCTTGCAATTGTCTTAAGTTTTCAAGCTTTGAACAAATGGGCGTGCTACAACCTCCATAAATAGCTTCATCTATGCTTTTGAATGGAAGTCCACCAAACTCAGTTCCTGCCAACAAAAGTATGATAACTTTATTCTTTCCAAATCTCATTAAATCATATTCTGAATCTTCCATTGGATGTTTAAAATCTCTGTTGTTACTTCTGTAATGACCATTATCACCGTTTTCCAATATCATGTCATACATCTTATCAAGTTCACCATCCAAATTGAAGACTTCGCAATCTTTTAGATGCCTGCATCTAAAACTTTCACCATTAATAAGGTCACTATTATATGATGTTCCAGTGGAGTAATCATAATCAAGGTATGCTCTTATTGAGAGTATTGCGTACAACAAACATAACAAGTATGTGAATGTTGGATCTGAAGTATAATTAAGCGATTTTTGGTATAGTGATATTATACTTCCAATAGTTGATGTTATATCTTTTAACATACCATTTGTTATGATGTCAAGATTACCTAAGTATTTTAAGGATAAGTCACATCGCACTCCATTAATGAAAGTTTCTTTAGAATATGAAAAATAATCATGCAAGACCATTGTTTCATCCAATTTTGTTATTAATCCTGTTTTTGTGTAATAATCTATCACCGCTTTCATCTTTCTATTCACATATTCAGTTCTTCCGAAAAAATCAAGATTATTTGGAACATAGATCTTTGAATCACTGTTATCACCTTGTATGATGCCTTCCATGCAATGCTGAATCTCTTTCTTAACAATGGTTGCTACTTCATTAGTATGTATAGTCCACGCTGATTGATCCCATCCATCATAACCTGAGCTTGTTCCAAATAGTAAAAGTGGTGTTGTTTCGTCAGTTCTATAACCTCTCTCATTTCTGTAATAGACAGCATAAACTGAATCTCCTAAGATCTTAAATTTCATTCTGTACTTATCATAAGCCCTTTTAAGCATACCACAAAATCCAAAAACATCATCTAAAAAGTTGAATACTTCTCTAGTGTTCCCTTCTTTCATAAGATTGTTCCAAGATTCAAAATCTAGTTTTACAACATAAGTGGATGAGCCAACTCGCTTCTTGTATATAAACTTGTTGTAATGCAACTTCATTTGCTGTGAAGACATCCACATGGTGCTTTCTTCACAAACTATGGGCATAGCTTGACTTTTTAAATTTGTTTCCTTAACATTATTTGACAATTTATCAAGAATGTGACTCACTGCAAAAGGTCTAGATCCCATTTTTCTTTCTTTTTCTTTACCATATATCAAAAAATGATTCAAACTTTCATAATTCTCCTTGTTACAAAAGCCAGATTCTAACTTTAATCCTTTTAACTCTGAAAATTCCCATGATGATTCAGGGTTACATTTGAGAAAACCATTCAACTTTGATTCTCTGATCTTTTCAACAATCTCATAATTAATAGATGGGCCTGCGATTGAATAACCTAAACATAGTTCTACAGAACTTGGAATCTTTTTCTCAAGCATTTTAACAATTGCTCTTCTATCTTTTGACCTTACTCTTTTATCCCTTTTGAAGTAGTCAATGGATTGAGATGTATACTCTGCACAAGCTTTATCAGTTACCATTTTGGTTAAAGATATGTTGTTGAGATTGTAACCTTGACTGACAGTTCTCACTCCTAATATATCCATAACATTAAAAAATTGATGTTTTTCATTTATTCCTATATTGCTGGTAATACATCTACATAGATATTTACTCCTGTAACCAGTTTTAATAACATTTTGAGGATATCTTCCTTTCTTCTTGAAATGTTTCACAAACAAATTGAACCTTATCTTTGCATCGTTCAAAATCTTGAATTTTCCCCTTACCATGTTTGGTCTAGATGCTTTAGTATATGTTTGCATATGGCCTAAAGCTGGTGATGAAAAACCATAACCATCCATCTTTAACCAAGTTCTATTGAAGACACATCTTTTTGGACTCCTGGGAGTTATGAATATCTGCGACAGCAACTGAATCTCCTCTGTTGTAAAAAAACAGTGAATCTCATTCATCACATTTTCGTAGTACTTATTGAAGCTGTTGATTATTTCTTCACATGCATCACTTCCCGGATATTTTCTGAAAAAAGCATACCTATGAAAGTTTAAAGCATCCAATTCCAAATTCAATTTCTTGTAATCAATATTGCAGTTGGTCAATTGTTTTGATGTTACATACATGTACAAACTAAATTCTTGCAGTTTGCCACAATGTGCTTCAAGGGCCCCTTCAAACTTCTTGAAAAGTTGATTAAAATGCATTCCATAGTAGTAGTAACCATGTTTTATCAATTTCCATATAACATTGATCTCGTCTCTTGTAATTTTTGAATCTTTTTCATAAACATAAGCTTGAAGGCACAATTTCATTTTGTACATAACTCTCAGTGATGATAGAAAGTTTGGTGTTGTTATGCTATAGAAATGAGAAAGATAGCTTTTGACCAATAAAACGTCATCTTGAATTATGATACAAATCTCGGAGTCATCATATTTTATGTAACTCGAATCCACTTGTATATTATTCTTAAACAACATTGGACACTCACATATTTTACCCTCTTTTGAACTTGAATAAAGGGATAAAATGACATACAATATGTATGTGATGGTGTAATCTTTGAAATCGAATCCCTTCTTTAATCTTTCATAAGCTCCACGAATCTCACTTTTAAGAGCATGATCATGAGCAAATAAAGTGGCATCATCACTAGTTATAAGGTTCTCAATCTTAATTTTTGAAGTGTAACTATCTTTGAAAGAAGCATCATCAAGAGCAAAAATAATATGATAGGGGTTATATTTATAAATTCCCTTCGTTGTTGATATCAAATCATCAAATGTTCCAGCTAAGTGCTCTGATCTGCTAGTTGGTTTAGACCATAAGTTGACTCCATTTATTATTTGATGTTCATCCAGTGATATTACAGATGTTAGTAATATGTTGGCATAGCTCTTCGTTTGTTTGGGTAAATCTAATTCAAGATCTTCAAACATCTTGTTTCTAATTTTTTATTATTACTTATGTTTTTATTAGAAACAGTTTCATTACTACTTAGACTGCAATCTTAAATCAAACATAAAGTTAAGTTGTTATTGTGATTAATTACCTTCTTAAGATTTAATTTTAACTAATTTAATTGAGTCAGGAATTTCAATCAGCTTCGTCATCTTGGTTCAAAACATACAATTTAAGTAAGAGTTTGAACAAAAAATGTTTTTTAGAAGATGGAGAAGTATCTTAAACTATCAACAGTAATTGAATTACCATTTATTCCACACAATCGAGTGTAATAGTTAAAGAAGTTAAAGTAATCATTATAATCATCTTCTCTCAAAAAGATTTGATTTTGATCGTGAACATTTGGCACATTATCTCTTATTGTCCTCTTAATATATGTGTAGTCATTACTTTCAGGGATTCTATTTAGGAACAGATGATCCATGTTGATAACATGTGGTTGAACAATTGTAATTGAATCAACAGACAAAACCTTATGAAAGTTTTCACTATACTCTCCTACAACTCCACAGAGAGAGGTCTGGTTATCTAAGAAAGATGGTTCAATAAAATTCCAAAATAGGTTTGATTTTAAAACTATATTTGGGTTGTTATTATCAAGATCAATTGTTCTACAATAACCCTTCTTAAAATTATCGGCATCATCATCAGAAGCCAATCTCATATAACAGTAATAATCTAATGAGTTGATTTTCTCAATAAAATAGTTAATGTATAAATGTCTTTTAAAACCTTTATGATAGAATCTCATCATTCTCAGATTACATCCCCCTACGAGTACTGGCCATGGATTTCTGGTATCAAAAGAGTCAAATCTTGGATATAAACTTTCTCTAAATGTTTTGTAATCCTTTATTCTTACGGATATTTCTTCAAATGAAAGAATTATATTATTTATGATAATTGAAAACTTTCCAGGATAAAGTGAATACTTTGATACTACATCTTTCAAGCTCTTAAGTGATGTAGAACCATCAAAAATAACACCCGGGGACAGTTTGCTTCCTATCATAAGATACAACAAATTATCATGTATAAGTATTCTTGATTTGGAACCAGAATATGATATGTTCCATCTATGTTGCTTACACTGGGGACATTTTGACCTCAATCTAGACCTAAAACAGTAGATACAAATTTTAAAAGAAAAATGATTGTGAGAGGTTAAATAGCCATTTGAATAACAGACATTACACAATTCATCATCATTAAAGTTATCGACATGAACTGGAAATAATGGTACTACATTTAATTTGTAATACAATTGACCTGAACTAATTGAATTTTCAGATTCCTCATCTGATAATTGAGTGTTAGATTTTCTTGATAATATTGGATTATCATTATTATCAAACGTATATAAATCTCTACTATAGAAGGTTTCTCTGTACGTTAGATGATTTTCTACTCTCCTCATTATTATTACTTAACAATTTAATGTAGTAAACATTTATATTTCTAATTTTTTATTATTATTATTTTTGTTGATGATGTATATTTATACCTCTGGAAAACTCTAAACTACTTAATTTTATCTGTTCACATCATATCAGTTGATTCAATTGACCATACTGTTTAGTTATATTGGTTGTAGATTTAAAGATTGTAATATCATTAAAATAATGTAATAATGACTGAGTCTCAATAAATCTTTAATTTAAGTAAAATTTTGAATCACTTAGGTAAAACTTAAGTGTTTTGAACTGACTAATTATCGTATGATGCTATATTTTAATAAACTACATGAAATCCTCTCCAGCTTATAATCTTAATCCTGACATCTTGTACAACTCAACTTGGTTTTGTCTTAAAAAGACTCTGATGTTATAAGTCTATCAGTTACAACCAAGCGCTCCAGTTCAATAAATCAAACAATATTCTCTTCCGTTCACAATCATTGTTTCATCAGATGTTAGTGTGTACTTTCGATTAAGATCAAAAAAATGTCTGTAATCAATGAAGTCCTTTTTATCTAGATAAATGTTTCCATGATCACCATTTGAAGGTATTGCTGCATCAATTGTCTTGAATAAATAAGCATAATCATCATTAAATTCGTACATGTCTGGTTCAAAGTCCTTATGACTGATATCTAAACACTCAAAACGTCTCTCAGTGTCAGATCCTTTCATTTTCTTGATATCAAAATCATTAGATTCCTCAGTGACAATGAAAGAACTTTTATATCTCATGAAGCTTGGTCTGATAAATCTCCAAAATTCTTCTTTTGAGAGGTTTATATAAGGATCATTGTTGTTTAGAAAAGGCATATAACAGTACTTTTCACCAAAAGTCTTTAAATCACCATCATTTAGCAATACCCTTTCAGAAAAATCATTTAATGCTGATATAACAACAGTGTAGTATGCTATATAAAGATTCTTGAGAGTTCTGTTGTTGTAAAATCTCATTAGTCTCAAATCACACCCGTCTGACAGCATTGGTAAGTCCATTTCAATCTTAATCTCATCATACCTCTTGATAAATGTACGAGCATCTGGTTTGCTTTCATCTTCAACTAACACTGATACTTCATTGAAAGTGATATTAATATTGTTGAACTTAATAAGAAAAACTCCTGAAAATCGAGAATACTTAGCAATGATATCACCAACTGTTCCTAATGAAGTGGAGCCATCGAAAGCGTAAGATCTGATTAATTTACTGTGTCCATTCAGATAAATCTCAGAATCAATCAAGAGAACATCTCTTTGGCTACCTTTGTAAGAGATATTCTTGATTGTCTTGCTACATTGTGGGCACTTTGAATCAAGTCTTATTCTGAAACAATAAATACAAATATTGAATGTTTCATGAGAATGGTCGATAATATAGGAGCTTGAATAACAGATATCACATTGTTTTTCAAAGTTATCTAAATCACAATCAGGAGAGTACGGTATGATCGACAACTTGTAAGCAAGTCTTTTTGGATACTCATCCTTACTTCTTTCACCACTCACATGATAATCATATGAAGCCTTTATGATTGTATCATGTTCGTCATGTTGAAAAAGACGATCCTTATAATGAACTTGATCAAGATCAAAGTGATCTTTAACAAGCAACATCTTTCTTTTTCAAGTATATAATACTTTCTAATTTTTTATTAATAATGTTTTATTAACTGTATATGTTCTTAAGATAGATTATCATTTCACTTCAATTAAATATATTGTAATTAGTGTTTCTTATATTATCGTTCATTTCAGAGAATTTTGACTCTATTGGTATTTTACAATTATTAATAAGATTAATATTGATATTCAATCATTACTATTAAAATTTCTCTCGAAGTCATGTTCAATGTACGAGCCTGCTCCATTAAATGCTCCGAATGATGTTCCAATTGCTATAATTGCAGCTCTTTTATTAGTCATAGTGAATGATCCCATACATCTTGACATAAACTTCTTGCAAGAGATAACAATCATCTTCTTAGCTGACTCTTTTAAACTTGGGAATATGTTTTCAAGAAAGTTCTCATAATCAGGGACTGTAGTGATTTCACCCTCATCGTCAAAATTAAAATTTGCTATACGCACTATATCTCCTCCTTCTTCTACAACTGCTTTATATTGATTGAACATAATTTTGGGTATATGCCTCCCTTCTAATGTGACATACCTGTCAATTTTCTTCAAATTATTGTATCTTCCTTGAGTTGTGACTTTGTAATTTCCGGGTTCAACAAACTCTCCTTCATTTCCAAAAGATTTAGCAGCATTCTTTCTTGCTCTGTGTGTAACGTCAGTCCAATCAATAAATTTTCTCTTAATGATGTTGGAATCTCTTGGTTCTGTCTCTTCATCTAGATCTCTATTTTGTCTCTCCAAAATAGCAGCCCTATTACTTTCAAGAGAAAAGTTTCCTGTTACTCCAACCTCTATGCCACGAATGAAGCTTTCTAACAGCATTAACAGATCAACTGGTTCATATCCCTCTGTGAGTCTTAAGTCAATGAATATTTGTTTAAGAACAGATAAAGCTGAGTAAAATGAAATGGATGGTAGTTTTGGAGCTAAAGATATATTAGCTAATGCTACTAAGCCAGATAGACCCTTGTATGTTTCGTTCTCTTTAAATCCAAGTTTAAGGTTTGAAAAGACTGACAGTTCGTCAGATGTGTATTCCACTTGTTTCTTTCTCACTCTAGGACCTTCAGATGGGCTGTACCTTTTATAATTTGGTTGAGGATAATTATATCTTGATGGTTGTATAAAATGCCTTGGAACATGCTGTTGATGTGGATTTTGATGACTAAAACCCATAACAGGATAATTAGATGTTAGGTTATTTTGATGTTGATAATGATAAGGAGGTCTGTTCACACTTTGTTGTGGATTGTTCTGAGGGTTGGTGTGATATGGATTCATAAAGTCATCTCCAGTTGGTGGATACAACTCTATAATTCTCTTATTTACAAAATCAATAACCTCATCACTTGCTCTTGTAAAGTCTGGTGGTTCAGTTGATCTCATTTCAACGTATCTACCTCTATCATCTAGGACTGTGAATGATGAGACTGTCTTGAAAACATAGTTACTCCCTGAAAAACCAACAAACCTAGTTAGGTTTGACAGATGGGATTTTTCAAGTACTGCATTCACTCTGTTTTTCTGTGCTTCAACATCCATGATGTTATCCAACTTTCTGATTTTTTATTAATATCATTTTCAAATTAAGTCAAATTAAATTAAACTATACAATGAGTTATATCCTAATATAATTATATTTAGTTAAATTTAACAAATTATAATAAATTTTGAGATGAATCCATAATCTCAACATAAGTTTTTTCTGTAATGCCGTTTAACTGCACCAATGGTCATAGCACACAAGATCACTGTTATTTACAGGTCATAGTATATTCTTATAACATCCATTATTACCTTTGTTGCTGGAACAAGATTAATGAACTGATGTGGATCTCCTACTATGTCTTTCATATCAATTGGGCTACAATTTAGCATTATTGAAATATCATATGGATATATCTCACTGTACTTATCCCTCAATTTGTGTGAATCCTGTATCGTTTGGATGTATCTTACTTTGGAGTTACCTCTGACTGATCTCATGACATGATCTTTCAAACTATCCAGGTTCTCTCTTGACAAAATATCAGAAATTATTTTCTGATTTTGGCACCTTACCGTTTTTTTCATCATATATTTTGGATTTTGAAAGTCGATGAAGTAACAAAAGTTGTCACTCATTCTCTGCATCCCTTTGAATTGTGACAATATTGTGTAAACGATATCAGAATACACAAGTGATTCCTCCAGAGTGTTCCCAAGTCCTAAAGATATTTCAACTGTTGCATTTTCGATTGTGTTCTTTGCCTTCAAAACACCAATCTTGTCTGAGAGTATGGTATAATTTATATGACCATAAACAGCAAGACCATTTAATGATATCTTATACTCAGGAGCACTTGGTATCACAGGTTCTTCAATTGGTGGAAAAAGCATACTTGAAGTTATAGACATTGAATCTTGATCTGGAGTAACATGACTGTCACCATTTTGGTTATCATTAGCTGGTTTTTTTATACCTATAAATTTTTTTAATCTATCCATTTTGAAACAATGTTGTTTCTGATTTTTTATTAATACAAGTGATATATGATAGAAATATTTTAATTTAAGCTTGATCTCAAAGTACTTGATACTCTTATTGATAGGTTTATAATATGATATAATAACATGCATAGGAATTTATTCATACATAACACAATAAGATAAATAGTCCTTAGCGTGTCAACAACTCCCAATTAGCTTCTGCAAAATCTCTTGTTCTTCCTGGATACTCTACAGCCTTTTTGAAATACTTGGAGATTGTTTCAGACCTATCAGCGCCTAATTTTAACTCGTTAGATCTTCCAGCGACATTGGCAGTAATACCTGTCATTATCATTGCAACAGCACCTTTTGCGGATACAACACTAGGTCCATTCATCTGTGCCCTCATTGTTTTGACACACTCTGTTAACATATTAGAAGCAACTGTTACTTCTTCAATCATTTTCTTTGATGTTGTGTTAATATTATCCCTTTCATCAGATAGGATCTTGACATTATCATCAATATTATCAAGTCTGTGCCTTATCTCTGTGATGTCAACAGGTTCATTGTCTACTGTTTTTTGACTCAATTCAACAAGAGTCAAGGACTGTGATACTCTAGCTTTCACCAACATGTTCTGATTCTTTTTGAACAAGTCGTGAGCCGTAAAATTACTGATCTCAAGCTTGATCTGTTGTGTTATCATTGATGCAATATCTGGATTATCAGTCTTTCCCTTCAATTCTTCTTCAACTGTAAGTTTAAGTTCATCAAGTATTTCAACTTTCTTGGGCTGAAGTGCATCACTGAGTAAAGTGAGTACCATAGGTGGTGAGGCATCATGAGGAACATTAATACTAACACAAATAAAATCAAGTCTTCTTGTATCTTCATCAATTGTTGTTACCTCCTTTTCAAGAATAAGATCATCAAAGATTGTAGAACCCCAAATCTCACTTAGCAAGTTTTTCATTGTCTCTTTAGGTTTCTTTTTTTCGACATGCAGTTCAAAAGTATCTGTATTTTCATTGTAAGAGAAATTAAATCCCTTGTCTGTTGTTCCTGTGAAATTTTTGTCAGATGTCTGATGGAAATCAGTTATTACAACATTATGTTGAGTTTCCAAAGCTTCAATTAAAGCCCGCTCCCTGATATCCATTTCGTCTTCTTTTGTTAATAAGAATTCCCCTCCTAAATCTCTTATCTTTTCGTTGAGTATCTTAGTTGCAGGCAACATTTAGCTTTCTAATTTTTTATTATTATAGATTAAAGGATTAATTAATTAATAATATTAGGTATGGTCTAAGATATCCCATAATACATTTTGAGACAATGAAGAGTTTTGTTATATTCTTACATAGCATCATCAGGGAAATCATTGTCATAGGGCCCAGGTTGATTGTTGTTTTCATAAGGGTTGTTGGGAGGTCCTTCGTGAGGAAATCCACCTTCTGGTCCTGCAAAACCAAAACCACCAAATCTACCTGCATTATATGCTTCTCCATCACTTGCTCTTCTCCTTCGTTGTTCTCTAGGTCTGAATCTAGGCTGTTCATCTTCTTCTCCTGCATTTTCATCATCACTCCAGTCATTTCCCCTTGCGTCTCCTTCGTAATCTCCCACGTTTCCAAGTATTGTTTCCATCAATTGTCTTGTTGCTGCTGATTTTGCTTTTGGTGTAGTTGGAGTGAATTTCTCTGATAATAAATCACCAAATCTGTTTGCTATTTCAAGTGTTCTTCCACTAAGTTTAGGTTCATACTTGATATCTTTAAATTTGGTTAATGATGGAACATGTCTTGTTGCTCGTTTCAACACTTGTACCATGAAAGGATTTTGATTAGCTGCATATTTTTGATTTGTCTGTATTACACTTCTGATCATTAGGCAAGACATCGATCCGTTATTTACAACATATATCATATCTTTGAAGTCTTTAAAATACTTCAGAGAATTTTCCATTACATCCAGTTTAAAGTGATCAGTGTACTCCTTATAAGACAACTTAGTGTACTTCCAAACAGTTAGGAATGCAGTTGGAACAGCTATTCCTTTCCCCGCGATTCTTATTGCAAATGAGGGCTTCATTGCATCAAAAATAGGAGATTGAGAATCACCAATAACTGAGATATAAGTGATAAACATCTTGTATGCATCAGATGAAGGAGTCCATCCCTTAATTAGCTGTTTTATTGAAGTCATTATTTCGTCTCTAGGCTTTTGAACACCCCAGGTTACACATCTTTCTTTTTGAGTGTCTATAACTTTATCCATCTTTTCAGTATTGTCTGATAAACCAAGGACTGTGATTGAGCAATATGCAATTATACTTAAACAAATTGAACGTGTAACATTTGGATTCTGCATGGGTCTATCAGAGATGAGTCCGATATAAATTCTCATCAAGTGTTGTGCTGATGCAATGTGATTTTGATCAATAAGTCCTGCTGCAGGATCTTGTATTGTTCCATCTGCTAATGTGACTGATGCTCCAAAAAGATCATCAAATGCAGTATCACCTTCATTCTCTGCTTTAATTCCAATTTGATCATTATATTCTGATATGTCATAATCAAATTTTACAGCACATTCTTGAAATTTTTCTTTAACATGAAGAGCAGGAGTCTTCCTACCATAAACTGTTGTTTGCAATAGAGCAACATACAGGTAATCAGCTGCAACTCCTTGATGTCCAGTGACAAGTGATAACAAGAGACATCGTACAAGTATTTCAGTCGTTTTAACCAATTCATACCTTCCAGTTAACCCAGCTTGAAGTCTTGTCATGGGTAATTTGTTAATCTCAGATCTCTGTGTAAAGGCTTCACCAGGCATATCATCATTTGCAGCATTTGCTCGCTCCTGAGCCTTTCTTCGCTTTTCATCTAAAGCTTCCCTTGATAAACCAGTCCAAGCTACTTCTTCATCATCATCAACATGAGCATCTCCCAGATTGTTTCCATCATCTCTCAATGCTTTTAATGCGCGTGTTGTTATTACAGGAAACGCATGCGCATTGAACGAAGTATCATAAAGTTGTTTTCCTGCCCTATATGCTCTTTTAAAATTATCAAATCTGAGAGCATAATTATCTTTATTCACTGATTCAATAGTTGACCAACTTGCAAACCTTGTCCATCCTGACTTTGCGTACAACCAGTATGCTCTATCATCAGCATAATCTTCTTTGTATTGATCATAATGTGTTTTATGAGCCATTGCACTTTGAAATCAAAATGAGATATTATATAGTAAGATTACAAAATAGTAAGGGTAAAGATATTACAAGGGATAATGAAAGCGGTAAAGAAAAAACAATAATTTTTGTCTCTATCTTTTGTATCACTCTTACTCTTCCGTGTTTACAAACTGTCCTAAGATTTCAACTCAAGTAAAAGTATTACCTTGTTCTGTTGAAACAATGATCTCTGTTTCTATCTTTTTATTTTACCTTTGTATTTCTGTGTTTATAAACTTTATTCGAGCATAGGATTTCGGAATTTGTTCCAGACGCCATGCGGAACATCCCAGTCACAATATTGGATTGGAAATCAGACTGTCCTTGAG
>ERZ1738535.9-NODE-16-length-22122-cov-9.860606_pt1 | contig 22122 bp, 1 predicted proteins | sample MGYA00581728_ERZ1738535 | MGnify/ENA primary metagenome ERZ1738535 (study PRJEB40740, sample SAMEA7388099) | Antillogorgia elisabethae | biome: Marine coral reef biome; feature: Environment associated with an aquatic invertebrate; material: Seawater | host... | reverse complement strand
CGGGGGTCCACCCCACAGTTCCATGCATTCTCTCAGAGAGTGCTTCGTTTGTCACGGAACATTGCGCTTCATCGGCGCGTTTTTTTTTAACACATCTGAGATATCCAAAAAACTCAGCACTCCGAGGTCATCCGCCTCAAATAATCAACTCCGTCCGCTGCACCGCTACCGCAGCATCCTCCTCGTCCAGGAGGACCATGGCACTGCGGGAACGGCAGACCTCTTCCCAGGTTAAAGCATCTCCACTCTGCGCCGACGCAGCACAAGTGGAACCCAATTCAGCACTCCATTGACCATCACTGCCCGTGCCTTTCCTCAACGATTGCGAATTGCAAGGATAGAAGCCCAGGACACGGAAGATGCTGCCAGGAGGAAATAGCACCTCTTGGTGCTCCGGTGTTGTGGAGAACTCCGCCACAGGACGAGCGCTCGCCGCACGACGAATCTTGAAGACTACACCACAAGCACCGGAAGGTTCGCCATGCAAAGCCAATTCTTCAGCCAACGCGGGATCTTGGGTGCAAGAACTGGCATGCCTCCACATCACAATGCTGCCAGGTCGGTAACAATCCATTCCCAAGCGATGTCCCCGCAGCACATCGCGTAGAGAACTTCCAGGGGTTCGCAAGGCCCTGAAGCAAACCACTTTTCGTGCAGGTAAAGCTTGAAGTGCATTCGCAAGTTCTGCATGTGCTGCTTGCAAATCTGCAGCACGTTCCCTCACCGCCGGTGCGGGACTCTGTGAGAACTGCGCTGTCATAGCAGTGCTGCATTCACTATGAAAGGACACGTCGGAGAGGAAGAGATTTAATGCCACAATGTTTGCAGGAGAAAGTCCTACTTTGCCTTCAGCCGTCAAACGCAGGGCCATTAACTGCGCAGTGGCGACAGCTGTTTCTTCTGCCCCTGACAATCGGATCGCATCTAATAACTCCTTTGCCGCCAGTGCTGCTGTTGTTTTTTCATCCTCTCCAATCTCGACAGCTCCACTAGGAGCAGTTTGTGGCATGGCAGTGCCATGATCCTTTCCAGCGCCCCAGGTCATTCGCTGCATCAAAGGACGAGCCGAGTAGAGGTAGGTATTTGTACTTGGTGATAGACCTTGAGGAATATGTGCTGGCCAACAACCCTGGAAGATCTGTGCCATATTAGGCCACAGAAGTTTGACACCTTCCACCTTCTTCTCCTTGTCTTCCAGGTCTGCACTTGCTGCACGCAAGCGCTGAAGACCTTCCAGATCTGCATTGCTTAGACTGGCACCCCGTGATGTCAGCTTCAAAACGATGCTGCTGTGACCACACCAGTGTGCCCACATCAAGGCCGACAACGAGCCCGTGCTCTGCAATTGTTTCACCGCATCCGAGCCCAATAAGACATCGACCATGGTCTCCTCCCCGGCATAGGCTGAGAGGTTTAACAGGGTGAAACCACGTGCATCCAAAACCATCGGATCTGCATGTCCTTCATTCAAAACCTTCGTCACTGCCTCCAATCTATTGTCACTGGAAGAAGCCGCGGCCAAGGCTCCATAGAGGGCTGGCTTCACAGCAATGCGAAGGGTGCTTGGCATCAAATCCAAAGGTGTCTGGTTACGACTGTTCTTGGTCTGCATCACTGTGGAAGGTGGCAAGACCCGTAAAAGTCCCAAGACAAATTGCTCACAGAGACCTCCCACAGAGGCAGCCAAATGGGCCAAAGTAGAACCACTTGCCAGGCCACAGTAGGTACATCCTTCATCTAGCAAAGGTGCTCCTAAAGCAGCTTCATCACATTGGGGTAACAACAATGAAGCCATAGAATGTTGCCGTGAGATCAATGCCACCGCCACCGGCGATAGGCCTTGTACTGTGGCATCTGCTGAGCAGCCTTTGGACAGCAAGTAGTGTGCCACATCCGTGGCTCCGCCCGCAGCCGCAAAATGCAAGGCACGGCTGGCCACGGAACCGTTTTCCATCAGAAATTCCACGATTCGAAGATGATTATGCCTTGCAGCTGCTTCAACTGGTAGCAATGGTGGCTGCCCACCGGGAACATGTGGTGAAGCACCACGGACATAGAGGAATTGTGTGGCAGGTAGGTGTCCGATAGCTGCTGCTAAGAGCAAAGGTGTGAGGCCGAAGGGAGCAGTGTTCGGTGGCAAGCCGCGATCCAACAAAAGACCCATTTCAGCTAAGCCGTGACGGTGCTCCTCGTTGGCCAAGGCAATTTCAATCCGCCTCCAGCTATGTCTCTGTGCAGCTGCACTCATCTCCGTCAAAGGTGGTGCTGGTGCCCATGGGGCACTTAAGGGTGGCAGCCCAGCCAGGGATCGATGTTTGGCGCACCAACGTAGGATGAAACGAAAGATGCGTGTAGCAGCCACCAACTTCTCAGCAATCGGAGGGACCTGCCACGAGACCCGTAACATGGCGTTGTAAAAGTTGCCATGACGATAAGTTGGGCAGGAAGCTTTCAGCAAAAAGCTGGTCAGGAAACTTTTGAAATCTTCAGGTTGCGCCACACGCACCATGTGCAGAAGTTGCTTTTCCAGTTCTTCCAGCAACCGCTCCGTCAACCTTGGATCTGAACTTCCCATCATCAAGGTAGGTGAAAATCCCATCGCTTGTGGTCGGCGGCTGCCACCAGACACGGCCCGCATCAGCTGTGGTGCTGCCCCTGCCGTCTTGGGCGTCTTGGCCGAGATGGCCCGTTGCAGCGCCGGAGGGCCCGGGAGCAGCTTCGGCGCAGCGCTGGGACGACCAGCCTTGCAACCCGTGAGGAGCTCGTTATACAGGAAGGATGCCAAGGATTTGAAGGCGTCATGTCCCGGCTGCCGACTGATTGGTTTGCTCAGGGCACATGTCTTTAACTTCAGGAGAAAATCATAGACGCCTACACGTTCTGCGTAGGCTGGAAAGCCCTTCTCAATGGCTGACTGAATGCTGATGCCCGTGTGTTGCTCAATGAACCCAGCGAGCTCGTCCAAGGACATTTCTGTGGCGTGCACAGTGACCGGTTGGCGCTTCTTGCCCTGCAGGAAGAATTTCACATTCGGAATGTGAGGTTCAGGGAAATATCTGCTCTGAAGCTCATTCTCATCCGTGTCGATGACGCCAATGGTGATCTGCGGTTCCGCAGCCAGCAGCTGTGCCAATCGATGAATCATTGGTTTCAACTGTTGACATGGTGGGCACCAGGAGGCACTGGCCACCAAGAGGACGTGTTTCTGACTGTCTAAGACCAGTTCCCTGAAAGAATCCGCTGTCACAATCGTGAGGCCTTCCACCCTTGGATCAGCATCTCCTGGTGGTCGAGCACCTGAACGGCTGCGTGTATTGCGACATCGCCAGCACACCCGTGCGTCGGCAGCATTGCAGGCCGTGCATCGGCCGCAAATCCAACAGCCTTTCGGCAGTTGATGTTTCCAAACGTCAAAGGGATTCAGGACTTGCGTGTCCAGTCGCAGAGAACGAAGATGCCCTCCTGCACGCCAATCCGCTGATCCCAACCCACTTCCACCACGTTTGGCAGCACTGAAGAGCATCATGCCCTCTCGTGGATCAATGGAAAAGCGCCCATCTGCCATTAAACCGCCTGGATCCCGAACATTGAGATGCATCTCACCATCCAAATACACTTTCAGTGTACTTGCAGGTAGGTCCACCACCATGGTGGCCACATGCCAAGTGCTGGCCTGTACCGCGTTGCCACAGCTGGTGACCAGGACGCCATCCTCGTCTTCCTCCTCACCCTCAGACTCATCGCTATCACCAGCCTTGTCTCGTTGTGGTGGCTCCAAACGAAGTTTTGTGTTGTTCCAACCGCTGATGGCCAATTTGATATCTTCTTCGAAAGGAATATCGGCAGATTTCACCTCCACCATTTGCTCTCGATTATCACCAACCATCACCTTCATCTGCCTGTTCTCCAAATCGGCAATGACCTCGATGTACTTTTGATACATGTCGAAGACTTTCTTGTCGCTGCCCCCTTTGGTACCACTGGATTTCACGCCACAGTCGCAGGACTCGAATAGGAAGTTCCCCTCTTCTGCCTTGTCAGCTGGAACAACTCCCACTTCGATCGCTTTGTTCCCGTTTTCAGATTTGATGCACCAGCGCAGAACACCGCTGGCAGCGCTTTCCATACTGACCAACATGGTGGGACCATTGCCACTGCAATGCGCTTCTTCAGCACCACGGAAATTCCAACCATGTTGACTGCAAAGCTCAGTGTCAAAGGACCCATGGACCACACGTTTGATGGCTTTTCGCACCTTCTCCTTGGGTTGCTTGTCAATGCCTACCCACGCTGGGGTTGGTTTTAATGCTTCATACTCGTGGCCCACCACCACCATGCGGCAGGGACTCCAACCTGCCTGGTGCTGTACCCAACCACCATGTGCTGACTCCAACGCCATCTGTTCCACCATTTCACCATCCTTCATCGCGCGTCGTCCTTGAGAATCACGTGATGGCAATGCATAGACCGGCCATGCTTTCACTGCTTTGGGTAACTTCACCTGCCACAAGGGTCGAATGTGCATTGCCTCTCCAAGGCCCATTGCAGCTGGGATGTTGATGGGTTCCAACTTTGAAAAGTCAGGATCCTGTGGCTTTGCTTTCGCAGACTCTTCACCTTCTTTGCCCTCAGCCTCATCGTCATCCTCCATGTCAGGCAACAAAGGTTCCAGCTGCGATGGAGGTGGAAAGGAGAAGGCCACTTGACCCATGTTTACTCGTAAGCGTCCATTCTCTCCAGCTGAGGCTACTAAGCATAGCCGACTTTCTGGCGGCAACTTGAGATCAAAGGCTGTTCCCATTGGTGCCTGGAAATCTCCGTTCAAGCCAAAGGCGATGATGCCGGAAGGCATCAAGACCTGACAACAAATGACATCACCTTCTTGCCAGCGATCACCATACGGCTTGGCATAGTCCCAACCTTTCTTCTTGTTCTTCTCATCTTTAGGAGCTTCTTCTTCGAGTTCGGGCTCTTCCTCATCATCCTCATCACCACCAAAGAGATCCATTCGATCTTCATCCTCCACATCCTTCTTTGAAGCTTTCTTGCTGACTGGCTTTTTGCCTGTTGAGTCTTTTGACGTCGTCCTTTCCAATTCTGGTACTGCCACTGGACGTGCAGATAAATCCAGTTTTCGGGAAGTTCGCCCTTCAATGATGGCCAGGCGAACCAGAATCGTTTTGCCTTCATTCTCCTCCATCAAGGCAAAACCCAACATGGGCATGGTGCGACCGGTACGTACCACACGAACTTCCATATAGGCACTGCCTTGAGTGATCGGGAAGCGCGTGAAGGAAATACCTTCAAATTCATCTCCCAAGGGGTTGAAGAGTCTCGAGTCATCTTGCAATGCAAAAGCTGGGACCAAGGCTTTCTCCTGATACCACCAGGTTTGGCCATTCTTAGCCTTCACGTTTACTGGTTGATCTGAACCTTGATTTTCTTGGACCACCACGCCGGTCTGTCCTTCCTTCAGGGGACCAAACTGTGCATCGCTACAACTTTTGAACACTTTGGAAAGCTTGACCTTCATCCCCTTCTTCAAGCGGCCTGTCTTCACCTCTGCCGTGGCAGAACGAATCTCACAGCGTTTTGCTTCCCATTCAGCACCACTGTCCACCATGGGTTTTAAGGTCTGATGCACCGCCTGACGCCCAATGTGCCGCGCACGCCAACGTCCCGAAGAACTGCTGGAACGCCAGGAGCCCCGCAACCAACGGTCGCTGCCGAGTTCGCCTTCCCAAGTCGAGTCAATCCAGTTCTTTGCTCCAAGTCCTTCCAATTGTGGCACATCGACGTCATGTGCCTTCATGGTGAAGGAAACCAAACCTTTGCCAGTCATCTCTCCGGTCATGTGCAACGCTGGCGGCGCGTTCTCGGGTGCCGAGCCCTCTTGCAGCATGGGCCCGGCCAAGGCGGAACCGGAGACCTGAATGGATGAAGTGTTACTGCCACTGCTGGGTGGGAAGCTGGAAAACCAGCAATTCCATGCATGTTGCATTGAGTCAGCCCCACTTTGCAGTTCCAAATGCCACAAACCTCCAAGTGCTAGTCCAGCCAAGGCCTTTGTTCCACTTAAAGTCCCGGTGGTTCCATCTGCCGTACGCCACTCACCACGGATCTCTAAACCTGCTTCTGCGTAGAAGACCTTTGCGTCCACATAAGATGACATGAAACCCATTTGCACCACATCAAAGTTGAGATCGATCTCAGCATCACTCGTCTCCTCCGCTTTCTCAGCACGTCCTTTGCCAACCCAACCACCTTCAAGCAATGGATTTGGCAACTGTTGGCTAAAGCTCACATAGTTGGCTCTTGTCGAGGGTAGTCCCGCCCACTCCGAATCGGTTAAAGGAACCAAGCCAAGAGCTTTAGGGTCCACCTTCATCACATCATCTTCAGGATACCAACGATTTCCTTTCTTGGCTTCCACATGAACTTGTCCTCGACTTAGGTTCACATTCGTCACCTTCCCTGCTTCACCATGTTCTAAGCCAAGGAATCCACCGAAGGAGAAGGGATTCCCAAAGAGTAGCCCTTGGTCAGGCTTCTGAACAAGCTGCACCATGTCGCCAATCTTGATTTCGTTTGCCATGGACTTATCTTCAACAAACTCAGCTCCACCATCAGTCTGTTCCTTCAATGTGCGAGCAATGCGTAAGGCATCCAATGCTGAGAGTCCTCTGGCAATCATCACTTCCCCTCGACTCTTCAAATCTTTCAATGCTCTTCGTTTCACCTGGTTTTGAGAACCTGGCCATCCAATTTCGGCCCATGACCTGCCCTCCATGGCCACATTACAACAGCCCCGAATTTTATTCCAGAAATTGTCCAGCATAGGTTGGTAGTCCTGCGGCGGCACGTTGTTGCAATGTAATTCCACGTACTCGCGGATTTCTTTCTGCAACTTCACTCGGACTCCAAAACAGTTGCGTGTGGCAGCATCCGTTTTTCTTGAAGCCGCACCACGGGAGGGCGACAGCAAGAGACGACCACTGGGCTCCATCGAGAGGAGCATCTCCACCTTCTTTTCTTTCTCATTATTTTCACCCCCCTGAAACTTCAAGCGCCACTCACCATTCATCATCTGCCGCAAATGAGAGGAAGCATCTGAGTCTTTCTTCTGGAGCGAAGGTTCGTGATACCCTTCAGGTGCCACAACACCTCCACGCCAGACGAAGACTGAAGAGCTGCCACTGGTTGCAGTTTCTTCTTCGCTTTCCATCTCTCCTCTTGGTAGGTCTAAGAGCAACATGCGATCCGCCTTTGAAGGAAGATAAGGAGTACGAAACCATAGGGTCAGCGAGTACTTATTGATCCTCCGATCTGAATTGCCATTGGGTGCCAATTGGATTCGTTGTACCGCCAGACCAGCCCGTTGGTCGAAGAGCAAGAAATTTTTACCTCCTTTGGTTCCCCAGGATTCTGGAATCAGATCAACCACACCCAAAGCAAAGGTATCTTTCGGCAACAACTGCCCTCGGAAATCCCATTCGCCAAAGCCTTCGCCGAAGGTGGGATTCATTCCCAATTCTTCTTCCACCAAGACTTCAATGGCTTCTTCCACTTCCGCCTTGGCACGCGCTTCTTCAGCCTCCTGCCGTTTCTGTGCCGCCCGTCGTTCCAACAGCTCCTCTTCGATCTCATCGGGTCGTACAATGTCACTGGTGTGTCGAATCAACTCCGGTGCAGTTGGAGGCTTGGGATTGGCAGACTTTGGTGATGCACTCAAAGGTCTGGTGGAATCTGCTTCTGCTACCTCTGCACTGCTGGGTCGATCTGCCACCAAGGCAGTGGCATCTGCACCTAAGGCTGCTTTTGGAGCAAAGCCAATGCCTAGTAGGGAATCCACTTGCAGCTTGCAGAAGGCAAAGAACTCCGAGTAATCCGCACAATGATTTCCTGTCGTATCCACTGCCTCAATCCAGTTCGCTACTTCAAAGGCATCAAAGGCAAAACCCAACTCCCTCAAGGCACGACAAAGTTCCATGGGTTCCAACAGTCCCGATTGGTTCACGTCAAACCGTTGGAAAGCCATCTGAACCGACAGACCCTGACCATAAATGGCCGCATGTAGACGTACCGCACGCACACGTGCCAATACTTGCTCAAACTCCAGCCATGGCCGCAGCACCTCTGCCACTGGTTGTTGCTCCCATCCACCCGATGCGCCACGACGACGGCAACCACCCAGGCCCTCGAAAAAGCGCCGACGCTCAAAGGGCCTGTTTCGTTGTAAGGCGCGCAGCAAGACAGAGATCTCTGGTGGTCGGAAGAAGGATTGGCCATCCAAGAAACGGGCTAACTGGTGCATCATTCGGCATTGGAACGTGGGTCCTGCTTGGAATCCCTGGCTACCATCCAGCACGGCATTGCCTGCAAAGACGCAACGGAGAGCCAACGAAGTGCTGGGCGCTTGTTTCAATATGGGTTCCTTCTCTTGCAGCCGTGCGTGAAGAACGCGCCGCAAGGTCTCAGCCTCGGCCAAGGACAAGAGCACGAAGCAACGCCCCTCATCGCGAGTGCGGAAACGAGCATCCAGCAGAAGTCTCACCATGTCCTCATAGTCTAACTTCTCCTCCGGTTTGCGTCCCAGATATGCCAAGGCAGCTGAGGGATCACGCAAACTGGCATCCCAATCGAAGCTGGCAGCCAACAATTCCATCAAACGCTCGGCACCCAATTCACCTGGTGGAGGTGGTATCTTCTCCAACTTCTTTCCATGCGTCATCTCCCGTTGAGGTTCCATCAATGCTTGCTCTCGTGGTAACTCAATACCTTCACCGCGCATCAAGAGGTCCCAGGCAGCTCGCAGTTTTTTGTGCATTTCCAACTCCTCCACAGTGTCCAACTGTAGGGGTTCCTTGCACCGCACCGCCTTACCCAGGTCAGGAGTCCACTCCATTTGCACGAAGACATTCTTCACACGACGGAAGCCACTCCATTGTGGATTGAACCAGTTGGTCGAGATGCGTGCCTCACCCGGCAAGTTCTCCAAGGGTCGACGTTTCCAAAGTTTGAAGCGTTGAGCTTCGTAAAATTGCCTGGCCTTCTCCTCCGAGGCCAAGCTGATCAATGGCCAACTCTCAGGTTCTTCGTCGTCGCGGCAGTGCATCAAGTCCACAAACTTTTCAATTTCAATCTCTTGTTCTTTTTCCTCTTCTTGTTCCTGCTCCTGCTGTCTCTCTTGCTCTTGTTCTCGTTGTTGCTCGGTGTCCAAACCAGCTTCTCCCTCTTTCTCGTCCGCCAGGGCTGAGAGTTCCAAGACATTCTTCTTTACCTCCGCCACGGCTTGTTCATCCTCCTCCCCAGCGATGAGCGATGACATCTCCTCCACACGGTCCTGAACCACCTCGTGAACACCACGTGCTTTCGGAACGCCACTGGGTAAGGTGAAGGCAATGGGTTCCTTAAAGACCTGCACTGCATCCTTGAGTCCTTCAGAGGTCACCATCTCAAAGCCTTGCATCACTGTCTTGAAGGCGTTACGACGCCAAACGTTGCTCAGGTTTTGGAGTTGAAGCATGGCAAACTGAATCCGCTCCGTGCGGATGGAGTTCACCAACAACCAGGCTGCTACGGCCAATAACCGTCCTCGCTCGCAAGTCGTCCACTTTCCATCGGAGCCATGTAACTTTTCTTCGATCCCTGCCAGAACAAGGTCACGACTGATCAATTCAACAACTTCCGGGATGACATAGAGACAGATGCGTTGACCCCTGCCAATACCTCGCATTCGATAAGCACCCTGGACATAGTCTCGCCAGCACATATCTTTGCCCAATGTCAGAGCTGCAACTGCATCCAGTTTGTGTTGAATATCCATTCCCGTGGTATGCACCTGATCATAGAAAGCAAAGCGCCGCTGTGCTGGCACACCGCTGTCTGCAAGTTTGGTGACTTCTCGGGTTTGCCGCAACAAGATCTTCTTGCCACCATCTTCATCCAAAAAGACTACTCCATCCACTGTGTCTGGTAAAGAAGGAGGGGACCTTGGACTTCCGTCACCCGAGCGCTCGCGACTGCCGAAACCCAGAAGATATTCAGCCACCTCCTGGTTGGTTAAGCCAGTAATCAAAGCACCGGTGTCAATCAAGGCATTACAACGGCCCTGGTGGGAAGCTTCAATGATGCTGTCCAAAAGGAGCTCCACATTCCAACCTGGTGGAATCGCCTCAAAAGTTACCACCTTCGTGTCAGTCATGGTGCTTACCATTTCGCCTTCGCTTCCTGGCTCATAATCACATTGTCCCAACTCTCTTGGCATCAAATCACTGGGCGTACCACTGAAACCAATACGTTGCCCAAAGAGGATGGAACCACCCAAGTCTTGTCCACTAGCCGACAACTTCTCATCTTGGAAACGCATAAATTGAGGGAACACAGACTGTTCCAAATAGAAATGCACCGCGCTTGGCAATTTGCGAAGCAACTCGAAGAGTTGCGACATATTGGCCTCGTTCCGACGTTCCAACAAGTGTAGAGGTAACACTCGAGGCCTTAAGCGATCCGGCTTTTGAGTCTTTCCTCCTTCCTCAAGCCCCAACACTTGTGACGATGTTTGTTCATCCAACTCAGCCTGCTTGACGCAAAAGTCGGCGCCAGATTCCTCCACCCAATTCTTCCACAGTAGACTGGTCGGCCTTTCCAGCACAGCACCAGATTCTCCTTCAAGGCGATCGCACAGCATACCTAAGACTTCATCGAAATCTTCGCGGCGCAAACCTTCGTAGCGATAGGCAAAGGTCGTGAGGCCGATGACCACATCAGGATGTGCAAACTCACTGGACTGCGATGGCACGTCTTTGCCTACAAAGGGGATTGCCAACTTCGCACGTGTCAAGGGCATCAAAGGCTGCTCTGCCAAGGCTGCGGCAACCTGCTCTGAAGACATAATTCCAAAGGTTACGCGATCAATCTTCTGCAGACTGAAGGGCAAGTACACCTGTAGCCAATCCCAACTCAAATTCATGGACTTGGCGTCTTTTGGGGGCAACTTCTCCACACGTTCACCTCTCATTGCAGCTCCCTCCTCAGTTTCCTCTAAAATGAGTCGGATATTGCTTGACTTCAAAGCTTCCACACGAGTAGCCATGTATGTGGATCGTGCCACGGGTTCGAACTTGGCACCCGCTGCACCTGCACCATCTGGCCGTGGCAGTTCCAAACGACCGGGACCAGAACGAACACCAATGCTACCATTAAGTACATCGATGATCCAAGCACATGAAGATCTAGCCACCGCACTACCACCACCAGCACGAGCGATGGCACCTTGCCAAACCTCCATAGGCGCTTCCAGCTCAAATCGTTGAGGTGTCACCCGGTGCAGGACATATGCTCGTACTTCATCCTCTGACAAGCCACGGTCCTCACGATTACCGCTTGCTTGCTCAAAAGCACGACCCACGTGTTCAGAAGACAGCCACAGCATCAGCCAATCGCACATGATGGGTTTCACCTCGTTATGATAAAACTCCTCGTTCAAGAGAATCAAATGGGGATTTCGTTGCAAATATCGACTGTCTGCTCCACGATGGATCACTTCTCCAAGAACTTGCAAGATCTCTTTGGCTCTCAGGGAATCCTTGAGGTGTGGTGGTACACGACCCTTTTCCACACTGAAGAAGCCATCCAATAAATGCAAAACCACACGCCAACGATCCGGTGCATGTTCGATCAAATTCTTGGGACCAATGGGAAAGTTCAACTCGGAACGAAGTGGATGAAGCACGAGGTCCACTTCATCAATCATACAAACTCCTTTCTTCATCAACTCCAAGGCCCGGCCCATCTGGACACATTCACGCCTCATCTGCGTCGTATTGCGTCGTGCTTGTCGATCATTGGCTAGGTCCAATTGTTCCAAGAATCGCAGTTCCAGGGATTTCACATCACCAGGAGTTGTCAATAATACATCACCATGGCTGACAATGCGTCCAAGGCGTTCGGATAAAGCCACCTCAAGGTCGAGTGAACGATCACATTTGAAGGTTGATACACGTTTTTGCACCACCGTGGAGAAGCAGTTCTGTAGCACCGAGCGTGATAAGCTGATCAAGGCCGGTGGTACAACCAAACAAACGATGCGACTACCATTGGCATGCATCAAGGCTAACAGAGGAGAAACCACTGAAGTCTTTCCAGCTCCCATAATCATCTGCTTCACGCTAGATTTGCCTGATCTCAATGCATCGGAGAACTCGTTGACCATTTCAACCTGTCGTGGACGCAACAAGAAGCCAGTCACGAACTCAAAAACCAAGTAATGAGGATCGAAGACGCCCTTGAACTGCGTGGCACCTTCCGCTTTTTCGATGTACGTCCGTTTGGAAGCCAACAAGCCACTTAGCACGTTGGCCTTTTCACCCAAGCCGGCGGCCAAGGCCACAGCGGAACCTGCGGCATCAGGATTGGACAACAGATCTGATAGGTCCTGACAGGAATCTAATGCCCTGCATGTCTGGATGATACGCCCCGCGACCAGCATCATCTGCGTCAATCGACTTAGTAAACCTGCAGTGGCCTTTGGTTCCAAGAATGGGTTCAGCTTGGAAAAGTCCGATTCGGCTTCAGGACTCAACAGACCACAACAAAGGTGTTCGAACCATAAAGTGGCTTCCAAATCAGAATAACGTAAGAGCCAGAAGCGCAAGCGGTCACGTAAGGGCGCCCCACTGGGCACGGCAGGGCTGAGGTCGATATCATTGGCATCTGCAAAGGATTTGTTGATCGCCATGGCTACAAACTCCTCATCTTTCTCCTTCAATGCCAACAATTCTCCACGAAGTTTCTTCATCTGTTCCCGCGCCTGAGTGAGTGCCGCAACATCACCATTGGCAATGGCCTTCACCATATGCCCTTGCAAAAAGGTCAATGTCGGCTTCTGTCGTGCATTGCGCATGCGGGCGCAGAGCTTCACCTCACGCTCCAAGCGCGACAACATGCTGATAGCAACTCGATGCTTGGCCGTTGGATGGTTTACCAGATCGAAGGGCATCTCCTCTGGTAACAAACTGCTGGGTGGCGTTTCCACCAAATGCTGCTCCGCCAAATGTCGCAAGGGCGTGGTGGCCAGAGCTTCCACTTCTGCACTGCTCATGTCAGCAGTTCCTTCCAGCCATCGTTCTGTACAGTTCAACACTGCCAAAGATGGGCAACCCAAGAGACATGCACCTTCCTTAGGAATTTCTGGTGCGAATAGAAGCCTTGAACAGAGGCCGCCTTGTTTTTGCTCAGGGCGTTGGAACCAACCTTCATCCACACGAGATTGCATAGGTCTTGGAAGCTCCTGGAAACTCTCCGGGGCCGGCGGCCATGCCAATTGCATGGCATCGGCCGCTTGCACCACGAACTGATGAATCTCTGTTAACTTCAATTTCCACTGTCCCACCAATCTCACTTTCTTGGGTTTGGTCAGCATGGGCATCGCCTCGCAAATGTTGGGGTTCTGTGCCAAAATGTGCAATAAGGACGCCAATACTCCATGATGTCTGCTCCCAGGCATCAAGTGCAAAAGCAGAGTGGAGTAGGTGTGTTGATGCGATGCAGCCGTCTCCTTCGCACGACTCAAACGTGCGCCCGTGCTGCAGGTAAAGAGCGAGTAGAGGAAAGCCCAAGTCTTGGCAGCACTGCCATAGTCTTTGAGACTCATCTTACCTTGCAACATTTCAAAAGCCGTGGTGATGGCCATTGGGAAAGGCAAACGTCGCATCATAGGAATCTCTGGACCTTCCTCTTCTTCCACGTCGCGGCGCAGCACTTTTTCAGCTCCCAAGACTTCCCACAGGAGATCGAACAATGAACACAGCAGTACATTTTGATCTTGATGTGTCTGCCACATGGACTCCTTCGCCCGGTGTGGACAATGGAGGTATAGGTCTTCACCAGGTCGCGCACCGTCGCGACCACCCAGTCGTTCCAGATATTTAGACCGATTGTCCAGTGCTAGTTCCACATGTTCATCCACCGAGTAGTCTCCGAAGACCGAAATGGCCATGGATCGAATTTCATCCTTGGTTTGTGGCAGCTGTGCGGCCCGCATCTTCCGCAAGAGCTGTCGGAGCCATTGTTCAACTTCTTGAGCCTCTTGGAAGTTCGCCAACTTTCGCTCCTTTTCATCTTGCAAAAGTTCCACGAAGCGTTTGATACGTGCAGCGCCCCATTGCCCCCACCAGCGTTGTCGCAAGACCCCTACCTCACCCTCAATGATTTCCAAACATTTGCGAATCTGCTTGCACAACTGCAACACCCGAAGCTCGTAGTCTTCACTCAAGCGCGACCTGGCAGTGACATGGGCAATCTTTCCCAAGTATCCTGCAGATTCTTCCAGCAAATCCCAAGGTAACTCCATACTGGCATCCGCTACCGCCAAGGATACTTGTAATCGATTTGCATGTGAATCAGGATGTGGATCTGTGATTCGTCCCAAGTGTTTGAAGACTTGCATCTCGTCGTCCTCGTATTTGCTGTCCGTGCCAATGGCACTCACCAGGGCGGCCACACCTCCATAATCACGGTTCATCCAACGCAACATCATCACATACAGCGCTGATGCCAATGTTGGCGTTTGTAGAAACGATCGGGATGCATGCACCGGATACAGAAACGTCTTGTTTTTGGCTCTTCCCCACCAATCTGCGTTGCCACGTTCCAAGACGAGCTCCGTGGAGAAGGGATCTGTGCCCACATGGGGTCGGTGCACCTTGATGTTGGGCAACAAGGCAAAGTATTGTTGGTTGGATGTTTGCAATAGCAAACTATGAGGCATCGGCTCCAAAAGTTTGGCTGCCTGACTGCGTGCTGCTGTGGGAGGTCCCAGAGGTACTGACAACTCTGCATGGTCCAAGCTCCACAAACTTCTCGTCCCATCCGCCCCGCGGCGCACGGTGAACGACAGCAACAAGCGTGGCATTTCCACGAAGTGGATGGGAGGATCGTATCCACCAGAGGCACCAGGGATTCGTGGATCTTGTTCGGTCCAAGCCAAAATAAAGGACAAGTTCTCGAGGCGAACAAGTGTCCGAGCCATGCTATGCAAAGGCGTTCCTTCCTTGGCATAGAGCAGATTCAGCAAAAACCATGGTTTCCTTCCAGCTGCCTTCCATCGTTTTCGTACCAGGGCACACCAGCCACGATGTCCTGTTGCAGGTACCTTTCCAACTTTGATCAGTTTGATCTCCAAAATGTGATCCGGATCGCGATCTTCTTCTCCCTCCAAGGTTTTGGGATACCCTCGGATGGCACGCCAGGGTGTCTCATTCTCCTGATAGATAAAGTACTTTTCCAGCAGCCCTTCCGGCAAAAGACCTTTCAACAGTCGCTTTGGCAGATATTGCTCGCCCTCCTTCTGCGACCTCTCCCATACCGTTCGTTCTTTCCTTTCCTGCTCGGTTTCATCATCACTGGGCTCGCCATCTGACCATTCTGCCTCATCATCCAGCGGATCCTTCTTGCCCGTGCCAGCACCAGCACCGCCATCACTGTGCACGTCCTTGACGATAGTTCTTGACATCACGACTGAAGGTGGTTTGTCTTGCAAATTCAAGTCTGGAGCTCCAGCCTCGTATCGTCCCCAATCTGGCCAGGGATCATCACGATCATTAGGGCTGGGCTGTTTTTCAGCCAGGCAATAGCGTGCATTGGTGGTGTATTCCAAGGACCTATAATGTTGGTGCCCATAGGAATCAATCTTGAAGATTTGCACTGCGCGCAAGTCCCTGAAGACCACGACCTCCTTCCACACTTTGCCACGCACCTTGGGATGCACAGCTGCCAGGACAATGACTGAAGCGCTGGGGTCAGTCTCTTCCAACAAGAAGAACAAAATATTCTGCGGCACCGCTGGTGGAACGAAGAACTTCAGCCGCACTGGTTCGAAGAGTTGTGGAACCCAGGCTTCATGTTCTTCAAAGTCCTCCATGTCGTACAAACGTACATAGTCACCGGTGAAGGGCAGGTTGGCCGCCGCCATGCCTTCCCAGCGTGTAATCCGGTAAGGTTGTGACAGGAGTTCTCGCACACGTACCAAGTTGGTACTCAACAATGCAGCACATTGAACCGTCTCCGCCTTGCGTCCAGCGCCATTGTTCAAGACCTCTTGGAAATCGCCATCATCACAAGTATCAGCTTCCAAAGGCGTTACGTGGCGTCCACGCACCGTCACCTGCAACAATTGAATATTCAGCTCGATCCATGCATTGTCGTTGCTGGCAGTGGCCGCCACTTCCCCTCGTTCAGCATCAGAGCGTTTCGGTCCCACGATGGCATAACGTCCAGCATTGCTGGCATCACCTTTCACCACACCCCACTCGAAGAGTCCAGTATCCACAGCACTTGAAGAGTCGATGGTGGAAAACTGCTGGTGAACCTGTCGAAGGACTCGGTTGAATTTGCCATATTCACTGTTCTTCCGCTGCTTCTCAAACCATCGAACCAGGCCGCGCCTGTGATGCTGGAAGACCTCAAAAAGCTCTGTCTCTGGGATGTCCAAGAAGTTCTGGTTGAAGGTGTGGTGAAGTGACAGGAAGGTAAACGACGATAAGATTCGACTCACCGAACGTTCATCCAATTCCTCTTCGGGCACATTTCTGAGCAAGAGCAGCAAATGGGCATGAATGTTGCAGGAGGTCTTCATGTATTGATCCAGGCTTTGTGCTGCCTTGTTCTTGGCCTTTGCTCCTCCTCCAGCGGCATCTTCCCCTGCTGCAGCTGCAGCTTTGCAAGCCAAATCGTGCAATTCGTCCAACCAAGAATCCAACCATCCCTCAGCTTCCATGAAGATCGCACGCAGCCGCTGCCGACCAGCACGCAACTCTGCCAGCAAGGCAGCACTGGATGGTAAGGCACCCGGTCGAGGACCAGTGGCAGGCAGCTTTCCATCTGCATGTTGCAGGAGGTAAACGGCCGAAGATTCCACCCGCGCGGCCACGCGCAAGGTAAAGAGGATGGTGTCCACAGTTTGACTCATGGCCGAGTTCGCTAATACCAGGGCCAATTCCAAGAGCTTCGCCAAATAAGCCAATAAACATCCAGGAGCACAGGCCAATTCGGTGAGCAGTTGCCCATAAGGGGAAGCTACCAGCTCTTGCTCCGCCGACGAGTTGGCTGGCACGTTTTCTGGTGCAGCTGACCAATTCATAGGCTCCAAGAGCTTTCCGGGCTCCAAAATCACGGCCTGAAGAATTTCTTGCAATCCATTGTCGAAAAGGCTGTTCACCCGATCACCAGTAGTGAAGAAAGCCAACACCAGCGGCATCCTGATGTAGGGTACCGTCAAGAAGGACAACAACGCCTCCGAGTCACTGGCCCTTAACATTTCGTTGAAGGTGGGCAAGCTACGCATGTACAGCAAATCATCCTCAGTGCGCACAGGCGTCTTGGTATGATGCGAAGGCAATGCGGCAGATGGCCAACGAAGACCACTGGCTGCGGGCTTGGGCCGGTGTGGTGGAACATCGTGTTTTACCAAATGGTCCTTGCCAAGAGCTGTGATCATAAAGACTTTGCCTCGATTGGGAGGACAGCCGAAAGCCTTCTGCTCATCCACCACTTGCCACCGCAGGTAGGCCGACTGTGGCGGAAATTCGTTGACCTTGGGGAAGACCCTCAGGTCGGTACAAAGAAAGTATTTCCAGTAGAAGATGATATCTCTGTAACATTGGAATTCAGGCCATGTGTGCACCAGGTAAGGATCGCTCCCAGCCGCCAATTCAGCCCAACCAGCACCTGCCTGAAGAAGATGATGGGAACAAATCGTCTGGACCAACTTCTTCAAGCCTGTTTCCTTGTTGGTCCATAACATCCAGCCATGCTGATCCCATTCGAAGAGTGTTTGATCTTTTCCACTCGGCACCTGCAAGGATTTCTTCACCTCCGAGAAGTAACTGGCCACCGCCGTCCGTGCCACGCTGATCTCAGGCGTGGTGGCCTCGATGGTCTCGGACTGACGCATGAAGGACGTAGCATCCACGGCCATGGGCTTCCATCCCTTGTTGCCCACACCATTGATGAGATCTGATACTAAGCTGGGATTCGGTTCAGCTTCCGCTTCAATAGGACCATCGTTTCGTGGCTTCGGAATGCCTGGCAACACCGTTCGGATGCGCAGCACGCGATCTGCGATGGCGGCAATGGCACCAAGAACCACGATCTTCACGCCATCAAAGCTGCCTGAAGCATGTAGACCACAACTCGCAGACACAAAATGTTCACAAAGTCGCAAAAGAACCTGTAACAATTCCAGTTGTCCTCCCCGCGTCAACTGCGGATGAAGCTTGTCAAATCCATTGGGCGCCCAAACGGGATCTGTGAGGTTCAAGGGTGCCTTCTCAGCTAAGGGCCCTAAAGGCAATGGCATCAGCTCGGTAAAAACATGCTGAAGCAAAGCCACACGCAGGAAGTTGCTGAATTTGCATCGTTCATGTCCCACGAAGCACAACTTCGCACAAAGCTCTTCGGTCAAGCGCAAGGCTCTTACTGCCGCCTCCAGGTCCGGAATTGTTTCAGGCATCTCCAACAAGTTGATGGGCACCAACAATGGAATACCAACCTTCTGTCCAGGGGACCTTTGTTCCCTTAGTAAACGCTCGAAGAAGGGATGTAGCCCCCAATCATGTGCTGGAGCTTCCTCTGCTCCTCCCACCAGATCTAACAGTGGCAGCACCGAGGGATCTTCAAAACCATAGGGCCTAGGTTTTCGTTCAATGGCTGCTTCTACCTCTGTCACTACACCTTGCGCACGGTTCAACACCGTCATGGAGGTCTCTTTGGCATCTTGCAATGCACCTTTGGAGCCCTCAAGTTCCAAATTTCCACTGACCTTCACTGCAGCCAAGGCCAACTGTGATAGGCCAAGACGTATAAGGCGCTTCTCAGAGACCGACAGGGATTGTGCCTGAGCCAAATCATTGGAGGCAAAGGACAGCAACTGTTCTCGCATGTGCCATTTCAGCAGCTTGGCTTTGGATGTGGTGAACTGCGCCACCTCCAGAAGCAACACCCTCAAGGTGAAGGTCAAGTAACGCCATCCATCCGTGGCTGCACATTGCCGTGAGCGCCATTCCTGAGTCGCGCCCGTGGAGGGCGCCACCGTGGCCAACAAGTGCTCCAAGGGCGACCCAGCCAACCATGGCAGTAACTTGTCGTACAAGTGCAGGTCACTGCAGGGTTGCACTGCAGTAACCACCAGCATCATCCAAAAGCCTTCATCTTCTGCTCGAATGGCTGGAATATCATCCAGCTCTAAGGCTGTTCGATAACGAATCTTCGGTGGTGTTCCCGCATCGCTGGCGTGATATGCCAAGCCAATAGGACTGGAATTCACCACCAGGAAACGGTAGTTGCCACTAGCCTTCCGCTCCACAATCAACATCAGCATCTGGGCATCTTTCTGCAATCGGATGCCCAAAGGTACTAGAAGTCTTCCGCCTGGTTGCAGCTCGGCTCGTGCTTGTGCCAATCTACGCAGGTAGATGGCTGACAGGCCTGGCAGTTGATCAGCTGCGCCACATGTCCATAGCTGATGCCATTTTCGCATCAACAGGTCCATGTCTCTGAAAAGGCCCAAGACCTTCTTACAGCCATTGATATCACTCTGACTCCACAACTTGCCCACGGTCATCGTTTCCACTGTAGCCTCCAAAGCCATACAAAAAACGCCATACAGGTGTTGAGGAGAACCACCTGCTGCTGGCACGAAGGGGTTGCAGAACTCCGCCACGTAGGAACCATGGATCCACAATGGAATGGCCTTCTTCTTCATGATGGGTGCCAGTGTCAAGCTCTGTGGAATCTGTGGAGGTCGCCGTTTATGCCTCGAACTGACATACTGATCTTCGATGGCCTTGCCATTCAGGATGGAGTTCCGAAAGATGGCCTTCCGCAACTTCGTCCCTCCCGGCATGCTGCGGATACTGCTGCTGGCAAAGAGAAGGAAACCTTCCTGCGGAACAGCGAAAGGTGATTGGAAGGAGTAACCAAAGCCACCATAGGAGTAGGCTTCATACTCGGCGCTTGCACTTGGACCCTCCGCAACACCTTTTCTTCGCTCTCTTCCGCCTTCTCTGCCCCCTCCAGTTGGACGACCCATGCCAAAGCTTTCAAAAATGTCAATGGGTTTATCAACTGCTAAGCCATCCAGGTAGACACACATCTCATCGCGTACACTGTCCACTGTGACGGTCAATGAATGCCAGCGCCCTGGATACAAACGCTTCTCCAAGATCTTGTCCTTCACTTTCACATGGCATGTTGGATGCCTTGAGGCCTTGGTGTTGGCCTTGTCCACAGGCTCTAAACAGGTTCGATTGAAAGAGACCCAACCTTGTGGATCTAATTCATCCGTCTCAAAAACCTGATCTCCAAGGGTCACCAGGCGCAACTTATGTTCACCTTCTGCTTGGTACACCATCTCATGTCCCAGTTCTAACTCTCGATCCTCTGGGTCAAACACAGATACAGCAGCTGCACCATACAGGTCATCCAACCACCCATGGAGGCGAAAGTCCGAACTCCACACGTTGGTAGGATCTGCTCCATCACTGATGCTGAAGGTATGGGTACCCGTCTGCCGCATGGTAAGACTCAGGATATGATAGCGATGTGGAGCCGGCTTGAAGCCCAAATCTGCATCTGGCTCACCTTCCACACGCACTGCTCCATGCTCTATGCCAGGAAAGAAGGTCAGAGTTCGCTGGATGCCGTTGGAAGATACCTTGAAAGTGGTGGCGCAGCCTTGAGTGCTCTCACCCCAGTACCCTGCATGGAGAGTCACATTCACCTCGTCCTCATTCATCTTGTGCCCGAAACGGGACGCTTCATCCCCGGGGTCCTCTTCTTCCTCTTCATCTTGGCCTTTGAAGAGATCAAAGTTAAAGGTGCCTTTCCCAGGATCTAAACTTCCTGGTGCTGGTGGAGGTGCCTTGAATGCACCGGTAGCTTTCTTCTTGGAGGTGACTTCTTCTTCCTCCACTGCGGTCAGGGCCTGACGCTTGAACTTCACTGGCACCCGTCGTGCCCCAGAAGGGAGGCGCACCACTTCTCCACATTGCTGTAGGACTGTCCCAGGGAGCAACCCCGCAAGGGCCTTGGACTTGGGATCCATCTCCAAAGTGACTGGCAAACGCCCATCGATGTCAGTTCCCACCATCCATTGTGGAAACTCCGTGCGTGCCTTGGCCACGAAACACAACTCGTCAGTCTCGTGCACCTCTGGAAAGCTGGCCTGGTAAACTGACCAAGGGTGCTCCAGTTGTGGATGCTGCCCATCCAGTTGCAACTCTAACGTCAAGGTATACGATGGGATGGCTTCTCCCGGTCTCAGGCGCTCATGGCGCATGCCTTTAAAGGGAAGCCTCAAATAGGTACCCTTCCGCATCACCAAATAGGTCTCACCTCCACGTCCCGCTTTCAGCTCTACACCTTCTCCCACAGCCTCCACGCCAGTGGGCAGCTGCCCCGTGGTGAAGTCGAATTCATTGTGAGAAGAAGTGTAAGAGAGACCAGTGCCATCAGATTCGGCTTGTTCCAGGGGCCGCAACTGCTTTAGTGGAATTCCAGTGCGGGTGCTACCATCATCATATTTCACATCGCAAGTGCCTTGATCAGCGACTTTTGTAACTATGCCAGTGGCACACTTGCCTTTGGGCTTCGTAAGATCTCTGACTTTCTCATTGACCCGGTACATGTGGCCCTCCTCAGCTTCCTCCTCCTCATTCTGATCTGCTTCAACATCTTCCTCATCTTCCTCTTCTTCATCACCCAGTAATTCCAGTGCTGCAACGCCAGTAGTAAAGCTGGGACCATCTGCACCGGTTCCCAACTGCACCTCGACCAACTGCTTGCCTTCCTTCATCTGAACAGATTTCACACGTGCATTTTGCCCCAAGAAAGCACTCATGCTTGCTTCCCATTGGAGGCCCAAATCACCCATCGCCTTGGAGACATCGGCTTTGACGCCGCTGATCTTCACCAGATCTCCAACAAACAGCTCCTCTTCTTCCTCTTCCTCCTTTGCAGCATTCTCCTCATCACGCTTCTTTCGCAAAGCCATTGCGCCTCTGCACACAGCGCCAAATGTTTGCCTTGTTGTGGTGAAGAGCTCTGATGAATATATAACTTGAG
>ERZ1738535.8-NODE-15-length-23421-cov-22.233801_pt1 | contig 23421 bp, 14 predicted proteins | sample MGYA00581728_ERZ1738535 | MGnify/ENA primary metagenome ERZ1738535 (study PRJEB40740, sample SAMEA7388099) | Antillogorgia elisabethae | biome: Marine coral reef biome; feature: Environment associated with an aquatic invertebrate; material: Seawater | host... | reverse complement strand
GCTTACCAACCTGTCACGGGATCATACATTCAAGATCATTCCATAGAAACCTTCATTAAAAACTATAAAAATAATAACTTTTTTAACTTATTTGTGCTGTTATCCTTATACTATTATCCAAGAACTTCATTAATCCTTTGGTAACCGCTACCTCACTTCTCTCCCTCACTTCGCCCGGGTCTTTCACCCACAGACCAATAAGAAAAGCATAAAATAATCAGGATTTATCTTTGAGAGCTAGTGCAAGCGGTCAGTTTCTTAGGATATCCTGCTAATATTTTGACAGTTTTTAAGTCTTTCCACCATTCAGGAGCATTCAAGAGCCTTACAATGGTTGGTTTGGTCCATAATAATCTCAGGGTTTTTGACCGGTAACTAGGAATAACCTATAAAACCGATTCATTCTTGGTATGATCTCTAGGATATTGATAGGATATGAGGGTCTAGGGTCACGGTATTATCAGGAACTTCCTAGCCAGTACAGGATAAGAAAACTAGATCTTGAGTTCATAGGTAATTCCAGGTAAATCCTTGTAACCTTCTCGTCAAGGTCTCACTCCTACCGATAACCCCTGGGGATGAGGACAGAAGGCTACAACTGATTCAATAAAATAATTCATTTTAATAATATAAATACAATATTCTATTTACTCTCACCCTCCGTTAACGCTCCCGTGTACAATAAACCTAATAAAATCTCGCAGTTATAACCCCTTCAACTTACTTCTTCCTTTGGGACTCGTGGCAAGAAAGCTTTATAAATGAGAATAGAATTGAATTATTAAGTGATTTTATTAGTAATTTCTAGTCAAGATTTTTACGGATTAAGTCAATAGACGGACGACAGGAGTGAGATGACGACCACAAGTTCCAAGTTACATAAGATTGCTTCATCCGTGTGCTCCCTACATAGACGATTCAATAGGAAATGATTGGTTCATTCATAATTAATTTAAAGGTTTCATGAGATTAATATTAGTTTATAAAAGCTTAAATTTAATAAATATAATAATATATTTTCATTCTTACAAGCTCTTCCACATCTATTTCTACTATCATTCTCTTATAAATGCAATTATTTTTGTTATTTATGCTCCTACCAAAGTGAGAGGTTGTACTAGTCCATCAATAATATAATTCATTTTAATATCTTGTATGTGTCTCAGGTGCTTCACGGCCTATCATATAATCAAGAATTCTTATTAATTATTTGTAATCTTTGTACCTGAAGCGTGAGGCCGCGGGCATGCTAGGAGTGCTAGAAAGATAGGTTCAGCTCGCCCGGTTATCTCTCTTATGACCCAGACCAGGTATAACCCATTCATAAATACTCATAATATTGTCATTTCTTACACCTTCAATATAATAATGTAAATAGAATGATAATAGTATAGGAAATGACAATATAATGACAAGATATAAGAAATAATATATGATATTTGTAGTGACTAGACACCCAAGATACAAGCATTCTACAGGAAATTAATAATGAATTAATATAAGATTTTCTTAATAGTTAAGGATTTTATGGATTACAAATACAATATTATATGTTCATTACAGGAGGTCGGGAGCCTGTCTTTCTCTCGTGAAGGTTACATCTCCTACAAAATACCTTAAAGTAATAATAATATAATATTGTAGGAGCTTCTAAGAACCTTTCCAACATACCAGAAGTCATATAAAAAGCATTATTTTGTTAGTTCTCTCCCATTATAGAAGCTTCTTTCATAGAAAATTATAAGTTATTATTATTATGCTTGGACAATATGCATTCTACATTTTCTTAGTAATGATTTCCAAGTTATTACAGTGGTTGCGGTCGGGTCTAAGAGTTACATTTGTATGATTTTATTGTTAATTCTCCGGTCCTACACCTACCACAGGATAAGATCAAAGATTATGAATGATCCACCTAGAGAAAGAGAGGCTGGTAAGATATAATGTTGGACCTTACACAAGAACCCGAGGCTGTTATCATTCCGTCCCAGAAACCCCAAAGTAAGTAAAAAACCATTAAAAATATATGATTTGCTTTTATGGATTACTTGGGATATCACATATTATTCCTGTCAAGAAACCTCTAAAATAAATAAAATATTTGGTTTTTATGGTTCTTTGTGGAGGTTTCTTCCCCGATTCCTTTAATGGAATGCATAAGGCCGAATAAAATAATGAATGTTGATTGGTATGTTGGAATAGTTCTCAGGCCGGTGCAGTGTCTAGGTTTATCCGGGTCTTACCTTTAGGAGCCAATTATCTTATGGATTTCCATTGCTTCTTCCCTTAAACGATATAAAAAGTGAATTATTTTGTGATATTTGGAGGTTATGTGTGGAGGGATAGTGTGTTTGGGATAAGGAAGAACTCGTCATGGCCAGTACACTAAGATCCAAAAGGTTTCATTAGTTTCCTCTCAAATGCTGGGTTTATCCGCCTACAACCGTTGCATTCTCAAGGGCCACGGCCTACCAATGAACACTATAAATTAATTCTTTCTTTCATTCCTGTCTGGTGGTTCAGCTCCTATCGTCCGTACAAATATCTCACAAACTCCAGCATTTTTAAGTATTTTATAGTTTTTGATAGTATTTTAAGAGTGGAACCACCAGACGACTTTATGGACGGAGAGATGGATGAGGTAGGGACCCGTGAGCACTATTACAACTATAATATCTTTCTTAATTTATGTTATTTATTAGAGATTTTGTTGGTTATTTGTACTAATGTAACTCACGGGACACATCAGATAACACAGAAACCACAAAATAAATATAAAATTGTAAATATAATAGTTTCTGAGCGTCCACTCACCGTCTTCTCCTAAATAATTCTCAATAAAATAATATGTTGGACTGGTGGACGCCCTTTGATAACAGCATTAATAAATAGAAAAATCCATAATAATAAAGTTAATTGGAGGGTTTCTTAGGTTCCTTCACTGGTGTACACGGTTAATTAAATATGAAAACAGAATTAAATTGTATCTTTACTCACTTCTGCTACCACTCAAGCGCAAGGATCCTTGGAAAATAGTCTGGTCTTATCCAAATCTAGGGAGTGAACCGGTTACATAAGCTGGAAAGAACCTTAAAATTATGAATTTTATTTGGGTTTTGTAGGTGTACGCTAGTGGTGGAGGGACAAGACCCCAAAGATTACTATAAAATCCTTATAAATTCAATATTAATTTCATTCTTTGGGGTCTCTCCCTCCATAACACTCCTATTCCCTTCCCTGCGCCTAGCGGCCGGGGTTCCTCTTGCGTGAAGGCGCCCCACCGGAAGGGATTATTAGAAGATAATATTGGGGGATTTTATAGTGATTTATTTTATAGTTTTCTTTGCTCTTTTGGTAGTGACGTCTCTTAATAAAATCCCCCAAGATGGACCAAAGATTACACCTTATGGCCGTCCCCTCTCCACTCACGGGGCTTTGCTGGACTCCTCATCATAAAGGAAATGTAAAGTCAAGATAGAATTGAACCGAGTGTAAGGGCCTGGAAAGGAGAACCACCAGACTGTTACCAAAGGCTTGACTTCTTCATCCAAATTCTCAGGGTCTTGTGTCCCAACCTTACAGACGCTTCCAATCTCATGTTTACTGCCTGGCCGTAGCATCTGGTAACTCTAAGATTGAACCTGTCATAGACGGGAGGCCCACAGAAGCACAATTAAAAATAAAAGATTTTTTGATTAGTGCTTGGGCTTGGCCTCTTATCCGTCTCTAGGAGTTAATCTGTTGGGTCACAATGGTAACAGCCAGGATGGGAGAATGAAAGTCCTTGTAATCCCCATAAAGCCCAAGAACCCCCCAATAATCAAAATAAAATTGCAATTTATTTTTATTCTTTAGGGTTCTTGGAGGGGTGAGGGATTACTATGGGACGCATCATTCCAACTAACCGTGTCACAGGATTATCCAAGAATAAAGTGATTCACAATGAAATCCTATAATGAATCGTCCAGATAACTCGTCTAAGGTGGAAGAGTTAGTAAGAAAATCAATGCAAAATTCCTTAAATATTAATAAAAATGTAGATTTACTCACCAAAAGTATAAATTTATTGATCTTATAGTACTGTCCAGGTGCCCCACTGTCTTCATCCCAGAGCTTCAACCTACAGGATTCTCCCAGGAAATAGGAAAGTTATTGAAGTTTACAGGTAATTAATATGGATTTCTAGGGAAGGATGACAGTAAAATGACTTTATAATAGAGATTTAGTAAGTAATAAACCCTTAAAACATAGAATTATAAATGAAATAATTTATGCTATTGTAAGGTAATTAAAGGTAGAACCCGTGTTTCCAGAAGTTATTATTATTGTGTTTTTTATAGATTTAACAGTTTATTTAGACCAAACTATTCCACGGGGCTTACACTCATGTCATGGCCATGTCCTACATCTACCCTTGCCGTGTTCATTCTCTTTATCCGGGTCTTTGCTGTGAGGTGTACCAGGTGGTCAGAACCTTCCTTAACAGATAATAATTTATGGTATTTGTATGAATGAAACGGTTAATATTGTAGCATAAGAGACAAAGAAACTAGCAAAATGAAGGATTAACCGTTTCATTCCCCCCAAAAGCCCATTAATAAACCAATAAAACTTAAATTTTTATTAGTTTTTTAAGGCTTTTGGTGGCTCTTTTCACCCTTCCATAAGCTGTAATTACTATAATAATCCAATAAGAGCAAAAGAAATAAAAAACTATTAATAATTACAGCTTATGGGAGGAAAGAGCCTAAGAAACAAAGATTAATCCATATAAAATTGTATTTTTATTCCCTTCACAATATAAATCTCTAGTAAATAACCTTATAAAAACTCAATTAAAAATACAATTTTATTATGAAGGGATTAATCATATCATGCGTCCTGCCACCAACGGACGCGCCTTCATTGCGCCTTCTCTCCGGCCTTTGGCCGGGGCGCATACCTTACAATAATAACATAAGGGCCAAGCCACGCAAGAAGCGACCAAAAGGATAAGAAAATAAAATGGATTCATAGGCTTGGCCCAATACAATTAATTAAGTTATTTGTATTACTTTATGGGCAAGCATTCCTTTCATCTATTTTTATATTAATTATTATGGATTATTTATTATAGAATGCTTGCAAAGACGCTTAAAGGATTAATGATTAAGAAAAGTCCCGACAGGAAGTCAAAAACCTGCATTTTTATCTTAATATAGCTTCATATTTTGGATCTTATTGTCATGCCCTTGTCCCTTATGGGCCCTTAGAATCTATAATTTCTTATGTGTTTCTTAGGTGTATCTGGGAGCCTCTTCAACGATAATAAAAGTGTATTTGTAATGCCTTTTGTATGACTTAAAGGTTGGATCGGTTGAACTTTCCTGGTGTTCTAGTGCATGAGTTAGTTCCCGCCACAAGTGATTCACCTTATTATTTCCTTTAGACAAACCCCTGTAACATATTGTAATTACTTGGTTATGGTCGTATCTTCTAATCATTAATCTAAAAATCTATTTATATTGTCAAGGTAAAAGTCTGTTGCAGCCGAGTTCCAGAGATTAATCCAATCAAAAGATTTCTATTATTTTATGTGTATCTGGAGTCTTATCCCCTGACCAAGTCATCCCTCCTGCACTAATAAAATAATTAACTTTTACATCTTATATGAGCTTCAGGAACTATAACAGCTTACATTTATTATCTGAGAACTCATCACGCTGCATTAGACCGGACGATTCTATGCCCGCTATTCTACCTTCAATCATAGGCTGTGGACCAAGAGTTAGAGAGATGAAAGGCATGTTAACTCTACCAAGATGAATCAGTTGACGTCATACCCAGTAAACCTAGAATTCATATCGATTGCAAGCATAATGTCATGAGCATAGACCACAGGAGCTGAATGGCATGAAAGGTAGACCCGGGATTGACGATTCCTTGCCTGTCACACCATAGAATTACAATAGAAAAAGATATTAAAAATACTAAAATTCACTTTATAATTGAGGATTTTATAGATTAATTAGTAATGTTATGATGGCCAGAAGGTTGCACACCAGTTAATATAAGATGAAAAGATTGATCATAAAGCGTCAAGCGCCTGTCGGATGCCAATTAATTACTCGCAATAAAATATTATATTTAAATTATTAATGTGAATGGGATTCTTGTGGACTAGTTCTCGCTTCTTATCTTAGGATTAATCTATATGGACGAAAGCCTTGCCACAGAGACCCAATGTATTAACAAAATAAACATAAGATTGCAAGGCTTTCTGTGTGAAGGTACCTTAAAGGAGCTATAAAATAGGAAATGTAAAGGCAAAAATATACAGTTTGTTAGGCTTGGAAACTAGTCCAGATGTAACCCAGAGAACAAACTGCCAGTCCAAAAGGTTTTCATGGGATTAATAATAGCTTGTAAGATCTCCCAAGAATGAACCGGATGATATAGTCCCAGCCTTACAAATGACCCCAGAAACAGATATGTAATGTCAAAAAACTTAACTTTTCTATCTTCTATGGACTAGGCTGGGACTCGTAACACCCGGTTGTAATTCTATGATGTGATCTGTGTTATCCTTATGTAGCCTGGCTGTGTTCAATCTCAGGTAATAGAATCCTGTAAGCTGGTGTAACTTACAAATCACTTAATAAATCTATTGAATCTTCTTGGGATAATAGGTGGTCTTACTGCCAGGGAAAGGATAATCAGTGGACGGGATTATTCTTTACCAATCAATATTCTATTAACTTTATAGTTTTCTACTTTATGGTCAATCTTTTAATTAATTTATTCTGTAAAATCCTCATTTCTTTCATCAATAAAGTCAGTAAATTAAATATTAATTCTTATATCCTTGTCCTTGTCGGGAGTTAGTGTGCCAGGTGTTAGACCTTCCATCGTGAATAGATCTTGAATGATTAATCCACATATTTTAATTAAAAAAGCACTTGAATGTAGGATTGGTAATGGGAAAGAAGAGAATGTGTGACCACTGCAAGGCCCTGAACTCAAGGTTAATCCGTGTAAACTATTGGGATTTTGTCTTTATAATCTGTAATAATATAGTTTTCTTATTGTAAATAGAATCATAATATTGTTAATGTTAATAATCTTTGGTAATCATAAAATATTTTATTATATTTATTATTGTTGATCTTGTCGTTACTAAAGGTTTATTAATATAAAAATCTATTTTATTTCTTGTGTGTTATCCCTTCAAGGACTTGGTGTGGGCCATATGATTAGAAGGTTAACCCCAGTCCAGATACAGATAATGCATAATGAAAGTAGGACCGCCAGATAATGACTTGGTAACCAGAAGATATACAAATAAACCTTAGATTTCATATTTATAATTGGTGTTACAGTGTGGGAAGAGCCTACATAAGATAAAAAACTTGAAAATTCTTGTCTTTTAGGGGCTCTTCCTAGTCAAAATCCTGTTAAAATTCATAAAATATTATAAGATTGACCGTGTGTTACCTAGTCCAGCCTTAACCCATGAAGTCCTCCAAGAATAATTCTGTGTCAATAAAGTCAGTCCAGGATGATCCATTTTAAGGTTAATGCTTGCAATGGAATGCTTCAAGAAGAAAACCTGATGTTGGGTCATAGACGAGTTCAGCCGCAATGTGTATCAGAAATTATAAATTATTATTAGTATAAAGCCATAAGAAATTCAATAAAACTTTATATTTTTACTATTAATATTCCCTGGCAATGGTCACTCTAGCCCCACACTATCATCCAAGCACTCGCGTCGCTAGACCCCCCGCCGGAGGCAAGGATGATTGGATATGAGCAAAGAAGACAATAAAAATGTATTATTTGTGGATTTTATAAGGATTTTAATGGGTTTTTCCACGTCTCTTTCACCCATAACACATATAAAAATCTATGAAAAACCCATTATAATCCAAAAATCCTTAATATTTTCATTATATTTATATTATTATTATGGGGTTTTCACTTACAATATGATCCCCCCGCTACATTCCCTTCCATCCGGCCACCGGGGGTTGGGGGAGTGGCCGGGCCAAAGAATTACCAAGAAAACCCCATAATAAGAGAATTAGAATGAAGAATCCTGTAGGTGCAAAAAGCCCACATAAAATGTATAATGAATGATCTTAGACTTGGGGTTTAATCTGGACTTATAAGATGAATAATTAACATAAAATAATATAGATTTATAGGTTACAGCTATTACCAAAGACTTCATATCCATCCTATCTTCTATCCCAAGAGTTCACACATAATCTCCGGTCCAATACACGGATAATATGAATCTAGATGTGACCTGACAGGCTGTTATCATACCAACCATAAGCTGTATAATCCTGAACTCAAGATGAACCCGTGTTACCTCGTCTCACCTACAAATCAAGGAATTATCAATTGACTTTTGGAGAGTATGTGGCTGGTGTAAGAGCCTCCACGCATGAAGTCGGATAACAAGTCATAACCTTTCCATTGGGTCACCAGACGTTAACACTATCATCCAGCCAAAATAATATCATTTTTTATTGACTTTCTGGTGACCCTTCCTTCCTTACCCGTCCTAGCTTAAAGTCCTATAATAATCCGTGTATAATATTGTGTTTTATAGGAAATCGTATAATGAATGAAGTTATTGCTAGTGGAAAATCCTTGAAAATATTGTATTTTTAAGAGATTTTTTAGTGAATTTTCCTGTCATAATCCCTGGGAAGTGTCCAAAAGGAAAGATTATTATGTGGTTATTATGTGTGGACAGGACACTTCCTCCGTCTACAGAATCTATATTATATGTATTATTAATGGGTTTTCTGTGTCAAGTGTTGTCCTTCCTAAGACTCCCCACGGATGCTAGCGCAAGCACAATAACAATATGAATTTATTGGTTTTTATACGAGTGAGACCGTGGGGAGAGGAGTGATAGGAAAGGAAATGTAATAGAAAATTAGAAATAAATTGTATCTTTACTCACTTGCCTTAAAGGTTGGTCTACATCTTATATCTGGTATGTTTTTAATAAAGTTTTCTTGGTATTATGCTTGAGAAGGAGACCCAGGATGTGAGACTACTGTAAGGCACAAAGAAGCTTGCGACCTCTCTTATCCCATCCTGTCGTGTGCCAAGATGTGCCTGAAGGATATAGGAGAGAGATGACGAGTCCCAAGTTAGGCGAAGAAACCTCAGAAATTAATAATGTTATAGTAGTGGCCCTTACAAGATAACTTTATTAATCCATAAATACTAAATATTATTGAGAAAGGGCCACCGGTAACTTCAGAATTTGTATTGTGTTCAGGTACGACCGGCTGGAATAATCATTGCTTCGTCATTTCTATTACCTTCATTCATAATCCGTTTACCCGGTCGTCATTCACATACAATATTATATTTGGAATCCTGTGGTCGGTACCTCCCTCACAATATTAATGAACTGATTCATGAGATTATAGATGTGACACCTAGTCTACAAAAGGAAATAAGGATTTTAGAGCTTCCTGAAGCATACCAGGTTTAACCCATGTAACCCAATAAGACGATAAAAACCGTTGCATTTTGGTTCAGCTTTAATGTCTTCATCCTCTGGTCCAAGCTCTCGCTATCTTAGGAGCCCATGCTGTCGACATCCCGCTATAAAACTATAAAATCCGAGTAACTTCCGTCCAAGAGTCTCGTCCAACCTCTCCCTCGTATCCAATCAAGTTCTCGTTTTCTTAATAAAGAATCATTTTATTGTAATTTTAAGTATATTTGTACTTACTTTATCATTATATATTTCATTTATTATTTCTTAAAGGTTTATTGTATATGGGAAGCGTCAAGCGTCTCTCTCACTTAATCATTTCTTTGTTATAGACGCTTCCCTACAGATAACACACTATTAATAAAGCGAGATGACGTTCATGAAGGATTTGGTTCACTCGTTTGTAATGGCCAAGACAAGGACAATATTCTATGATTTTTAATGTGATCTTGGTGTGTCATGTGTGTAAGAGACGTTGGTGTGACCAGTCCTAAGGCTTTATGAAGGAAATAATATCAGATTTTCTACCTGCAGGAGCTTCTAAGATACAAGATTGTACACGGATGATTGGAGAGAAAGGCATGTCCACAGAAAATAATTGAATTCTAATGTTAATTTAAGGGATTTTATAAGGACTTTATGCTTACACCCTTGTATGACCACTGCATTAACTTGAAAATTCCTTGGCATATAGTCTCAGCCCTCGGCCGCATAGAATCGTTCATGAAGGTTTCAATCATAATGTCAAAATAAATTAATTGTATCTTATTGTCTAGAAAGGGAAAAAGTCAGTCAAAATCCATTTAAAAGTTGAAAATTATTAATAATCTTTCCTTTTGGGTAATAGCTGTAATCAATGATTCAATCCTGTGAGTTGGACTCTTATCCGCCGTAGGTAAGACCCTGACGCTAACATCCTGCACAAGATCACTCATTCCTACCACCATATCCTCCCATAACCAATAATTTTAATAATATTTTTGTATCTTGGCAGTTTATTTTGCATTATTATTAATATAAAATTATTGGTTATTGGCAGTTATTACTAATGGATTGGGCCGCCATTATCAATTATATTTTCTTTGTTCCTTACGCTAGGCGGCCCACATGAGAGGAAGGTATGCGCCCGGGCCCAAAGGAAAGACCAAAAGAAATAAATTATTTTGTATTTATTGGGTTGTTCCCCGGGATGGGGCCCCTACGTACAAGAGCCTTACACATTACCCGCCATTCATCCTCTGGTTCATGTCCTTCCACGGCTACTACAAGCATAATAACTTGCCTTCTACCGCCCTTGCCAGGAACCCGTCTTACCCGTGTCACTCATATAATTATAAAGTTAATAGAATATTGTCCAAATCCTTTATGAATCCATGTAAGATAGAATGCTTTTATGATAGGATTAAAGTTAGCACAGATTCATCTTGGGAAAGGAACCACTGGAATGCTGGAATTAATTAAGTGTTTTTGGGCCTTACCGGCGGGCTTAATCCTCTTACAAAAGCTTTTAAACTCATGATTCATAAAATAATAATTTTTATTTATTTTAATTGGGTTTTATAGGTACAACAGGTTCTCAGCTTCTATGGGATGATCTTGGGAGGATAATGTGGACGGACTTGGACTCGACATCATAGAAGCGGTTATTGCTCAAGAATCCTGATATTTTTAATGGCTTAATAGCTGTAATTACCAAGAAACCAGAATTAATTCGTATCTTTTATTGATTTTATTAAGTGATTACAGCTATTATGCTTTTATAAATCTATTAATCTTAGGGTTCCTGTCCAATAAAGTCACTACAAAATAGAAAGTTTTTTGATAATTCTTTAGGTGTGACAGGAACCCCCATAATGAAAAGATTAGCAAAGAATCCAAAAAGAATAGCAAAAATAAGAGATTTTTTAAGAGATTTTAATAGATTCTTTGCATCCATCCCGCCCGTGTAAGAGAAGCATAAAGGATTTGGGCGGGTGTACAGGAGCTTACTAAAGGAAAAAAGGCTGATAATATTCTCAAGATCCAGTTATTTTATGGATGGTAAGGTTATTCTATAGACAAACCACCAGAACGATCCGAAAGGTAGGGAGACTGAGAGGCCAATCCTATGATTATAAGGTGACGCCTAGTGGAAGGAACACAAGATCTACCAAGAATTCAATTATTTCCAGTGTTTTATCTGGAGAACATAAGGCTGTAACTGTATCATCATAACATAAATATTAATTCTTATAACTTTAACATATTGTACGAGAGGAAGAGAGAACCTGGCGAGGGATCACTCATTCCTTCATTCTTGTTCTGTCTCCACGCTAGAGCTCTTACAATATGTTATGATCCAAGTTCTCGCTCCTGTCCATTCATCCGCTTACCGTGTCCTAAGATTACATTATTATCCGTTTCTATGGGCCAACAATCCCGTGTAACAATCTATTTTCATATTTATTAGCTGGGCTTGTCCCTAGCGAGAGGACCTGATGTAGCTTCCAAGGGTGAACGCTTAAGATTAATTCCTGGGTTTTATTAGGTGGAATGATCACACATTAAGCTCCCGAGGTCTAGGATGGCCCACCAAATGACCAATGTAACGCCTAAAAGATGAAAATAAGGTGAGTTTTGGAGAAATAATCAATGGAAATCCTTATGTTGGAAAGGCCCTTAAAGAATAAAAAACTTATATTTTTAGTGTTTTATCCGGGCCTTTCATATCCATTTCTAGGAAGAGATTGTAAGGTTATCCTAATGTAATTCTATGGTCTATATCTTAAGGTTACTGAATTTATCTAAGAAACGTCAATTATAAATAAAATATTATCAGATTTTCTAAGGAATTTAAGGGTTTATTAGTTGGTTTATTAGTAGAAAAGTCTCTTAAAATTACATTATTCCTTTCATAAAACCAACTAATAACCCCCAAGAATAAGGCCCTGGCACAACAGGAATAACAAAAATAATTGACTTTTACACTAGCCAGGGCCTTAGAGGATAGAATCTGGGAACCTTTCAGTCACATCAGGAAATTTCAACCTTAGAATCCCTTCAAAAACCTGGCATTGTCCACTAGAAATAACCTAAGATCAACATACAATTTCATCCACTAGTTATTACGCCTAGAGACGGCCAAGAAGAGATTGTAAGTGCCTGGCATCATAGGATTGAAGATAGAATCAGTCCTCACGTAAGCTGGATATGATCACAAGATGAATCCTTTTGGTATGACATTAAGGTGACACGATAGCAAAGATTACATTTTTATTACTTTTATGGACTGGTCTTATATCTGGATCTTATTGTATGTGGAAGGAAGTGACTTTATCCCTTAAATCACTAGTAACTCAAGATTTATTTTGTCTTACCTTCCTTGTCTACTTGGTCCGTCTACTCGCTCTCACGTACCCGATATCCTTAAACTTACAATATATTTTTAATCTTTACACGGCGGCTGAATCAAGAATCTTTTATTTTTTAGGTGTTTTATTGACTTATTTGCACGTAACCGCCGTATGCAGGACGCTCTAAGACTGGTTTTGCCTAGAGATTTCTATAGAATTAATGATTATTGTATGATTTCTGGAGTGAATTAACCTGCAAAAACTAAGGATTTTATCATTATAGATTTCATGGATTTAATATTATTTCTTATATGATTGTATGTGAAAGGGACTTGCCGTGTACATTCTCTGGCCTTCTTTAATGGAAAAAGCATTGTTGTGTCCTGTCGTGGGCCGGCTTTAGACGCTTCTTTTGCTAGCACATCCACAAGAAGATCCAACAGAAAGGCCAATCAAAGAAACCTTAAAATTAATATAGATTTCCTATTTATTACTGGTGTAAGAGACGATTCAATAACAATAATATGATTCTTTATGATAGTAAGTCTTATAAAATGATAAGATCCAAGATTTATGCTGAAGATATGACAGTTAACCAGCCGTTTACAGATCAAGTATAAAGTGGAAGGAAGACAGCGTAATAACCAATCAATAACCTTCAAGAATATAATAATAGATGTAGATGAGACAATAAAAGAAAGAAAAATAAATATTAATGATAATAAACTTAAGATATAGAATTGTAAATGTAATAAAATATTAATAAAATAATTAGATTGTATATGAAGGGAAAGGGCAAGCACAACAGGTTCCAATTGAAGGGAGAGTGAAGAAGTGAATTAAGTGAGAGAACCGGTTGGGATCAATGATTTCTGAAATGGAAAGTTATTATTAAAGTTATTTTGTAGTTATTGGTAGGGAAAAGTCTCTAGAAACGTCAATATTATTATCTTTTAAATGCAGCATTCAGGATTATAGAACCGTTTCTGAGGGTCTTCTGGACGGAGGAAAGATAATAAAATGATTGGTTTCATGGGTTTATTTTATGGAAAGTTATTATTAAAGTGAGTCAAGATTCTTTGATCCGTGAGGAGGCTTTCTATAGTGACAAAGGTAAGTCTGGGACAAGATCAGTCCATTGAAAGCCTTGGAATCAATAGGAAATTGTAAGTTATTATCAGGTAATAATCTTAGGAATGGAATTATAATGAGAATGTGAGACCCGTCCTCCCCAGATAACACTAATAAAATAATAAAATAAATAATATTGTTAACTTCTGGGGTCTCCTGGACGGAGGAAAGAACTGATGTAGGAAAGGTCCTTCAGAATTATACCAACTAATATTAATTTTAAAGTTACTTGGGGGTTCCTTCGTCTCTATCCTCACTTCACATACAATCCCTTCTAAAAATACATTATTTCTTATATTATTAATTACTGATACATATTTTGGATTTATTATTTATGGTTTGTCTTTATGCTAGCCGCACTGGGTCTTTCATCCACCAAATGTACCAATCAAGAAGCTTCCAGTCAAGACTCTTTGTACAGCCCCAGTAATCCTAGATTTAATCTCTGAAAATAGCGTGTTCTCCTTGGGCATACGGGTGTTCACCTCCTATAATAACATAAAAATCTTATAAAAATCCATAATATTAATGGGTTATAAGAGAGTGTGCAAGAAGGAAAGTTCAGTCAAAATCCTTTTAAAATTCTGTTTATATTTCCTTATGATCACTTCTCAGGACTCATTTGTAAGGCGGGTTTTTCCTAGATTATATCCCAAAGGTAAGAGGCGGTTGAAGGAGTCCCCAGGTCGTCCAAACTAGTCTCAGCCTCTGACCCCTACACACACCATAATAATTCCCAAAAATAATAATTTTATTTATATTTTAAAGGGAATTATATGGCTGTGAAGGGAGGCTTGCTATTATAACATTAATATTATCTGGTAAAGTCCTGACACAATATCCTACAGTAGCCCGTCAATTTCCAGGTGAATCAGTTCCAAGATTTGGAGTGGAAAAGCTTGTTAGGGTTGATGTGGGCTAGGACAGGACCCTCCAGCGCTAGTTATCTTAGGATTATTTTGGTCCAAATTATTATCTGGTTATAGTCCTGTCCTACTCCCGTTATCAATCTCTTGACTTCCTTTGGGGACTATAAAACCAGGAAAACTTTCTTATCTTTATGGATGAAGAGAATCCTATTAAAATGTATATAAAATCCAATAAATATGAATGAAAATGAGATCACAGAAGCATCAAAGAAACATAAATAAAATGAAAATATAATGTGAGTCAAGGGGGAGCCGCTAGACGGGGGAAGTGATCCCCAGCGGATGAAAGGAATCTTGTGAGTCAATAATATTCACCTAAAAACCAATCTATCTTTCAAGGACTTTCATTCACTAACCGATGCCAAATAACTTTCTTAATTCACGCATAATAATAATAAGATTACTTGATTTTTGAGTGATTTCTGTGGTTACATCTCCAAATTTATTGATTATTTACAGGATTTATAATAGATTTATTCACGGGGAAGGGACCCGGCCATGCCAAGAAGCACTTAAAAATATAGATTTTTTGATTATATTGCCGGGTCCCTCCCAAGTGACTTAATAAATACAATATATTTTTATTACCTTAGAGGCTTGTAAGTGACAAAGATTTTCTTATATTAATAGTGTTTTCTATATGGACAAGCCTCTAAGGTAAGAAAATATTGTATTTTTGAAGGTATGCGGGTGGCCAAAGGCCAAGAGGCCCCGCAATGAAGATGTGAGACGAGTAAACGAGAATAGCAAATAATATTGATTTCCTTGTAAAAGCCCTTATAAAATAAAAATAAATTGTATTTTTAATATATTTTTATTGGGCTTTTACTGGGGTTCCTGCGGCCAAAGTCACTTTTGCGGAACCCCAAGACCAAAAGAAAGAAGAAAATATTATATTTTTATGGGATTTTATTGGTCTTTTGGTCTTATTTCTTTGTCTTATTGTCCGGGCCACCACCTTCCGGCCCGGGGCGGGGACACCCCGATAACCCATATACCTTCAAAGAAAAATAAGGGATTGTGTGTGTGAGGAAATCTAGGGTATTTGTAAGGGCTATTACTAGTAACTCCAGAATTATACCAGCTGTTGTAACACTTTCTAAATGGAGGATAGCCGGGTGACCATTTCCTAGACTGCCAGCCTCCAAGATACGTCCACAGGATGAAACCTAAGATTGATCACCTCACAAAATGAACCTGAGGATGACGTCTCCCAAGCTGAATCGGTTGAAGAATCTGGAGCTGGTGTACTGGTAATAATCAATAAAACCAAAATAAAACAGCATAATATGGGATAATCAATGATAACCAAAATAAACGGTTTAATTCTGGAGGACCTTATCATGCTAGCCGGTTTCACCTTAATGTCCTAGCAATAATCTCTTGAATCCAAGTAATAACCATGTAAGCTGAAAGGGATTCCTACGGCGGGTGGCCTTATCCTATAGTAGCCGAGTGACCTCTCCTCACGCTCTACCTCCATCATATAATAATGCTTTCTTACGGGCAAGTTGTTATGGCTCCTAAGGAAAGAAGTGTTCTTGGCCATGTGTTACCTCGTCTACATCATATCTTGGAACTCTTTTAATCTTTTATTATTATCATTTCTGTAATCTCTGTAAAATCCACATTTTATTTCATTTCCTTTCACATTCCTATTACCTTCCTTCACTTACCGCTTGCTCTTGATCTGGTGTAACCTATAGGAACAACCTGGGCGAGACACTTCCTTCCACCATACACCAGTTAATAATGCGTTGCAATCGTGTCTCAAGAGCCAGAAGACTATAATGAATCAACAATTAAATTCTTTGTTTTCTTTATTAGTCTGGAAGCGTGAATCACATGATGAATCCAATCTTTGCATCGGTTAATTAAGAAAGTAATAAGCATTTTATAGTAATCCCAAGATAATATCAGAGAATTATAATGGGAGAGTTATTAAGAAAGTATTAATAATTTATTGATTCCTTTTGGATATTATGTGTCTATTATGGGGAGCGTGCAAGCGTCTCTTACGACCGCTCCAAATAACCATATCATGCACGCTCCCGGGGAAAGAACCATAGAAGATAGCATGCTCCCGTGAATGAATCGTGGAAGTTACCAGAATTAACCTTTGATAAGAGCATAAGATCCCAAAATATTTTGTATTTATTTGTATTTTCTTATCTTATTTCTTATCTGTTTACATTTATTTTTGATCTGTTATGAGAATTAATATAGTTTTATAGTTGGCTTGGGCTGGGTCATACACACTCTCTTACCCGCCTGCGGCACCCTTAGACCCAGCAGAAGCACTAAAAATACAATAAAAATATAATTTTCTTATTTGTTTATTAGTGACTTACTCACTCTCCCTAGGCACTTCCAAGATAGGATTGACCGAGTGTTAACCTTCTGGCGCCTTACCCAAGGAGAAACAGCTGGTCGTAAGAGAGCTTGGTATGGTGGAAGAACTCACTTAATAACTCTCACAAAAGATTTTAATTATATTCTTTATTCTTGGGTGAGTTCTTCCATCTCCACTTACTAGGATGACCACTAATCCAGCGCAAGCAGTGACCCAAGGGATTACGGTGCGGGTACCCCGGGTGAGTGTAAAGAGCAAGATAAGAGTGGATTCACCGGTTATTACTATAAGAAAATAATATTTTATTTATAATTTCATGTCAATAACCGGTTAATCCTCTGCTACATCAGGTTCTCCAGCTACAACCGTGTAACACCTTAAATATATGATCTGGATATGATGTCAAACCTAGACCCCGGTAGTAGTAATCAAAGGTGAAACCTCTAATAAAATCTCTTTAAAATACAAATAATTTAGTTCTTGTTGGGAGGCGTCAGCCGGCTAGTGATCATTCATTATTCCTTACGTGCCTTGTCTTCTAATCAACAATTAATTGGAATATTATGCGTTATAACTGCGCCAGACTCTCTTCCCTCTAGCACTCCTCACGCCCAGGGGGCTAGTGCCTAGGGATAACGCCTAATAAAATTATTAATTTAGTGTTTTCTGTGGGTAATCTTAGACTTAGAGGTGCCTGGCAGTGTGATGAGGTCCTCAAGATCCATTCCAAGGTTAACATTTGGTCCATAGAATTACAGGTTTTACCTTTGACGCCTAGTAGTTGGTCAAGATCCTGAGGTAGAAAACAGTCCAGATATAACCCGTCAATAGGATCATGAATGGAAAAGTGTCTTAGCACAGGGCCTCCACACGTAGGAATAACCAACAGACGATTGGACCCAGAGCATAAATATGAAGTCTTTTGACCCACTGTATTAACTTGGTAACCGATTCATCTAGGAAGTAAGAACCAGTCTATGAGCTCCTCAAAAACCATACAATTTTATGTTGATTCATTATAGGATTACAGGGTTTTCCACTTCTAGACCTACCGTAGCCTCATGTTCTCCAGACGTACCCCGGAAGCTTTAACGATATCATCTTGGGCCAAAAAGCTTTTATTATTTTCATTGCTTTTTGGATGAGGAAGTCCTAGGGTACACCAGTAATAACCTTACTAACCTTACAGTTGATCCACTCCAAGTCTTACAACCGGTCAGGATAATATCATCCAAGCCAGTCTTTTTCTCTTAAAGGATCTGGTACGCGGGTGAGTGTAAAGACCCATAATAATCCCTTGTAACACACCTTAAACTTACAATATCTTCCTAATCTTACCTACACTCATCCCGTAAAAGATAATAAAAGATTGCAATTATTTTCATTTTAATAAGATTATTTCCTTTTCCCAAGCCTTCTGTACCCGTCCGTTGGCAATAATCTTTGTTCATTATAAATAGCATAACCTTGTAATCACGCATGGGCCAACGGACGTAGGAAGGCTTAATAAAATCCAGATAAAGTGTTTTATGAGGTGCTTCCAAGGCTTGGCTTAAAGGATAACATACTAGATCTAGAGGGAGAAGACACTAAAAGAACTAAAAAATACATTATTATAAAGAAAACTACAGAAAATATAAATGAAAATGAGATACAAGGATTATAAATACAATAATAATTTTAGTTTATTAACCCATAGAAAGAGAAATAGATGGCATGTAACCCAAAGATGAAGGAGAACCAGAAATGGATGACATGAAACAGATAATGAAAACGAGATTAAAACCGGTGAAACAGATGCTAGATTTACGGGGAATTACAAGGATATGCTTGCTAGGTTAAGGATTTTATGGATAGGAAATATAAATATTATGTATTATTATTAGTTTGTAGATCATGTCAGGTGGAAAGCGTCTTGACTAGAGCAGGATATTGAAGGTGAAGGTGTCTCAGTTGTAATCCCTAGGCATAAAGCCGCATACAATATGATGAAGATAATAAAATAATATTGTAAGTATATGATAGGAAGGCTAGCGATAGGACCAAGATGCAGAAGTTGTGTGATTCCTGCGGCTAGTCTAAATGTCCTGATTCACGGCGAAAGTGTGCCAGATTTACCTCGGAAGCTTTATGAAGTGAATCATTAGTTGGTTTAGTTGGGATGTCCTTGAAAGCCTATCAGATTGTATGTGTCACACCTTTAATCCTATAATGTGGGGGCTGCTTACGACCATAGCAAGACTATAAATTACTATTAAAAATCCTTGAAAGCAGCCCCTTGGCCGGAAGGGAAGAATTAAGTTATTTTGTGTGGAAACAGAGGTTGGGCCTAAGAAAAGCCCCTAATAATACAATTAATTACTGATAATAACCACACAATGTATTCTTTAAGGGGCTTTGCCCAACCGTAACAACTATAAAATCCTTAATAATTCCAGATAAATTCTGTCTTCACTTAATCTTTCAATTTCTTTTTGTTCTGGAGGATTTGTATGTTGATTATGGGTGTTCACAGGAAAATAACTGGCAAGAAGCTTGTAAGATAAACCACTGATTAGGACCAACATAAACCCGTTCACCCACTCACTACCGGGCCGGGGCAGAGCCCAAGAAGTCTCCAAAAATAACAATATATTTATATTTTTAAAGCTTCTTGTACGTGTGAGTGATAACAGAATTAATATGTAATCTATAAACAAAGAATACAGATAATGACAAAGAAATGTAATGCATGATAAAGAAAATTAAGTTTTTATGTTATTATAATAAGCATTACATTGTAAGTTCCATCACATTAATAATCTCTGATAAGGCCGTAGGCGTGAGGCGGATAAGAGACTTAGCCCCGAGGTACCTGAAGCACCTAAGAAAGAACTTAATTATTAATCTTATGGGTCCCTTCGCTCCCTACAGAAACCATAGAATGCATATATTATTGAAGTTTTAAGGTAATTAAGAAAGAAATATTATTTGATTTTATGGTAATGTACAAAGAAACTTCAATAATAATCCATATAGATGAAATGATGAAGAGATGGAAGAAAGGAAGGCCCAAATGATGAAGTTATTGATTATGTGCCTTGGGAGAGATGTGTGAGGGAGCCCAAATACAATAAAAAATTAAGTTTTTTGGTCTTTCATTGGGCTCCCGTGGACGCTATCGCTAGCAAGGCTTCCATCACATTACTAATCCCGTGAGCACATCATGCGCTTGAATCAGAGCCTTGGAAGATAGTGTGGACGCCCTGCCTTCATCATAGACGAGTGTTCACGCCTCCGGTCCGTTGCATTCGGTCTCCCATGTCCATCAATAATCTCTTATGTTGGGATAGCGGCAGCGTGCTTGCAACGGATAATTAATATGAATTACTATAAAATTAATAGTTTATTGATAATTACAGCTACTTCAACTCTAGACCGACAATATAAACTGATTATTTCCAGCACTTGTGACGCCCGGTAGGGATGTGGGGACCCCTTACACTTCAACCGCTATTTGTATGCCCTTAACACACTAAAATAAATTGTATTTTTCAGGGACTTTTCTAATCTGTTATGCTATTTTATAAGGTTTTTTACAAGTGAACCACATGTAAATACCCAAGAAACCTTAATAATATTATGGATTTAATGAAATAATTAATGATAATAAAAATAATGGGTGTAAACTTTAGAATATTGGAAATTCATATATTTTATAATTGTGGACTTTTTTATTGGCATTTAATTGAAATCTTATGGTTATTTATCTTTCTAGTCTTTTATTATTCAGGATTTAATGTCTATCAAAAAGACTTTCAATGGATTTTCTAGAATGGGTTATCTGGCTTGTCTTTCTTAAGCTATATCTGGTGGGAATTTTCTTATCTGAATCCTTCTGTCTTGTCCTAAAGGTAACAATGAATCAACTAAGAAATTCCTATATTATTTGTATCTTAATGTGTTAAAAAACTTAATCTTTCTATTGTGTTGATTCATTGGTTAATAAAGCTTCTATAGAATTAATATATTTTATGTATTTTGTAAGTGTAAGAAGCTTTATTAATATGGAAATCTCTTATTTTTTAATCTATAAACCCTTATTTTATTCTCTTAAGCCACATATAATGGCAAAAATAAGGGTTTTATAGTTGAGATTTCCTGGCCGGTATCATGTTATTGTCCTAGGAATTACCTACAAACGCCTCTTGAGAAGGACCTCAGGTTCATGCCGTAAGTTGATTGGTTGTTCCGCCTAACCGCTCTCACGCAGGAAGTCCTAATAATATGGGAAGTAATAATAAAATAAATAACAATAATAATAATCTTTCAAAAATAATATCATTTTCATGTAACCGATGCCTCTTCTCCCTAGACATTACTCCTTCACTCATGGGCGTCTCTACGTTCCTTCCCTACCTATAAGTTCATTAATATCTTTACCAAGGAAGCACAATAAATAATATAAATAATATGAAGGCAGCGCCAAGATACAAGAGTTGACACATCAGAAATTAAGGTTGCAAGATATTATGGTGGTGCCTGGCGGTTAGGATTGGAGGATTAACCACTGATTCACCTTAAAGTCACGTCCCTTCACCCCATGCCAACTATCAAGTGCTTCTAGTACACCAGGCTCTTATCCAAGTCAGGAAGCCTAAAACCCAATCAACTTTCTTTATTATCATGCCTTTCTTTCTTGGTAGACGCTTGTAAATCTATTAAAATTACTGACTTTATCATTAATAATTCCTGTTATGTGGTTCTAGTGTCCGGCGGTAAGTCTGTTCACCCTTCATTTATTGGTCCTTGTCCATCAGTTTACTCTCTTATTATCCTTACCGGTGGACTCGTTCTCAGTGGATTACCTGGGCCAAACATCTAGGCTGTAAAGGTAACAAGGAAATTAATCTTAGTTTTATAGGTCCAAAAGGCTTACACTTTCATTATTCCTGTCGTGGCTGGTGTGCGTCACTCTCTTATCTTCCTTACGGGCATCCGGCTACTCTCACGTCATTCATTTCCTTCTCTAGGAGCCCTATAAGATAGTAATTTTATTGTTATTTATATTTACATTTCTTGTCTTTCACATTCTATTTCTATTATTTTATTAATCTTTTCTTATATTTTTCTATCTTATTCTCATTATCTGGTAATCTTCTTATTAATAATCTTATTAACTGTAATCTTTGCTAATGAATGATCATGTGTTACCTTCTTTCACCTAATAATTCCCTTATAAATCTATTAAAAACTGTAAAATTCTCATCTCTTAAGCCGCTTCCTTCATAAAATCAATCATATCTTTCATCCATTGTAAGGGTCTCCAAAGGTCAAACATGATATCCTTTAAGGTTAAACCGGTAATAACTTTAAGTCCTGATGTAACTGCCAAAGGAAATAATTAAATCCTGAATTTATATATGAGATCTGGTATGTCCTAATGAATCTAGATTTAATCTCAAGAGCAAGACACTAGGACCGGATATTAAAAACATGAATTCTAAAGGTTTATTCACTGGTAACTAGCAATCAAAGGTAACAAGCTGTCTGGCCTGATCCATTTCTAGAAGGAATAATCCGTGTAACCTTTCGTCCACCTGTCGTATCTTCTCATAATCAAGTTCTGGTATCCTCGTTCTCTAGCAAAAGCTCTTAAAATATTATAAGAAAATAGTATTTTATAGGAGCTTTTGGGAATAAACTTAAGGTTGTAACTAGGTGTCAAGCGGAATCCCTTAAGTTGGTACAAAAACACATAATTTATTGTATTCTTCTACCTTCATTTACAGGGTTTTCTATTACCAAATCCTACATTCTCTCAGAAAATCATATCTTATTTCATTTCTTCTACATTTTGCTCTTATCTTTTTATAGTTTTTATGGATTATTTTCATTATTACATTTCTTCTTTCTTTATCATTAATACTTTCATCTTATTTTGGTTATTGTGTAAGGGCCAGGAAGTAATAATGAATTTATATTTTAATAGTTTCTTTGTACCTGGCCGGGAGCTTGACCACCTGATGCACCATTCCGTTTCCTCTCGCATGATTAGATTCTGACTCCATCTCAGAGATCATTCACAAGGAAATCCTATAGACAAAGAGCCTTAAAAATACCAAAAATAATAAGATTTTATGTGTGTTTTGGGTGGCTCTTTGGGGATTTCCCAGTTACACCCAAATG
>ERZ1738535.6-NODE-11-length-25745-cov-9.188789_pt1 | contig 25745 bp, 1 predicted proteins | sample MGYA00581728_ERZ1738535 | MGnify/ENA primary metagenome ERZ1738535 (study PRJEB40740, sample SAMEA7388099) | Antillogorgia elisabethae | biome: Marine coral reef biome; feature: Environment associated with an aquatic invertebrate; material: Seawater | host... | reverse complement strand
ATATGTTCACCTGCTCTCCGACAACCCATTCGGGTTGAAGGGGATCGCCATGGGCATCTTCTCCGCGACCGAGGGGTCGCCCATCAGACTTGATTTGAGAGGATGCTTGTGTGCCGTTATTTTTGCGGCGTGCATCAGCCTGTCCTCCGCCGGTGTCAAAGGTTTCGGTATTCTCTTCGATGTTGAGCCTCCCCGTGGCTCAACAGCCGGTGGTACCGAGCTGCACATCACTGGTGCGGGCTTTGCTTATGTAACACAGGTTTTGATTGGTGGAAAGGAGTGCCAAATCTTTGATCCTATGACGAAGGATGGCGAGTTGATGTGTTATTCTCCAGCCCTGCCGCAGGGATCATACGACGTGGATGTGTGGTTTACCTCAGGGCATCGCGCTCAATGGCGCGGCAAGATGTTCAAAACCTTCAATAGGTACACTCCTTCCATCAATCGCGTGAGACAGCAAGCGCTGCCTGTGATGAACAACGTGACGTGGAGTGGAGATCTCCTGAAGATGCTGGAACTGAACCAGCAAGAGATCTTCGCCGATACAGGAGAAAAACGCAATGCCACGGAGATCATGCATGCCTATGTTGGTTCTGGTCTCGAGGTTTTGGCCGATAAAGGTGGCCGTGAGGAGTTCCGTTGCGACATCATCGAGACACCCACGCGATATGATGGAGTGTGCGAAGTGTCCGTGGGTACTCCCGCAGGTTATTACAACTTCACCTATGTGATGCAAGATGGTGAGACTGGCAATGGCCATGGCCGCAATCGATGGGATGTGCCTGGACTGCCATTAGTGAACTTGGAAGGACGTGAGTACGTCCTAGAGGTCTTTCCCACAATGCAATCCTTGCAAACCAAGAAGGTGGGTCGTTTAGGAGGTGCTATGATCACTTTTGAAGCGAACGCCTTGGAAGTTGGCAAGGGCAATTTCGCTGCACGTCACGAGGTTCTTATCGATGGTGTGCCTTGCGTGGTTCAGGACATCAAGAAGAGTGGCAACAATCAGTCTGTGAGCTGCGTTGCGGGCAAGCTGTCGGAGCGGTCGCCGTTGTGGCCGAAGCGTCAGGCTCCAGGCAGTTGGGCCACTGCATGGTTGCGTTCTGAACGTGTTGGACCTGGTCCCGGTACCTTCTCTGCGGGCACCCCTTCACGGGGTCTACGCCAACGTGCTTGGAGTATTATGGACTCAGTCGAGTTGATTCATCCCACCTTGCAATGCAGTGGTAGTCGCTACACGTTGGGTCCAACCTATTCCTTGGAGGAGTGTGCTGACAACTGTTTTTGGATGAACTGCAGGGTCTTTGAGTTTAAGAGAGAAACTGGAAGTTGTATGTGGTGTTTGGATCTTAACAGTGACAAGACAGCACCTGCGGCTACGACAAATAGCCGGCGACGCAACTTCAAAAGCCTCTCTGTGGGAGGGATTTATCATTTGACCAAGAACATCGAGACATACCTCACGACCGAAGCAAAAGAAGGCCCCAACTGGAAGACCCTCTACGCCAACGGCTTGAGATGCTCAGGTTCGGTCCATTGGACCCGAGAGACCTTGACGGCAAATAGAATGTTAGGTGCGAATATCCAGCAGTGTGCTGACTATTGTGCCACTCATCGTGCCAATGCTCCTGGTGGAGAATGCAAATACTTTGCCTTGATGTTTGAAGCGAGTTACCAATATGAAAACAATTGCGTGCTTTTCATGCAAACTACAGATCCATCCTATGGCGATACACCAGAATCAGGGGGTCGTGCTTGTGTTCCAGAGGTGGATTCGCATCGTGGACGTTTCTGGACCGTGTTCGAGTTGACTCAAGCTGCACCGATATCACCACCGCCCAGTGGAATCTTTCCGGGAGGTCGTGGCGTTTTGGTGCGCGTTTGGAACATGTGCCCTCCCGAGAGCCACATTGCGAGGAAATGCAATGATTACAGGGCTGGTCTTCAAGCTCTGCACGCTTCCTTGAATCCAGAGTATCGGAACCAGCGTCCGATGATGGAAGTGATCCGAACCGACGTGATGCGAGGAGCCTTTGGCGAAGAGCGGGCGGAATCGGAAGCAGATAATCCCACCTTGATGTTGAGCTATGATCCCGAAGCGCCTTACAAGACCTTGGCTGAAGCTAGTGGCAACCACGGTGTTGTGGAAGAGATCTTGGGTTTCTTTGTGGCACCCTTCTCTGGTCACTATTCCTTTATGACCTGGGGTCGCAACTTTCAGGACGTGTGGCTAAGCAAATCTACTGATCCGGGAGACATGATCCAAGTGGCCGAGAAGATTGACGACGTGAAGATCAGGGTCGGATCGCGTCGGCGGCTGATCCACAGTGGATCCTCCATTTTCTATAACTATGCTGGGCACACCAACGACATGGACGCACACATTGGTACAAAGGTGTCTGATTCTTATGGCAGCAACGGACAGGGCTTGGATATGCGAACACCAACAGAAGTCACCTTACCTTTGGAGCAAGGGGAACGTCGCTTCTTTGTGAAGCGTCATGTGCAACCAGAAGACTGGCGACCAGGGTTCAATAACCGGCGCCGACGTAGGGCCTACTCCGCCACCGGTTTGCGTATTCACAAGCCGGACCTGTCGAACTTGACTGCTACGCAGAGGGAGTTGTTGAGTGATCGTAAAAGTTGGCCTGAGATTGTGAAAATCTCCAAATTCTACTCAAAGTCGGGAGGTCAATGGCGCCTGGGTTTGCGAGAGAAACCTACTGATGCCGTCACCTACACGGCTTGGATTCAATGGAATTTTGGTGACTGGCATGTTGCTGAAGCGTTGAATGAAGTGGTCATGCCAAGTGGTACGAAGGTCTTTGTGGAAGGCTGGCACATGAAGAGTTACACAAGTGGTGAAGAAAGTGTGAATGAGTACATGTTCTGGTTTTGGCGTCCCATGGGCAATCTACCAGACCTTGAGGTGGAGTATGACCAGATGCGCAGCAGAGTTGAGGTGAGCACCATCACCGATGGCGACCCTGATGATCTCTTCATTTGGCCTTTGCCTGCATCACTCTTTGAGGTGCCGGTGACTGAGCCTTCAGTGACGTTGGTTGCTAGGGGTATTCGAGCACATTTCAGCGATGCCAATTTCGTTAATGAGAGCAATGAGACTGATGATTCAGAGGACATGGAAGCGCACGTCTTCCCGTGTGAGTTAGGGAAGTTCAATGCTACGTCCTGTTCCAGCGCTTTTGGTTGTCAATGGGGTGATGTCATTCAAGGCATTGCCTGGGATGGAATTTTGGATGCTGCTCAACTCTACGACACTTGGGAGGAGTGCCAGCAACGATGTTGCCACGATAAGGATTGCCTCGCAGCATCCTATGACGAGGTAACAAAGTTGTGCAACAAGCATTCTGAGTTCCAAGAAAGTGGTGTGACTATCACGTTATCAGACACTGGACGTTACAAGTATGCTCCCTTGCTATCCCGTGGTGCCACCAGTGATGGCTATGGCGCTTATCGCGCCATGCTGGAGTTCCCAGGAGTGCGATTGGCAAGCTATCCAGGACATCGTTCTGTGACCTTCTGCAAGGCCCAGTGTAGTGCCGATCCGTTGTGCCTATCCATCATCTATGAAGAAGGCAGGGGCTGCTTCCTTCAGACGCAATGTGTCAATGATAACACCATCAAGGTGGTGGATGACAATCCTCAAGCCTGGATCTATTACAAGGAGAATGGCCAGTGTCGACGCCTGGTGGATTTAGATCTTGAGACCAGGAATCGCATCCTTTTTCCAGCCGATCCTTTCGGAGGCTCTTATAGTGCTTTTCCCTACGCCATTGGTGGTGGTCGCCGCCGAGGGTATCAACGTGATATCGATTTGAGCGGTTTTGCACGAAGTGGTTTCGTGCCCTTGGCCGAGGACTCTGATCGTGAATTGCAAGTCCGTTTCGAGGAAGAACCGTTCACAGCGCGACGCTTGAGCTCTGTTGCCAGCACTAGCTGTGGACAAAGCTGTGCTCAGAGTTGTCGCCAGGAGTCCTTGACCAAAGAACAGTTGAGCTTGTGTCAGAGTGACTGTTTCGGGAACTGCGACAACACCACGGAGGATTCCAGCGATGCTATGGATATGAATCTCAGTAACAGCGAGGATTCCGACATGAGTTCAACATCTCTCGCTTCCGATTCCTCCACGTCCTCCATGGATCCAAGTACTTCTTCTTCTTCTTCGAGCTCAGAGGCCATGACCAGCACCACCGTGGTCACCATGACAATGACTGCGACAAGCTCGACGTCCAGCACTACGTCCGCTACGAATACCACGGTCACCACCACCACCATGTCGACCACCTTTACTACCTCTACATCAACAACCACTTTGCCTCCACCACCCGTGCGTTTGGTGCAACGTTCAGGAGACATCTTCAACGTGGGTGATCCTTTGCCCGAGGATGGCTTTGTTGCTGGCCGTGTGGAAGTCTTGTACGACGGCCATTGGGGTACTGTTTGTAAGGATGGCTTCGGTGGCATTGAAGCACAAATCGTTTGCAACGAGCTTGGCTTGATAGGCACCTGGGGTCGCTTCGACATGTCGGCCTTAGCCGGCTTCGGTGGTTCAGAAGACCAAACGATTTGGATCGACGACATCAACTGTCAAGGTGATGAGGAGTATCTCAGTCTTTGTCCCAATGCCGGTTGGGGTATCAACAACTGCTGGCATGATGAAGATGCCAAGATTTGGTGCGAATCCGTGACGACCACGCGGACGTCCCAGACACAGACCACCACGCAACCGACCACGTCCACCACGACAGCCTTTCCCTTGCAGACGGTCACTCCGAGGTCTGGTTTCATCCGACAGGAGCTTACTGGACGTTGCATTGGCGCAGAGAGTTGTGCTGTAGGGGCAGCGATTAACAGCGAGGAGTGCCTCTTCTTTGAAAGCAACAGTAAACAACGCTGGACTTTGAATGAGTTAGGCATGTTACAAAATGAAGGATGTCCTGGGATGTGCATTAGTCCTATCGAAGAAACGCCAGTGATGTGGACTGCACAAGCTGTGGTCTTGAAGGCCTGCAACTACACCAGCAATACGTATGAGCAGACGGAACAGCGCTACCTGATGCATAGTTCAGGTCAACTACAAAACCAGTGGAGTAGCCTTTGCTTGGATACTGAAGGACATATGGGTCTTAACAGCCCAGTCATCCAGTGGAGAACATGCGAATTTGATGCACTGTGCTACAACCGTGGCTTTCGCTTTGACCCGGACATGACAGGACAAGGTCAGACGAGTGAAGAAACGGCCAGCAAGTGCCAACAACGTTGTGCAAGTGTACAGGGTTGCGCTCACTGGTCATGGTGGAGTAGTGGTAAATGCCATTTGCAAAATAGTTCTGCCGTGGTGATCAATGATTATTGGGTCTGGTATGGTGGTCCCAGCTGCGAGGAGGCCTTTTCTGATCAAATCTTTGGGTTCGTGCTGCCTGATGCGACACAAATGCCAAGCAAAGGATTGTTACGGTCTGTTGAGACCAAATATTGTGTGGATCCTGCGGGAACCAGTGTGCTACGAGCGGATGAGGTGACACAAGTGTGGATGACCAGCTGCGATCCGCAGAATCCCGAATCTGATCAACGATGGCAATTGACTACAGATGGGCAGTTGTGGAGTGTTGCATATCAGAAGTGCCTCACCGTGGTGGTACCTGCGGATTGGGAGCAGCAGGAGTCCTTCGACTTGATGTTGAATGGTGCAACGACACGACTTGAAACCTGTGATACTTCGAATCCTTTCCAAAGCTTTGAGGTGGATCAACTGACATCCAAGTTTCTGGTGAATGGTACAAAGTTTTGTTTGAAACAAAGCGCCATCTCTGGGGGCACTACATTGATTGCTGCCGATTGCTCCAGCTTCACGTTGGGTATGGCCTGGGAATTTGTGGACACCACCTTGGTCGCGAAACGTTGTCGAGATCTTTGTGATGAACCTGGTGCCATCTATGACATGTGGGCAATGTGGGGCAATGGATTTAGATGCCACTGTGGAATGATGTTCCAAAACCCAGGTTGGTATTACAACGATCTCGTGGAAGGTATTTCTGAAGGCATGGATGTGGTGAATTCCGTCTTTGGCTTGATTGGCATGCCGGCGATTGTGGAGTTGGACATTCCAAGCGTTTCGTTTCAGTCATCATTGGCTGATGCGTTCATGCCGAACGATGCAACGGTGGATCTGAGCATCTATGAACCTGGGCTGGATATTTTGGACGAGATTTCTGAGACAGGTGTTGAAGCCATGACGCCTTTTGGCTTCAGCTACTTGAGCTCTGAACAACAACCTAGTGTGGAGAAAGTGCTCGTGGATGGTGTGGCCTCGTTGAATTTCACCCTTGGAGCTGTGGTCACTTTAAAAGTGCGCAACTTTGATGAGATCGACTCCGTAAAGGTCTTCATTGGTCCCTTGGAGGTTTCACAGGTGGACTTCACCGATACCTCTGTGACTTTCGTGACTCCCATTTGCGTGGCAGGGCTTTCCGAGTTGAAAGTCATGGTGGATTGGAAAGGCTGGGCCGATTTCTCCCCGATGCTGGACGAGTCGGATATACAGGCCTCCCGTCCCTTCCTGCAACCGCTTGCGGACTCGATTACAGTGAGATTTGGCGATTTGAACGAGGTCGAGAGTATAACACCCACCATTGGTTCTATGTTGGGTGGTGCCACCGTGAAGATCATGGGCACTGGCTTCAAGATTCCCAGCTCTGACAACATCGTCACCCTCTACCATAAGAGCGGCTCATTGAAAGGAGATGTGGCAGGCATGTGCAACGTGACGTCTGGCAGTCTGGAAGTGTTGGAATGTCAACTACCCGAGCTCGATCGAACACATTGGACCAGCACCCAATTCGAGGAAGCATTGATTCTTGACGTCAATGGACAACAAATGTCTAGCAGCGGATCTGAGATCATTTTCACATATTCGCGTCCGCACACTCCCATCGTTAAGAGCGTGAGCCCTTCAGCCTTGTCCTTTGCGGTGACCAGCAATGTGACCTTGAGTGGCTTCAACTTTGGTTTGTTGTCACGACAGGTGAAGATTATGTTCGGTCTTCGTCCGTGCATTGTGTGGGAAGTGAACCAAACGACCATCATTTGTCAACTGAAGCGATCTGCCGTGGTGCACAAACCTCTTTGTACCAAAAACGCGGACATTTACAATGAAGATTGTGTTGTCAAGCCGCCCAACTTCTTCGTGAAGCCATCTCTTTTGGTAACGAGTCGAGGTTATGGCATTTCGGAACGCAGCACCTATTTGGATACGCGTTTTGAGATTCACAGTGTGGAACCTCCCGTCGGTTCTGAAGAAGGTGGTTCTCGTGTCGTGGTGAAGGGCATTGGCTTCGGAGATAAGTCAATCACCAACCAGCTCACGGTTGGTGCCTTGGGCACCTTGGCGGATGTGGAATCATGGAGCTCGACAGAGGTGGTCTTCGTGACTCGGAAACTCACCCTCAACGTGGCCAAAGTCGATTTGATGGTGAACTTGATTAGCGCAGCACACAAATGTGCTTCGGGACCTGATCCCAATCCTGCCACTACTACCACCACGACCATGGGTTTGGGCCTGGTTGCCACCGCACCGGTGGTTACAGAGGGACCTCAGAGTGAGGATTGTGACCATTGGGCCTTCCAAGCGTATGCCACGCCTAATGTGACATCTGTGGACAAGCACGAGGGTAATGCCGGAGACGTGGTGACCATCCAGGTAAACATGCCTTCGGCCTATGCAGATGAAGTGGCCATTGACAACATCACGGTGACGATGGGAGACTTTGTATGTCCTCACAACCTCACTGACAAGATGGGTACCTTGCTGACGATCCAATGCGTGGTTCCAGAATTCGAAGCTTCGACGGTAGCTTTGAAGGTGCGCATTTTGCCTTTGGGCTATGCTCGCGCCATTGGCAAAGATCAAGAGTTTAAGCAACTGCTGACCTTCTTGTCTATGACACCCGATCAAGGATCAGTGGGAGGATTTGAGGTGGTGATTAGTGGCAAAGGTTTCTCCAGCAACACCTCGCGACACTTTGTACGTGTGGACGTGGAAGGAAGTCATGGCGCATGCGAGCCGATCAGTTCAACATACAGCAGTCTCAAATGTATGATGAATTTCAAAAACTTCGATCAGGACTCAGTGACGGACACCAGTGCGAGTAGTACGCGGCATTCCTTGGAGATCATGCTTTGGGATGTGGAGGTCTCGAAGAATCCCTTGTCGGCCTTCGGGGAATCGGCGACGGGATGTTTGAAGCGCAATGATGATTGGAAGACTTACAACTGCATGAGTGAGGAAGAATGCGCCTTGCGGTGCCTCTCCAATCTCTATTGCAAGTCTTTCGACTTCCGCGCCAGGTATCAAACGTGCTTCTTGTCGAAGACCAGCTTCAGCAAGTGTTCAGGCTGCAAGGACCAAGGCTACTCTGATTGCCGCTACTACGAGCGACGCACGGAATCCGTGTCACGGGCGGCGGTCAGCTTGGCGATTTGGAATGTCTTCCACTTTTTGCCCAGCCTCACTCCCGACATTCAAAGCCTTACCGTGGCCACTCCGACATTTGCGGGCACCTCTGCCACTGTGCGAGTCGCTGGGCTAGTAAACACCGAGGCCATTGCATCAAATCCATCTGGTGGCCTTGTGAACATCACCTTCGATGGAGCGCCCTGCGCAGTGACGAGCGTCACGGTGGAGGCAAGCAGTAGTGATTTGAGCTGCACTTTGGGCAATATTCCAGGAGGCTTCGCGTCTTTTCCCACTGTGCACGTTGAGGGTGGAGGTGTTGCCTTCGAAGACTCGACCTGGCTTCAAATGCCTTTGACCCTGGAGTCGGTGGAGTCAGAGGGAGAGATCTCTAGCAGTTCCTTGGGTGGTGGTTGGACCCTCACGGTGAATGGTCAAGGTTTTGCCCCTGCAAAGAGCCAAGGTGCTGAGACATATGTGGAAGTCACCGTTTGTGGAAAACTTTGCGACGTGGTCTCCAGCACTTATACTTCGGTGGACTGCATTGTGCCCAACGTGACGACCCCACAGGTGGCCTTGGGTAGTTCTGATGCCATTGTCCTCCCAGCTGCACGCGTGGTGTCGCGCGATGCGGGTTTGGCAACTACAACTACACCAGTGTGCTTCCATGGTGTTGGTGACAATCATTATGAGGTTGGTCATCCGACTTGCGTGGCGGTGTTTAATGGCGATCCAGAAGTGGTTGGAGGTACCTCCGGAACCAATTGCCATGTAGGTGTCGACTTCGGCGTCTTCACCAATGCTCGTGTCGAAAAGATTCGATGGCATCCTCTGTATGATGCCTTGGAGGCAGATCAATATATCAACTCCAAGTTTCAGATCGGATCTTTGAGTTCTATCCAACCTTGCGATGAACTGAGTTACGGCTGGCGTGGCACAGAGTACAGGGGCTGTCAGGACGTGTCTGAGAAGGGCAACCCTTGTGCACGTTGGGACAGTTGGGGCAATTTGGCCACTTCGAATGCTGAGCTCCAAGGGCACAACTATTGCCGAAATCCACAACCTGGAAGTTTTCCCGGTGGCATTTGGTGCCGGACCACCACGGGAAGCAAAGAATATTGCAATCCCAAGATGCCAAAGATCGATTGGACCGATGTCCATACCATCTCGGTCACTCCAAAGATGCTTTGGAACGAAGCGACGCTCACCTCACCCACCATTGGGCGCTTCGTGCGCTTCACTTCACCCACAGGCAATTGTCAGCTGACTGAGATGCAGGTCATTGGACAATTGGTGGCACCTACCGAGACGTGCCAAGTGGCCGTACGCAACGTGAGGGCATTGACTGGACCTGGCCTTCGGATGGACGTGGGCAGAACGGCATGGCGTGGTGGTATCCATCTATCTCAAGAGTATCAGCAAGCATTTACCTCGTGGGTCACCAGTTCAGATCCCAACGCCACAGTGACCTTCTCCTTACCGCATACGCCTACCGTGACAGCCATTACCCCCAGCAATGGCACAGCACGTGGTGGCACGGAAGTGATGATCTCGGGCGAGAATTTCGGAACTGCTTGGACCAGTGGAGATGCCTCTTCGGCGCCGATCACCGTGGAATTCAATGGCTACACTTGTGTGGTTGCGGAGGTGGCAGCCACCTTTGTGAAATGCGTCACAAGTCCTCGAAACAAGGGCATCTTCCGTCCAAGTGTAAAGCTTTTTGTCGCAGGTGCTGGTCGTGCTTGGGTGAAACCCGGTGTTGGTTGGCGCTATCTGGATCGATGGTCTTTGTTGGATACTTGGGCCAATCAGGAGCCTCCCATCGCAGACGCCTTGGTCAGTATTCCTGATGGTCAGGCAATTATGTTGGATGAAGACACACCAATCCTGTTGATTCTGACAGTGGAAGGTGTTTTGGTCTTTGATGACAAGGACATCCATCTGCAAGCGACGTACATTTGGGTCAAGGGTGGTACCATGGAGATCGGTACTGAAGCCAAACCCTTCCTCCACCGTGCTTTGATTACCCTTCATGGACAGAAGTACGAAACGATCCGCTTGCCTGTGTTGGGTGGAAAGGTCTTGGGCGTGTCCAACACGCAATTCACCATCCGCGAGAGTGGAGATAACGCTATCGAAGAGGGCAATATTGGCACTTTGGATATTCATGGCAAACCACGTCTCAAGGTTTGGACGCGTTTGGCTGAAACAGCCAAGAAGGGTGATATGAAGATTGTGCTGCAGGAGATTGTGGATTGGCAAGCAGGTGAAGAATTGATGATTACCGCCACGGACATGCCGCACAAGCATTTTGATGGCAACGGAATGCATGGTGCACCGCCTGTGGATTTCCACAACGAGCGCATCTATGTGAGAAGCGTGGCAGCAGATATGAAAACCATTTTCTTGCAAGATCCTTTAGAGTACACCCACATTTCCACCTACTATATCCGACCCTTGGACGAGGAATACATCGACTTGTCAGCGGAGGTGGCGTTGCTGTCCAGGAACGTGAAGATCCAGGGAGATGCGTCTTCCGAGCTTGATTCCTGGGGTGGTCACACCATGGTGGCTTTTGGAGGTATTTACCGCATCGAGAACGCGGAGTTCTACCGCTTGGGGCAACAAGGTGAATTGTCAAGGTATCCTATCCACTTCCACGTTTCTCAGGACTATGGCAAGAACTGCTATGCCAAGTACAACTCCATTCATCACAGTTTTCAGAGGGCCGTGGCGGTGCACGGCACCAGCTACGTCAATGTGATTGGCAACGTGGCCTTTGACATTGTCGGACACATGTTCTTTGTGGAGACCGGAATGGAGATGCACAACATCATTGAGGGCAACTTGGCCGTTGGTGCCATTCCTTTGCTGAGCGGCATGTTGGAGAGTGACCAGGAACCAGCGGGATTCTGGACAGCAGCACCCAACAACGTTTGGAGAGACAACGTGGCAGTGACTGGCTCAGATGGTTGGTATTTCCAATTGCCCGGAAATCCGATTTCGCAAAACATGGATGTCTACAAGAACACGATTTGTCCTGTGGGCGATCGAATTGGAGAGTGGAAGCGCAATCGATGTCACCATCTACCAGGCAGTTGCATTCGTATCTATTTGACTTGGATTCCCCGCAAGGAGCCTTGCAAGAAGGACAGTGCCGAAAATCCACAGGTGCTCTTTAATACCACCTGCTGGAGAATAGGCAATGCTTGTTACAATGCCATGAAGATGGGTTCCGTGCACAACTATCACATGACTGCGATCGAGTCCGGTGGGCAAGATATCTTCACCGTGAAGTTCCTACGTGCTGCGTCGGTGAGTCACGCCAACAAGTATGAGACTGAGTGGTTGAACATGCCTCATATCAAGGATTCGGTTTTTGTGGGCACCATGCCACAAAATCTGGACGTGAGATCCACCAAAATGAAGCAGTCCATTTTGTTGCCACAGAACGAGCAGTTCTATGTGGCTGACAGTATGTGGGTGAATCTTGCCAATTCACCGGTCTTTAAAGGATGTTCCAAATGCTGGACCCTGGCGAAGTGGCGTCAGGGAGCACATACCTACCGTTCTTCTGGCTTACAATTTATCAACGTCACTAGAAGGATCAACGTCAACAAGAAGGACATCTATTGGGACCTGGATGGTTCTCTCACCGGTGAGCCAGATACCTACACCACGTGGGCTGATGCGTTTAATCTGCAGCATCCAGGATGCAACTACACACAGGTTCTCTTCAATCAGACTGGAGAAGAGACTGAGGAGAACACTTGGTACAGCTATGAGGACATCATCACGGACCAGAAATCCATTTTCAAAACGTCTCCGGGCATCTTCCAACATCGAATTCGAAACCACACCTTTATGACCTGCAAGACGCCCGTACGGAAGTTGAACATCGCCTGGCCGGAACCTTTCGAGGTTCACTTGAGACAACTTATTGTGTTGAACCAGGATACCGGGCTGTGGCATCCACATGAATATGAAAAGTTGGAGCTTTATGGATGGGCATTCCCTGTGGTGGCCAATCAACGTTTGGAAGTTCGACCCGACTTTTTGGGCATGGATCTGACTCAAGCAGGAGTCAACTGGGCCTTCACTGACCTCATGCAGCAGAAGGAAGCCAATGCTTTGAAGGATAGAAAGGTCGCTGAACCCGAGTGGCTTCAACTGGGTTTGGGCTTTTGGTTCGACTACGATCACGTGAAGTTGAAGAGTCCCTATTCTTGGTATGTGGGTACACGCTATGGCGAGACTGCTGAATTGGCAGCTTTGGAGAATGAAGAGTACAAGCCTTACTTAGCCACTCCGGAACCTTTGGAAACTCCGGAAAATTTGCCATCAATGACACATGGAATGAAGGACAAGAAGCATTGGGCGATGAATTTCCGTTTTCCCATTCCAGCTGGAAACAGTTGGGAGTCGCAACCACTCAGTGGTCATTTGGAGGCACGAAAATGTCCTGATGAAGGATGCCTCAAAGGTTTACCTGATCGACAACAGAATTGGTCGAACTACACCTTGTGGAGTCAAAAGTTTGGCGATCAACTGGGTCAACCAGTCACGATTTTGAAAGAAGATTGGATCATGTTCGACATGGACGAGCAGCTCCTTGAGAACATCACCATCTATGGGAAGTTGTCCTTTGATGACAGTCAAGATCGTGTGCTACAAGCAGGCAACATTCTGGTTTGGGGTGTGTTGGAAATTGGAACTCCTGAAGCTCCTTTTGGTCTCTACAGCAAGAAGAAGGTCACAGTGAAGTTGAAGGGGTATGTCCTCGACACTCAGGCCTATGTCTATGTCGAGGAGCAGTCTCTGTGGAACAAGGTCATCGCAATCCCTGGTATCTTCACAACCTATGGTGCTCCCATCAACCAGACCTGGATGCGCTTGGCACAGACCATCGAAGCAACAGATGAAAGCGCTTGCGTCACGAATACCACAGGGCCATTGGACTGGCCTATTGGATCCGAAGTTGCCTTCTCTGTGACAGAGTTCGACAATCCTTGGGGTCAAGCAAAGTCCAGGACCTTGACACAAGATCCAGTGTATGATGCTGACAATGATTGTTGGAGGATTCATTGGAGTGGCAATTTGGGTGAGCGACGCTTCGCTGGTGATGTACAAGTGAACAAATCGGGCAAGACGGTCTCCCTTCGAGGTGCTGTGGCGCGTGTGGACCGCTCGATCATTATTGAATCAGCCAACATCGATGGCACGGGTGGTTCCATGTATGGTGCCCATATCGAAGTCTTTGATGTGACCTTGGGTGATTTGGCCGGATCCAGCATGGTAGGCGAGATGAGTTTACAGTACACACGCTTCCATCAGCTGGGTAAAGGTGCTTTGTCCGCTGCGGTGAAAGTGACCTATGCCTCCAACTTTGATCCGCCGCCAGTTCTCATCTTTCATGGAAATTCATGGACTGATTCTTTGGAATATCCCTTGCACTTGGAGTCCTCCAACGTGCCAACACTCATCACCGAGAACGTAATGTATCGATCTCTCAATGGTGGCATCTTCTCAATGCAGGGATCAACGGCCTTGCAGATCATCGATAATTGCATCATTGGTGTGATGTTGGCAAGCACTGCACCACGTATGACCTTGCAAGACGAAGATCAAGTTGTCGTGCCCCAATATGCTGGCATTCGCTTAGATGAATTGCCCGTTCGTATGCTTGGAAATTTGGTTTCAGGCTCTAGAGATATGGGATACTTGACGCCTGCAGAACCTTGCCCTCCACGTGCCATCTTCAACAATGAAGCACATGGAGTGATTCTGGGTGTCTACTTGCTGACGCAACGCGCCAGTCAATGTCAAACCACCAACCTCTGGACCGTGTGGAAAGCCGCACATGTGGGCATCTACTTGTCGGATTTTGCGGCACCCAAAACGGTGATCTCCAACGTGGTGGTGGCCGATTGTCACATGGGTATTTTGCCCTACATGAGTGTGGCCTCGGCTTTTAGACGTATCTTCATCCGCAACTCTGTGATCATTGGAACGTCACCGGCGGGAACGAACTGTGAGAAGTCGGCGTGGTGCCGTACACAAACCATTAACGACCCATATATGGACTCTTGCAGTTCAATGTACACGGGTGCAGAATTGCGACGTGTTGGGTTTGTTGCTGCCATCCAGACAGCGAACAAGAAGAGTTGTTGGATGACCATGCCATATGCCGCCTGCCGCTTGATGTCCACAGCGCAGCCAAAGTTGAATGATTGTCATCAGCCCTACGAGAAGGACATCCATATGCAGAAGGGCCTTGGTTGGACCTTTTTCACTGACACCATTTTTGCTTACTGGAAGAGCTCTGATTGTGGCCTCTCGTCCAGAGCCATCACGGTGAACATGTGGGCAGCCGAGGTGAGTTTCCCAGCCACTTTCACACGTACCACGTGGTACGAGTCTGATCCTGATGCCAAATTCGAGCTGAGCACGGAAAAGTTGGATCCTTCCTATTCTGGTCGCGCGAGCCCTTGCAAGAGCACCGGTGGTGGATGCATGGGCTTGGACCAGATGTTGTTGCAAGACACCGATGGCACATTGACAGATGTTGGTGCTGCCTTTGCCAGCATTGTGCCTTATACGCCGCGTACCGACATTGTGTGGGCTTCCATGTGTAACAACAGCCTTGGTGATACCACTGTGGGTGTGCAGGTTTGCCCTAACGTCTCGGTGGATTTGTTGGAGATGAAGAACATCGATCGCGGTGCCAAGGATGTGAAGTTTGGACCATTGGTCCTTACACCTGATGTTGAGGAAGAGAATGGCTTCGAAGGTGGTGTGTTGAGTAGTGTTGGGCCGTTTTACGCTAGCTGTCCATGTGGTTGGGATTTCTCCTTCTATCATGTCCTCATTCAGCCGAACACGACCTACTATACGGAAGTCCTGTCGTTGCCGGAGAACTTCAAGCTTCGCTATTGGAACCCCAATCCCACGGAGTCGGTGCTGTTGGAGATCTTCTACCCTGACAGTCGTGGTGTCAATGTCTTCGTGGGAAGTTCCAAAAAGCCTGACATGGCATTGAAGTTGGGACGGAAGCCTACCTTGGATGATTTGCATGGTGCTCACGTGGTCGATGCACAAGCTTTACGTTTGTACATCACTCTTCGAGGTTCTCAAGCAGGTTTTGATGCACGACTTGACTTGACGGTTCGACGCACACCGACCGTAAAGCTCAAGATGAACATCGAGATTTCCATTGAGGAGTTTAATGGCCCAGCCTTTCAAACGAACTTGGCCATTCTGCTGGGTATTCCACCGGAACGTATCGTGGTGGCCTCCGTGCAAGCGCGACGACGCTTGAAGTTGGTGGACATTGTGAGCGAAGAGGATTCCGACGACATGCCACTGTGCATTGGCGATGAGTGTCAAACTCCAGGCCGACGCTTAGTCACGGTCTCCCAAACGGCCTTGGATATCAACATCGAGCCCTCTGCAGATGCAGCCGCAGCCGCCACGGGTGGCGATGCTGAGAGCTCAGGCGCCGATGCCTTGAATGCTCAAGCCTCCGAATTGGGAGAGGTGTCCAATACCCTTCAGACCTTGTCCACCGGAAGTGAGTTGGCACAAGCCGCCGGTGGCGAGGTGGTGGTAAGCGATTTGGAAGTACCAGCTGCTCCAGATGAGTCTGCCATTGAAGATGTGCCGACCGAAGCCGAAACGGCTGCGGTGGAGATCATCGACGTCACCGCCACGGCCGCGACTTCAGCGGCCGCCGAAGTGTCGGCAAAGGCTGGTTGTTCACAGGCTTTCGGCGCCACGGTTACTGTGGGCCAGACCGAAGGCATAGCTTATTTGCAGGCCGATTTAGAGCATGGTGGCACCGCAACAGCGTCTTGTAGCACCATCGATGCAGGGCATACTGGAACCATTACCCTGACGTGTAATTCCGGAGTCTTGAAGGCGGCCGCTAGTTGCGTGCCTCAGGGCTGTTCTGGTGCAGTGTCTGTTACGGTGGGTGTCACCACCGTGGACGTGACGCCATCTGCGATGGCTTCTGGTACCGTTGCCTCTGTGGCTTGTAGCACTGTGAACTCGACCTACACGGGCAACTTCGAATTGTCATGTACTCAAGGCACCTTGAGCTACGACACCTCGAGCTGCAGCCCTGGCTGTGCCAGCACACAGAGTATTCCCATCACCGTGGCTGGCAACTCAGCATCATGGAGTCCAAGTTCTACCATGGCTTCAGGCAGTACTGCCACTACGTCATGTGCACCTATCAATGCTGGTTACACTGGAAGCATCACGATCAGTTGTTTCTTTGGCGTTCTCTCCGCCAATCCTTCAGCCTGTAGTGCTAAGCCATGTGCCGCCGGTAGCGGTGTGGCTGTGACGTTGGATGGGGTCACCGAGACCTTGAACTTGGCAACGGAGCTGGCGTCTGGCTTGAGTCGCGTGGCCTTCTGTACTGATGTCAACCCAGCATGGGGTGCTCAACTGTCCTTGAGTTGTAACATGGGAACCTTGAGTTTTGATGTGACGGGATGTCAAAAAGCCTGTGCTACCAGCGATTCCTTGAGCGTGACCATTGGTGAAAGCAGCTCTTCTGTGAGTCCCAGCAGCAAATTGCTTTCGGGATCTACGGAGTATAACTTCGCATGCTCCAGTGTGAACAGTGGATACGAGGGTACTTATTCCTTGACGTGCACTACCGGAACTTTAACGGCTGACACTAGCAGCTGCAGCGAACGCGGCTGTTTGGCCACTGATGCTGTGGATGTGACGGTGGGTAGCACCAGCACAACGGTAGCGGCATCCACGGCCTTGATTCATGGAGGTTCAATCCAAATGGAGTGCGAGGATAAGAACTCACAATACACCGGCACCTTGACCATTGCGTGTTCCTTGGGCGCCGTCTCCTTGTCGGACATGTCATGTTCCGTGAAACCTTGTGAACCCTGGCATTTTGTGGCTGCTACGTTGGAGGGAGCAAGTGGCCTTTTATATCCAGCTGCACAAATCCTCGCAGGGTCTACAGGTGTGGGTGAATGTGGTGATGTGAATGTGGAGTACAGTGGTGACTTCACGTTGGCCTGTAACAACGGGATGCTCGAGGCTGGTTCCTCTGCAGGCTGTCGCAAAACATGTTCTACCTATGGCTCCAACACAACAGTCACCATCGATGGAACAAGCTATGCAGTGTCGCCTGCAGCGCGTATTGCACATGGTGGAGCAGGTTCTCAGGCCTGTGGAAATGTGGTCTATGGATATGGCGGCGAAGTGTCATTGCAATGTAACGATGGTGTCCTGTCTGTTACCAGTCATGCCTGTGTACCAGAGCCATGCCCTGTTGGACTTCTTATGCAAGGAACCATCTATGGTGTCACTGCAGTCGTCCCCTTGGGCACAGCTACAGCGCATGGTGCACAAGCACAGATGGATTGTAATAGTATCAACCCTGAAACCACTGGCACTTACACAGCCACTTGTACGGCCAAGTCCCTGGCAGTGGTGTCACAGACAACTTGCATGAGGTCATGTACTGACACATCTCCTGCAAGTATCGAGTTGGATGGCTATAGCTATACCGTGATTCCTGCAGGGCTGATTGTGAACGACACGATCGAATCGCAAAACTGCAGTACCTTCTCCTCTGGCTACACTGGATTGATTGACCTCCGTTGCCATGACAATGTGACCTCCGTGGCAAGTCACTCATGTGTACCAAGTCCTTGTTTAGATCCTCGAAGCAATGATGGAAGTACATTGGCAGCCTACGACAGTTATACTGGCCCTTGTTCCACGTTGAATGCCAACTTGCTGGGCAATATCGTTTACAGCTGCATTGGTGGTCAGATTCGATTGAATAGCTCGGCATGTCAGGGTCCTTGCAACGGCACCGCCAATGCCTCGGAAACCAATCTCCATGGCTCTGTTGAGAATGTGAGTTGCGCATCCTTCTTGAACAGCATGTACGATGGCACTGTTTCCGTGACCTGCAATGATGGCGTATCAAGTGCTGATACCACTCGATGCTTGGCTGCTTGTGATGAGACGATGAGCGCAACCATCACTGTGGTAGGAGATAGTTACGACGTTTCGGTCACGGGCCGCACGGCCAGTGGTGTCTCCGAGACTTTCCAGTGCGATGGGTTGGACAACACCTACCATGAATCTTACACAGTGACATGCAACGATGGCTTGTTGACGGCCAGTCACAGCTGCCACAAGATGTGCACCACTTCAACGAGTGTTAATGTCGTGCTGGGAGGACAGACCTACCAGGCAAGTCCGGCGGCTGACATCCAGCATTCGCAGATGGGCCTGGTGCAATGCGGTTCATTGGCTTCAGGCTACTTGGGAGATGTTACCCTCAGCTGCACTGAAGGAGTGCTAACAGCGGACCAGAGTGCTTGCAAAGCTCCATGTGCCGCGGCCAGCGTCAGTGTCACGTTTGCAAGTGCGCCCCACTCCGTGACGACCACGGCAGAGATTCTCCATGGACAAACTGGCAGCGTGGGTTGCAATACCGCGGACAGTGGCTTCAACGGTGACATTGTGCTCTCCTGTACCAACGGCGTCTTGTCGCAAAGCTCTGAGACCTGTGCGGAACGCCCCTGCGAGCAGGATTTGTCCTACGAGTTGCACCTCTTTGGTGAAAGTTCCAGTCGCACCCTGGCGAATGAGGTTCAGCACAGCGGAAGCTTCGAGCTAGCATGCAGCTCTGTCAACGTGGCCTATGACCACAACATCACAGTGACCTGTATCAAAGGCGGTCTCACAGCCAGCTATAGCAGTTGTCAGCTGGCCTGTCTCACCAGTGCCAGCGCATCGGTGACCATTGGAAGCAACACGGCCCACACGGTGAATCCTGTGGCTCGTATGGCCGAAGGAGGTACTGAGACACAACAATGCTCCGCCTTGGCTACGCAGTATGCTGGCACCATGACCGTCAGCTGCAGTTCGGGTAGCATCACGGCGGATGCCTCCGGCTGCACCGTGGATTGTCTTACAACAGATACTGCTTCAGTCACATTGGGTCCTACGACACACACGGTGAGCCCTGCCGCGCGCCTGGCCCACGGCAGCAGCGAGACCAAGCAATGTTCCGACTTGGGAAGCCAAAACACGGGAACCATGTCGGTCAGTTGCAGCGTTGGACAAGTGTCAGTGGTAAGTTCTTGTGTGGTGGGATGCGCTGCAAGCGATACTGTGGAGCTCTTCGGGGTGAATGTGGCCTTAGGTACCATTGTGGCTCATGCTGCAGAGCTGGTCAAGGAGGATTGTCCTGGTGATAAAGTGGGAAACTATACCGTTGGATGTGCTACCGGTGTGGCATCCGTGACTACCAACAACTGCGTGCCTCCGCCTTGTCCTGCTGGAAGTTCTCTAAGTCTGACCTTAGATGGTCAGAGTTTGGTTCATAGCAACCAGTTGGAGCATGTTCATGGGCATAGCTACACCTTGCCATGCAGCAGCGTGAATGCCAATTACTATGGGAACGTACAGATCTCATGCCAAGCAGCAACGTTGACATCGGACTTGTCATCCTGTTTGGGCAACCCATGCGCTACCAGCAGTGCCGTGGAGGTACCGGTGGGATGGCGTAGTTCCAGCCTATCACCCAGGAGTCAGGAAGCACATGGCAACACTTGGACGGAAAATTGTTTCAGCATCAACGAGGAGTACTCGGGTGACGTGACCTTGACCTGTAACTTTGGAAATGTCAGTGCAGTGACCACTGGTTGTACACAGATGGAAGTTGGATGTCGACCCAGTGGACAAGGCAGGAACGATTTGGTAACGGTGGAAAGCTACACACAGGCCTTGCAACCTGCTTCAACGGTGCAACAAGGAGGTACCTGGAACTTTGACTGTTCCAGCTTCACCGCTGGAACTTATGAGGGCAGTGTCACCGTGACATGTGGGGCTCTTGGTGCCTACAGCAGCATTGTCAATGGCTGCAGCGCCAAGAAATGCCTGACAGGTGCCACCTTTAGTGCTTCCAAATCAGGCTTCAGTGGACAAGCAAGCTTGTCGAGCACCATTGACCATGCCTCCACTGGTACTGTGCCCTGTGTCAATGTGAACCAGGTGCTTCGAGGCAACGTGCAGCTCTCGTGTAGCTATGGTGTTATCTCAGTGGATGCGTCTTCGTGTTATGCGGTTTGCACTCAGTCAGCACAGGCCATCTTCGGCGGCTCGGTGCACACCGTGACACCCTCGCAGGAAGTGGCGGATGGTAGCAGTGTCACCGTGCCCTGCGTCAGCTATCTGACCGGCTGGGAAGGGAACGTGGTTGCGAGCTGCACTACTGGTTCCCTTTCAGCAGATGCTTCTGGCTGCACGGGCTTACCATGCGAAGTGGGCAACAGCGTCAGTATCACCTTGTACGACGTGACGCAGAGTGTGGCATTGACGCAGGAATTATCGCATGAAGCTACCTCTTCTCGGAACTGTTCCAGCATCAACTCAGATTATGCTGGCACCTTCCAATTGCAGTGTATGGCAGATGTGCTGCAACTTGACAAGAGTGGCTGTAGCTGTCAGAATGAAGCTTGTAGCCTGGCTCCCTGTCCTTCGGGGGATACCTTCGCGGTGCCCTTGACGGGAGTGCAAAGTCCAGTTGCCATCACTCAGACACTTCAAGCTTTGGAATCTTTAAGCATGACCTGTGCATCAGCTGCTCCGGGTCATGATGGAAGTTTGTCAGTGCTATGCAGTGGAGGCGTCCTGTCGGCCGATACCAGTGCATGCTCCCCGCGCAGCTGCGATGCCAACACACCTGCCGTCACGGTGACGGTGGGCAGTATGAGTGGAGAGATCTCCAGCCAGGTTCTGACGCATGATGGCAGCTTCAACGTAGAATGTTCTTCCATCAATGGAGGCTACTCAGGGGTCATTGTTGCCACCTGCTACTTGGGCAGCCTCGTGTTGAATTCTACCGATTGCCATCCTTCACCCTGCGCTGCGGGCAGCTCCGTCGCCGTAAGCTTGGCAGAGATCAGCACGACGCACAGCTCCCAGGCGGTCACCAGTCACAATGGCAACTACTCAGTGAGCTGTGCTGAGCATGGTGACTTCTACAACACCTTCCAGGTGACCTGTGCCTATGGCGCTTTAAGTGTGGATACTTCTACCTGCGTGGAAAATCCATGCCTGGCCACAGCATCTGTGCAGGTGATGTTGGGAGGCGTTGAAGCTTCACGTTCACCAGCCACAGAGGTGGTACATGGAAGTACCTGGACTGCCAGCTGTGAAGAGATCAATTGGGACTATGCCGGGACAGTGCAGATGAGTTGCGACAAGGGTCATGTGAGATATGACAATTCCAGCTGCGTCTTAGTGGAGTTGGGCTGTCAAAGCACTGGCACCGGTGAAAACATCACCGTGGGTAGCGATACTTGGGTCTTGCTACCAACCAGCGACGTGATCAAGGGAGACATCTTCACTGTAGACTGTGCCACGCACACTGCGCAGAAGTATGTGGGTGAACTTCGTGTGACTTGCGGTCGCTTGGGCAACTACTCCAGTGTGGAGAACTTGTGCGCACCTAAATCATGCTCCGCAGGTGTATCTCTCAGCGTCACCTATGGCTCATTGACTGGCAGTGTCACAACTGCCACAGCCTTGGCTCATTTGCAAACGGAGACCACCAGCTGCGAGTCCGTCAACGAGGCACTGCGAGGCGATTTGCGCATCAATTGTCAATATGGCGAGCAGATTGTGGATACGTCTTCCTGTTACTTGGTGTGCTTACCATCTCGACCTGCCAGTGTGATCTTCGCTGGAGTTACTCATAGCCTTGCAACACCAGAGGTCTTACCCGACGGCAAGGGTTTTTTCAAACCCTGCAGCGACCTGGCCAGTGGCTACAGCGGATCAATCTCGGCGACATGTAACAGCGCTACTTTGGAAGTGGATGTCTCCATGTGTGCGGGCTTGCCTTGTGCTGCTGGTCGTTTCTTACCCTTGACGCTCTATGATGCCACAGCCAACCTCACCTTGAGCCAGGAGCTGGCACATGGTGCTTCACAAAGCTTTGCCTGTAGTAATGTCAACTCGGATTATGATGGTGAAGCCGTCATGTCGTGTCAAGCAGAGGAGTTGAAGTTAGATAGCAGCGCATGTAGTTGTCAGGCCCAAGCTTGTAGCACTGCTAGCTGCCCATCTACTGCCACCTTCAGCGTCCAACTGCCTTGAGCGCTAGCCTAAACCAGCCCTGCATTCACTGATGGAGTGGTATCCAAGTCACCCCCTCACTGGGTGAAACCTTATCTTCCTTGGCCTCGACGACACGATCCTGTGCTTCTGCAGTTGAAGGACATTCTGGCACCATGACGATCCAATGTTCAGGAGGCGTCTTGAAGGCCGACACCACCAGCTGTAGCGCGCTTGGTTGTGATACCACAACTAGCTCCATTGAGGTGTTGGTGGGTGGAACGACACGAAGCATCTCCGCCACACAGGCAATGGCCCATGGAGAGAGTTTCATTGCTGATAGTTGCTCCAACGTGAACAGTGGTTATGAGGGCGACATCAACGTCACATGTTACTTGGGCAATTTGATGTCCACAACCTGCAGGCCCAAGGCCTGCGAAGACACCGTGAAGTACGTGACACATGCAGGTTTGAACTTGCTAGCACGGCTGAATGGTGCATCGTTAGGAAGCACCTCTCCAGCCCCAAGTGGCTTCGAGGGCACCGGCGAATGCAGCATCTTCGATGAGCAGCTGGTTGGAACGTTCAGCGTGTCCTGTTTAGCTTCCGAATATAGCTTGGATTTGGGCAATTGCTATTTGAACACTTGCGCTTTACCCAGTGCTGCCTTGGTAGAATTGGGAAGCATCAGCAAGGCCGTCTACTTGCAAACCGACAATGTGGAACAAGGCACTGAGAGCTTTGATTGTGCAGATGTCAGTTCTGACTACACAGGCCAGGGCAACCTGGTTTGCCTTGATGGACGCCTGTACAGCAGCGTTGCTGGTTGCAGCAACCCATCCTCTACTGCTTCTTGTGCTGCTACAGCACGTGCTCCAACAGAGAAAGATGGCGTTTGGACTATCTACGCCCCTTCGGGCGCCTTGCAACATGGCAGCACCGAGACGAAGAGCTGTGAGAATCTCTTGGGCTTTAGTGGTTCTGCTACTGCCAGCTGCAATGAGGGTATCTTCAGTGTAGATGTGAGTGCTTGTCAGCCCAATTCTTGTACCACATCCATGTCCGCCAACGTGCAGATGGGTGCCAACAGCTACTCTGTGCAGCCCAGTGCTGAAATGTCGAGTGGTTCTGCCTACACTGTCTACTGTTCATCCTTCAACTCTGAGTACGAGGGCGACATTAGCGTCAGCTGCTTACGTGGTGTTTTGACCGCCAACTCCAACTGTATCGAATTGACCTGCGGCACTGTTACCAGGCAATTGACTTACAGCGGCCAGGGCATCAACGTGCAGCTTTCCCCTGGATCTGTGACAGAGAATGCTGACACTCGAACGCCAAGCAACTTCACCAACAGCTCGGTCGTGTGTAGCGCCATGGCTTCAGCATTGAGTGGTTCTGCCAGTGTGACGTGCCTGAAGGGCGTGTATACCATGGATGCTTCGGGTTGTGCTCCGAAAGACTGCGCAGCGGGCTCCATGAAGACACCGATGGGTAGTCGGGAGATTACTTTGACAGTGGCTCAGTCTTTACCTCATAACGGCAGCAGCACCAGGTTGTGTGAATCCGTGATGTATGGCTGGACGGGCACCTTCACGACTGGGTGTAATTTCACCATCCTGAATCCCGACAGCAGCGGTTGTTCACCAGCATCGTGCGCATCTGGTCAAGCAGTCACCGTGGTAGTGGGCAGCACCGTGACAGAGACCACTATCACAGAGCAATTGCAGAGTTTTGGATCTACCACCTTAGACTGTGCTACCTTTGACCAAAGCTATGCGGGAGATATCAGTATCACTTGTGAGGCTGGTGTATTGCTGACAGATGTCAGTGCATGTACTCCTGTGGTACAGGAAGGACAAGTGCAACAGGCTGTGCAGGTGGTGGAATCCGCCGTGGCTTTTGCATTGCCAGTGATCCAAGGTGCAACGCAAGAAGATTTGCAGGCTGCCATGGATTCACCTTCCACCAAACGAGCTTATGCCGCAACTTTGGCAGCCAGCTTGGGAGTAGCCAATCAAGAGGATATCATCATCCTCTTCATCCAAGTCTTGGAGTCCGTGGCTGCTACCAGCACTGGCCGACGTTTGAACGCCAACTTCGAGGTGAATGTGAACTTCCAACTGCGCACCAATAGCGACCAGGGAGATGTGGCAGCCAGTTTTGCTGGAAAGATTGAGAAGTTGGGTGATTCCACTTCTTCCGAGCAGCAAGTCTTCGCCACAGCCTTGGGCACCAACCTGCAGGCAGCTGCAGCAGAGGATCCTTCTGCTGCCTTATTGCAAGAAGCCGCCGAGGCTGTGAAGGAAAGTGGTATTCAGGTGAAACATACCGAGACGCCTCGTGTGGCCGTGAATTACGTTGCGGTAGAGGATCCGAACATCACTGCTGGAGAGGTGGACGCCTTGGAGAATCAAGATACAACAGCATTGATTGTGGCACTCTTGGCTGGTGCATTGGGTGCCTTTATTGCTGGACTGTGCTGTGCATGGAAGGTGACGAGGCATATGCGCAAGAAGAAGGAACAGGAGCTTCATGGTCTTTTCAAGGAAAAAGAGAGTAATCAGGTGGCTAGCCTTCCTGAGGACATGAACTTGGCTCCCGAGATGTTCACCTGGGATCAGCCTGGGCCACCACCACCAGAGGTCTTTGTCGATCAGCCGAGAAGCCCGGGGCAGGACACGCCGAACCTAAAGATGGAGACCTTTGAAGAGGCCGAGAACGACAACGCGGTCCAGACTGTACACCTTCGAGATGAGGAGGGTCAACAGCACCAAGATGAGGAGGATATCGTCGACATGGACGAGATTGTGGAAGCTTTCGTTGGAAAGAAGAGTGATCAAGAGGCCGATGCAGATGATACCTCCAGTGGTAGCTTCAATCCAGATGCAGTATCCAGCACGCCTCGAGAGACTTGTAGCAATCCGTCCATTCCTCCAGAACCTAGCAGGGCGGCAACTGCATTGAGTACTTTGCCACCTGCTGAGGAGGAAGAAGAAGAAGAGGTGGAGTTAGAAGTGGCCCAATTCTAAAAGGGCAACAAAAAGTTCAACGCCATGGCTGCCAGTTTGAGAAAACTGAAGCCTCGGTGTGACTTTGAAAGATTGTCTCGGAAGAGAGATGCAGCCATAGACCTTAAAGGAAATTTGCAGCCAAC
>ERZ1738535.3-NODE-8-length-26919-cov-22.757519_pt1 | contig 26919 bp, 8 predicted proteins | sample MGYA00581728_ERZ1738535 | MGnify/ENA primary metagenome ERZ1738535 (study PRJEB40740, sample SAMEA7388099) | Antillogorgia elisabethae | biome: Marine coral reef biome; feature: Environment associated with an aquatic invertebrate; material: Seawater | host... | reverse complement strand
GGATTTTGCCCACCCACTCTCTCTTCCTTCGGTTCATTTCTCGGTTCTTGTGTGGACGTTCCACGGATAAAATCAGTTCCAACAAAATAAATATTTTAATTCATTTTTTCATTATTGTTTCTTATGGATTACATCATATTATTGTGTCTTGATTCTTGGGTTATAGTCGTCTCCTAAAGATAGAAAAGTGTTGAAAGATATGATAGCTGGTATAGTTCTCACCTCATAAAATAGCATCCGGCAGTTAATAATGAATGAAAAAGTTAATAATTTTATGAGTTTTAATGTCCTGAGATAAGAACCGGTGTAAACTGATGAACCTTACCGTGTACACCCTCAAGATCTAGAGGCTCTTTATAGGACAGGAAGGCGACACCGGGTTCATCTTCATTCACATTTCCACTTCCTTTAACCACTTCACCCCTTAAATATATTAAAATATTAATAAAAACCCAAGTAACCATACAAATACTATAAATTTATATTAATTTCTTGGTACCTGTACGCTCCTATCATGTCCTAAGGTCTGTCAATAGTCTCATCCAATAATAAACCTAAGATTTACACCCACTCCTCATAAATAACTCAGGATAATACACGGTCAGCCTTTGAGTCAAGCCTAAACTGGTTCATTCTAAGGAGCTCCAGCATACCAGATTATAAGTGTATTAACCTTTCAATCTCATGTGCTCCTTCCACCTTACATTATGCCAGCAAACGGACCATAAGACAAGGCTCTGAAGCGGCTAATAATAACAAAAATAATATTAAATTTGCATTTTTATGAGGATTACACTGGCCGCTTCCACTCGTTATCCCTTAAGGCACCGGCCCGTCTTCTCTCACATCTTTTTCCTAATCTTTTCTACCTTTATTTACGAGTGAAGTGGTTGTAGTCTCCCGTGCCAGGTAAGTTCCATCCCACCTTTTCCCCGGACCTAATCCACCTGTCAGTTTCCACGGGTTTTCCCTTTGTGGCCCATATCAGATATCATGGTTTTCATATTAATTATATCAGGATTCTTTAGGAGGAGAGGGTTACAGCCTGGTGTTGGTCAGATAATCCTGTACGCAAGAAGACTAGATTCTGATGGCGTGAGCCTTGTTGTGGACGGATAGGAGCGGATATGACGCATAAGATCGCAAGGCAGGGAGTGCCAAGAACCTCTAAATTTATAGTATTATTATGTGCCTGAGGTGGTTGGTATGATGCCAAGGTATAATCACAATATCTTCCAAGCCATTCCAGTCCAAAGAAGTCTCAAGAAATAACATTAATTTTAAAGTTTCTTATTGGTTATTTCCCCGTAATGGATCTAAAATTAATGTTATTTATCTGGATGGGATCACAAGCGAGTAATAATGTGGAAGCCTTTGGGAGTTATGCGATTCCTTGTCCTAGCACCAGTCCCTAGGCTTCCTCCCATAGAAAACACTAAGAAACACGCGGCTAACGCCCATAAATTTACTATATTATCCTGTCTTACTAGCTTCTTCCACGGGGCCCCGCCCTGCCGGCGGGTAAGAGACGCTTACAGAGAAGGTGCCACAGGTCCAACTCAGAGAAAAGGCTGGCTGTCGTAAGGATATTAACATAGAATAATTCATGAAAATGTAAATTTATGGGATTCTTTCGCCCTATTATCAGTCCTTACGCTCTCTCTCTAGTGGAAGATCTAAGGCAAGACACTATAAATGAAATAAGAAATTAAATATAATTTGTATTAATATGATGGCTTAGAAGAAGAGAATCTGGTGCACTCGTTACCCAAGAAGGCTCAAGAAAATAGAATGTTATCCTTGTATGACCCAAGCGTGAGACTGCATGCCCCGGATCATAGGTTTGACGGTAGAAAGGCTTACACTCACAACCTTAAACTTATTATCTGATTCACTTTAATATCCTTTCTACCTTCCCTTCATGTACCCGGGCGTTTGCTAGGGTGTGTGAATGACATTATGTTTGATCTGTGGGTAGAGACGCTAGCAAAGGCATGAAGGCTGAATGGAAGAGGAAATTGATGGTGTGATCATATAGTAAATAAAGGTGCAAGAGGCTCTGACCTTATCCCAGGGTGTCCAACAACAGGTTTTCAGCTTCTGTATCTGTAGCGGGCTTACAATGTCAATCTTTTGGTCCTTACCGCCATCACTCTCTTCTCGCTTACTCGGTTCTCAGGTTCTTGCATCTGTTTCCTTTTAAAATCAGTAACTTCATTCATAATCTTATCATAATAAAGTCATATTATCTGTCATTATCTTTGTCATTATTGTAATCATATTATTATCTTAGAGGTTTCTTGACAGGAATAATCTCGGCACAATAGGCGGTTAAAGGTCAATGCATTCTCAGTGGTCCAAATCCTTGCTAATTATCCGAGGGCTGAACCTATCTTACAAGCTTCTTTAATAATAGAATTACAATCTTTTACGAGAGGAAGAATGCACACTGCGGCTGGACATTAAGTCAGAAAACTATAAATGAAATAATAATTTAAATACTTTTAATGCATTGTGGCAAGCCATTCTAATAAGAAAAATGAAGGTAAGATAGTTGGCTCGGGTCTAGGCTGGGGCACTCCATGTCTCTCTTAAAAGTCTTTTAGTCTTCTGCCCCAGTCGTAAGAGAGTGGAAGGGAGGAAGGGTCCGTAGGTTGACATTATCTGTATTCTTCTCCTTCATGATGGGTCGCCAGTCTTCACTCTTTCCATATACATTAAAGATTTTATTACTTTCATTGGACTGGCGGGTGACTGTAATCCTTATGTTATGCCTTGTAAACCTCATAAAATGAATCATCATAGAATGACTTTATCCCGCCGTAACAACAATCATAAATTTACTATATAATCATTAGGCGGGGCCGGTTACTCTCACATAAAACCCACTAATAAACCAATTAATCATATCATGCCGGCCCTAGGGACGCGTGATCTCCTTTAATAACCAATAGACAAGAGCATGAAGCCGGCATATAATCACGCAATAATCCTTTATGACGAGCTCCCGCGTACTGGATACACCTACAAAACTAAAATAATATGTATCTTATAGGCGGTTCTTCTTACGCTGCGGCCGGGCTTACAAGCCATTAATATTAACATAAAAACCATTAAATTCTGATAAAGAAAATCATTGGAACACCTTGGAATAATCAATAAAAGTGTAATCTTTGTACCGTTACAGATGATCCAGAATTGACATGGCATGTGATCATACAAGATAATACAATATGTTAAAGTGGTTATTGACTGGAAACGGATAATATCGTCAGTTTATTCTCGGATGTTAAGGTCAGACTTACTAACGCCCTATTATACCTTCCTTGTCTTACACCCACTGCACTCGTGTGCTCCCTTGTGCTAGAGAGACGGTAGAAGGACCCAAATAACAAATCTTTTAATTCTGTAAGCCCTTATTATTTCCTTTGTTATGCGTGTTCACTCACAATATTATGTCGGATCACATGCATTTCCAAGGTTTTTGCTGGCTCTTTCTCTCTAATAATCCCGGGTTCTTGAGTTACTAACTTCATTCATAATTTATTGTTCTTACAGGGTGTTTGCTAGTAACTCATAAGCTGTATTAATCTACAAAATACTATATTTTATTGAATTTATAAATGGATTAATACAAGATAATATTGTTATTCCTTATGGTAGGGACTGGGTATGACCACTTCAACCACTGCACAAGGACCCAAAGTTATATCTGGAGGAAGTATTAACAAAAAACCATAAAAATATAATCTTTTATTTGTATTGGTCGGTTGGGCGGGTCCATCACTCATCATTCCCTTCTACATCACTACCAAAAGATATTAAAAGTATAAAATTAATGATTATAAATTCAGTTTTTATTTGGTTTCTGATGTGATTCCTATTATGAAGGGACTTTACCCACCAACCACAATGTGTTACCAGATCCACCCTAAGGACCTTCCCTCACAGCCTCGTCCATTGTCTTAATCCTTTGGTTTGTGTGGGTCTAGTGGACGAGGCTAGTGCTAGTGTCCCAAGCTTGTTACGGACGGAATACATATTATATTTATAGTTTCTTTAGCCAAATATGCCGGTGGAAGCTCCTTAAGATAGCAAAGAATTCTATAAATTATTATTAGTTTCTTACACACTGCGGCTGGCCTTATATTAATACACTTAAACTTTCAAGATTCATGAGATTCATTGGGCATTATTACCAGCTTACACCCATAAGATAACTTACAATATTCTTAATTCCTGGTATTTTTATAAGTGCTTCTACTGCATCATCTGGGTCTAACCTCCTGGCCAACTGTATAAATCTGTTAACCTTTCACTCTTACACCCGTGTTTCACCTTCAGCCCTAGTACCAACCTCAAGATTTTAAGAAGATTCCAGTCACTCGACGGTTAGTTTACTCTCTTGGGCTTACACTTGGGCTCTGACTTGGCTTTTGCATCATAATGTAATCCTATGGCCGGTTGACGCTATCGCGAGTAAACATTCAAGTTATTTTGTTATTATTGTTCTGTTTGGGTGAATTAATCCATTAAAAATCTTTGTTTTGTTCATAATAATAGCGGTTCCTCCTAGAAATAACCAATCATAATAAGTTTAATCTTTACAAACCCCATATAATAAATGAAGATAGAAAATAGGAATAAAATAAGTCACAATAACAATAAAATAGTATAAGAAATTAGAAAATTAAGTGTTTATTAACTGAGATGAGGCTAGACAGACTGGTGCAGCGGATAATAAATTGAAGCTTACCAAGCTTTACCACGGCAGGAGCACCAAACCCGAGATCATAGAATGTGAATCAGTTGTAAGCGTCTCACCTAGTAATCCTATAGACAGACCAACGTAAGGAACCATAAAGATAAAATATAAAATTTGTTATTTTTAATAGTTGGTCTGTCCCTCCCGCTACCGCATAAAGTGTTAACCGGGTCTATGAAGGAAGGTGTAACCCAGATAATAAACATAAAATAAGATAAATTTGTATTAATATGGGTTTAAGGGACTTTCCTTCATACAAACGCTCTAGATCTAGCGGTTCCACTGTGGAAGGACCTGGAACGGATCAATCATATAGTATTGTCTAGGCAAGAGACGGAAGGGAAGGCTCTCGCACCCGTTCCTTCCATAAGGGCCCAGGAAAGTAACAAAGAATTATTTGGTATTTATGTGAGGCCTGGGCCATATCCTAGAGACGGAGCATACACCAACCATCGATAGCGAAGGAACTTGGACAATAGACGAGAGACAAGAGACACGAGGACGTTGATGGAAGACTCCTTCACTCACAATACACTTACAAAATAAATAGTAATGTTATGATTGGCCGAGAGCCTGCCGTGTGTCTTTCTGGGGCGTCTTTATGGCTCTCGGATGATTAGATTCTGAATGGAAAAGTCCAAGGCAGATGATTGAAACCGTGAGTACAGAACAAGAAAACCAAGAATTATATTTGAATTATTATAAGATGAATCCCAAGGCACTAACACCCGGTCAAAGTCACTTGAATCTTGAATTTAGAGGTTTTGTTAGGCCAAATAAACATTAAAAATCTTAGTTTTTTATCTGTAAAATACACTTCTTTCATGACATTATTAACATAAAAATCCCTAATAATTATTATAAGATCTTCTACAACAGGGTCTCCACTCGCTAGGCTCACGCCCTAGGAAATACACTAAAGAAAATAATATATTTTTAATATTTTATGTTGTTACGCCGGGGCCGTGAAGGGACGGGAATAAGGAAGTTATTTGATGGGAAGATACGGTAGACGGGAGCCCCTAAGGAAGCAAAGATTTAATTTATTTTATTTAATATGTGGGGCTCCCTACGTACAATAACCTAAAAATCTATATTATTTTGTGTGTCTTTATCCGGCCATCATAAGGGATTATAAAGGGAATTTGGCCGGTCGTACGATAAACCTAAAATTAATTCATAATATTGTGAAGATCATAGGATTGGAAAAGTCATTGGGCCAAAGGAATCCCTAAAAAGAATCATAAAAAGATAAAATTTATTTCTTTTATTGTATTCTTAGGTGTCGCTAGCGTCCGTAGGTAGAAGATGAGGCTGAGACACTGTGTTAAGGACCGTTTCCTCCAAACTAATCTGAATTTATGATCATAAAAGCATGCCGTAGGACAAGATCATATAGTATGGGAAAGGTAAGCCTCTTGTAACTCACGCCCACTCTATCCCGCTATCTTACAAGTCTCTTACAAACGGCCATAACAAACTAATGAATCAACAAAATAATTCACTTTTAAACGCTGTATCTGATAACCCATTATTTATTATATGATGTCATCTAAGAGGCTGGACTGGTTATCAAAGGCTTGTATCTTGGAAATCTTGGTGACCGTGTACTAGCAATAACCTTACAAACTGAATCGTGAGGACATCCAGATACAACTTGGTACTGAGAATGACCAGGAGTTTCCACCACTTACAACCGATATAATTCTATGTTTAAAGGCTCCTGTACGATAACGCGAGTGACGCGAGGCCTACAAACTAAATAATATTATAAAATTGAAGATTCCTGTCATGGACGAGTGAATGCTGTGTGACCTTGTGCTCAGGTTCTTCTTGCCCGTACCGTGTCCACTAGATGTAGAATGCCTTTCAGGGCCATATGATTGAAGTGATTCCAGAGATTATTAACAGAAGTTTCCAATCATCCATCTTGTCTATCCTACCGTCCACCATTAACACATATTATTACAGAAAAGATAAGAAAATAGAAGTGAGTTAGAATGGTGGACCCTTCCCAGATAATAGAATTCCCAAAAGGAAAAGGTAAGTCAGTTATTATGCCAGGGAACAAGAAAGTGAATCTTGGAAATTAATTAACCGTGTATTCTGATGGGTTGGTATGGTCGCTAGTCTTCCTTCCGCCTTCGGCCTCTTGTCTATTACCAGTTATTTTAATACTATTTTATATGGATTTCTATTACATTTATAATATCATCCGTGTAAACCCAATAATCAATAGCTGTAATTCTATCGTCTGTGTCTATAATCCGTTTCCTTGCATTTTTAATATAATTATAATTGGTTATTTGTCTTTCTGTAAACCTATTAATCTTATATTTATATTGTGTTTTTATTAATAATTACATTTCTTATATGATTGGGTGTTAATAATCTCTGGCAAGCGGTCCTACGGATTACCTCACATCCAATCCATTTTGTTGAAGAATACCATTAGTTACCAATAAAACACAAGAATCAATAAAGAATTGTATCAGAAAACCTTATAATATTGTATAAATCTTGAAAATATATTGCATTTATAGGGATTCTTGGATTAACTTTCTAATCATTCACGCCCTATCATAAAGACAACATAAGATACAAAAATATAATGAATTTCTTCGTCATTTAAGCTCCCGGAGGACTAGCATGCGTGGAAACAGACCATAAAAATATAAAGTTATTATTAATTCTAGAGCATTCACCGGCCGATTCCAAGGATTTTATCTTTAATGTCCTTCCCAAGCTATGACAGTAAGGCCAGTCCAGGATGAAGCAGTAATGTCAATAATAAAAGAAATGAAAATATAAGAAATGTTATGCTTGTATAAGACCCTCCAATAAAGAGAAAGAGATGGAGGGTGTGCAAAGAACCCAAGAAAACTCCATATTTTTGAAGAGTGAAGCAGCATATTATTGTCTTGCTAACGCCCTGCCAAGGGACATGAGGGATGACGGGTCACTAGATTCCTTCACTCTTCCTTTCCTATCGTTCCTACCTTAAAGGTTCCTGTCGCGGGATGATCCTTAGGACCGAATACAAGAGCTTAATTTCTGAGAGTTTGTTGGTAATCCTAGTGTCCGAGAGCCACGTGTGGAGTGAGTATTAATAATATAATTTATTGTATGTTTATAGTAACCGGTGGGAGCACATAACCATCAAAAAACCTTCCATTCCAAATAGCTCCCACCTACAATACAATATTATGATGGTTCAGGTACAACAGTAAACATAGAATCCTTCATGATGGGAGTAAACTGTAACACAAAATAAATATTAGGTTTATAGATTAATAAAGGTAAATCAGATAAGAAATGTAAAAACTAAGTTATCTTTATGTTGTGAGTGTATCTGGCCAGCTTTAACCCATTGTATGCATCCCCAAGAGACACAGCCTAGGAACGGTTACATCAGATTAATACAAACCACCTAAGAAAATTACCAGTTAATAACCTTTCATCCTTTGTTTCCTTTCGTCCAAGCAAGCATAATCCCATTAAAATATTATTATTTTCTTAATACTTGGCTTGCTTGGGTACTAGTCCACCGGTCGTATCTTCTCTCACTTTCAAGGAATTTCAAATATAATCCGGTGGTTGTGCTAGAGCTTTATCATTCATTATCTCTTCCAAGCAAGTACAAATAACATAGATTTTTCCATTATAATATCTTTCTCTTATTGGCCAGTAATTTTCAATCAAATGAGTTCTGTCGTGAGTTAATAATATAAATAATATAAAAATACAATCATAATGGCTTCCATCCAAACAAATTATAAATGTAAATGTAATTCTAATAGCCGTTTCTAGTGATGGAAGCCATGAAAGACAGCCAAAAGACTATTGTAAATCCTTGGAAACGGTGAATATAATCAGAATTTATTATTGTAATTTTATAGTAATTTTAATAGATTGTTAGGTTAAGAAGATTCCAATCAACCGTTTCCTATCAAGAAGACACCATAAGATTACTTCATCCACTAATAATTCTATAGAAATTTCTAGATTAATTCAGTCTTATAAGCACTCATCACATTATAAATACAATATTATCATCCGTTTACAATCTTAGAATCATATGCAGCTTAAAGTCTAGATTTACTATCCCAAGCCAGTTTTCAGGTTCTTATTGTGCTAGGATTGTTCACTCCACGTACCAGGAATTAATATTAATCTTATGGTAATTTACAAGGATTTTAATAAGTGATGTGATTCCTAGGTTACACTTCTCAGAACCTATCCTCCTTATGGAATCCTTTTGTAATAGTATGGTAAGGACAATAAAATCCCGCTATTTTTAGTATAATCTCAGTTAATTATTGGTTTAATGGACGAGTCTAGGGGGATCACTCAAGGATTTTGACATTATTTCCGCGGTTTTGTCTTAGATGTCCCTAGATTCCATAGATAATGCGAGTAAACCAAGACACTATAATAAGCCATTAAAAGATAAAAATGCAAGTTTTTGGGATTTTAAACGGGCTTTTTGGGGCCAACAGTAACCTTAGAATCACATCCTAGATCTAGAGGTGAATGAACATGCAATCTTTATTAAATTTATAAGGATTAATCTTTTAATTTATTATTATTTCTTATATTATTTACTATTAATATTTCCTTCTTTCATTATCAATTCTATGTACCTGGCATGTTATCCTTAAACTCATTCACCATTCATTATTGATTCATCTTTTGTTTATTTGTCCTTATGGTAACCGCATCCCACATCTGGCTCTGTTCCTACCTACATCACCTATTATATCTTCAAAAGACTGGCAAACTCTCGGTCAAATCTATGATCACATATTATTATCTTCTGTTACACGGTCAATCATATAGTAATTCCTATAATAATACATATTAATTCTATCAAAATCTTGTATTTATTATCATTATTTATTGAAAATTATTGATTATTAACAGAGCTTCCATCCAAACAAACCACAGTATTTCCTCGAGATCTTGATGTCAGTTTACTAGCGTACAAAGGACTTTCCAGATAAATCCAGTCTATTTTCTAACTCCAGATATTGACCAACAACACAAAGAAAATAATTGGTTTCTTAGGGCCCAAGGATGAATGAAAAGACAAAAAGAATCTTATTTTTGTACCTTGGGCCCCCATACGCTCCCTTGTGTCTTATCCTAGAGCTTGGATCACATGAGGAAGTTATTGAATGGCAACCGAGTTTATCATATTAAAATGACTTTATAATTGACATTTCTTTGGATTCTATTAATGAAGTGTTTGGGTGCATCCTATTGGCGGAGCCTCCCTTCCACAAGAAACCAGAGCAAGCATAACACTTCAATAAGAATCCGCATAAATCACCAAAACACCCATAAATAACAAATAAAATAAGAAAATAGAATGTTATTATTGTCCGGCTAACGCCCATTCACCCTTATTCCTTCTAAAATTCCTTTATAATTCCTTGTTTTAGAGACTCCTCGCGTAACGGAAGGGTAGGGGCTAAGGAACAAGAATTCTTTTTATTTATTTGTATTCCTTCCGGGCAAAGAAGCCAATAAAATGCATTTATAATTGAAAATTTAAGTGATTTTATTGGGGCTTTCTTCGTCTCTTTTTCTGATATTTTATTAGTTTTATCTCTCTAGAAAGCCCCATTAATAACTTTAAAATTATATTATTTCTGAAGTGTATTGTAGGGGCTCCACGTGTCTTACAGGATTAATAGTTTGGTTTTAGTGTCCTGCCTTTCGTCTACCTTTGGGATCTTCTATAGAATCATCCATGAAAGTGCCAACGGACGAACTAAAAGTCACATCATATATTAATTCAGGTACATCAGATACAAAATCAAGATTAAAAATTGGTGTTTTCTTCTCCTTTTGGGAGTCCCTTGACAGTATATTGCCAGTAAAATAAAATAAAACTTTTTAATTATTAGAGGATTTTATCAGGATTTCAGGACACTCCAGAAGTCAAAAACACTTAATTTATTTTATGAAAATAGCATGATATCCTCAAAGAAATAGAATGGCTTTATAGAATAGAATGTGAATGCAGCGGTTGGACTGGTCTCTAAGCCGGTTAGTAACTCAAGACATTAAGACTCAGCCCCAGATCAACCCCTGCCACCCGTCCCTTCCACGCCTGGCGGTCTAATCCCAAGAGCAGGAAAGAAGGAAAGGGGAATGTTGGACCTTCCTTGACTGGCGGTTGAACTCAGAGAATGATTCGCCAGTACACGGTCAACCTTCCTTTCCTACAAAGAACCCAAATAAATTGTATAAAAATATAAATTTATATTGTTCTTGAGAAGATTCCTGCGGCCGTAAGGCACCCCCAAGGGCAGGGAATCGTACAAAGAAACCATAAAAATAACATATTAATCATATCATCCTGCCCTTGGCCCATATACAAGAACTGAAATGATGAACATAAAATGTAATGATTATTGTGTGAGAGAACTCGTGTAACCAGATCACCCACATAAGAAATCTTATTATTATTTATATTTTTAGGTGTTTTTCTTAGGAGCATACCGTCGTGCTAGTGCCTTTTGGATAGTAATTTTAGTGATCTTATTGTGTATTAGGCGGAATCATATGTTAAGGATGGACGAGGCACTGGTGGACGGATATAGGATTGTAAGTAGAAACCAGATTACACAGACAATATTATGAGTTTATTGATAATAGCCAGTCCACGAGCGTCAATCATATGTTAAATCAGGATGCGACATCTCTTAACCCATGACACAGATTATTCCATAGAAAGGATTACAGCTACAGCCTCTTACCTTAACCAATTATAAATATAATAATAATACCAAGAAATATCAATGAAAATAATATAGATTTAGTGTGGTCCTTCCACCGCTTGCCCACTCGTAACCTCGCTTTCTTAGAAGACACTATTAATAAAATAATTAATTTAATCCTTCAGGAACCTCCCATCCATCTTTATTACCTTTAATGACAAAGAAAATTACATTTTAAATTCATTATTATGGAGGTTCCTGGAGTGTATGGACGAGCCCCAAAGTGAGAGAATGAAAGTTGTACCAGATGTTAAGATAGAAAAGGTCACCCGGTAGTAGCGCTGGAAGGTCCTAACCAGATAATCTGTTGTAGTTTCTAGGTTCATTAGGCGGTTTCATTTGGATAACATTAATATCTGATAGGTGGTTCAGGCTTATAAGATCTCAAGAAATTATTATCTGATATTATATTGACATTATAACTGCCAAGGATTATTAGGGATTGATTATGAGAAGAAAGTGATGTCGGGTCTAAGCCTTATTACGTGATGAATCTATATAAAATTATTAATGAAGAAGCATAAGACCCGACAATATTAACCAGTAATGTCCATGAAAGATAGAATGCTTCTTGGATGATTTGTTCCTTGGCAGTTAATGGTCAATAATTCTTTGTAATAGACGGTTATCTGTAAAATCCTTAACTCTTGATACAGCTTTTGAATTATATGGTTGGTAAAGGGAATTATAAAGTGAATTTTTATTGTCTTTTGTATCTCGTTTCCGTCTCACATCTCTCGCTTCACTCGGAACCTAAGAAGCCTTCATATTTGGGGTATTCCGTGTCAACTCTTGGTCATAATCAGTTCATCCTTTGATTACTACTTACGGGGGACAAGATCCTGATGAAAAAGTGCCACAGAATTATCCTAAGAAACCCAGGGAATCAACTTGCAATCTTAATATCTGACAGGTCCAATCCCTTGCTCCGGCCTTTGATCATTGGTGCGTGAGGACTTCTTGCGTACTGGCGGTTGCACTGTCTTCCTCCACTCTCTTGCCAATAATTATTAAGGATTCTTTGTCCCTAAGCATTAATGCATTCGGCCGTACAAATATCCTGAAAATGAAAAGATAAGATTAATAATTGGTAGATATGGGTAGGGACAAGGACGACCCAACAATAATAATAATAAAAGATTATATTTTTCAGGAATTCTATTATTTATTATTGTTATTTACGTGTGTTGGGTCGTCCCTTGGGTTAACAGGATTTACACATTATATCTGGTTTATATTTACAGGATTTATGCGTTATTACTAGTGACTTCAAGATTAATCTGTGGTAAGACCTGACCAAGAAATCCACATATAATAAGCTTCTAGTACGCGGGAGTGAGCAATAATCACTTAATATTTTAATGAATTATATTATTGTATTTGTAGGGATTCGTCTGTTTGGAATGGCGGATTTTATTATGTGTTTCTTTGGCAATTATAATAATAATACAATAAAATCCGACCAACAGACGAATCAAGTAAATATAAATATAATAAAGTTTTTTGGTTCTTAAGATTCCTTGCATGACTTGTTCTAGAGCATCCTGTACGTAGGAATGACGCCCCAATCATATAGGAAAAGAAGGTTACAAGTGAGTTAGACGGGATTATTTAGGAGCATAAGATTCAAGTTTGTAAGGATATGATTGGCGGGGCAAGGTAATGAATAAAAATAAGAATTAATTTGTAGTGTTAATAGGGCCCCGCCAATACCCAGGAACTATAAATATAATATTTTACTATTGTAATTCCTTGCCCGCTTGCGACAGGCTCCCTTCGGGCCAAGTGACACCCCCACATTAAAGATTTCTTAGTTATTAATCCGGGGCGACCACTTCCATCCACATAAAATTACAAGTTTATTCTTATTTATTGGGTTCATTCGTACAAAGTGGTCGCTAGAGATAGAAACCGAGGAAGCGAGGGAAGGGAGAGTGAGGAAGGGAGCCATAAGACCGCATAAAATCTATATATTTTTAATATTATTTTCTTTATCTTTATGTTTTCAGTGTTTTATGCGGTCTTTTGCTCATATTATATTTATATTATTATGTGTGAAGGGACGACAAGAGCCCGGCAAATCTATAATATTTTCATCCTTTTGGTGGGCTCTTGTCTCTCTCTCACGTCCCTTCACCCCATGCCCACTCATTACGCTCCACTCACTCGTACATAAACCCAATAAACTCACATAAATTTTAACTTTTATATCTTTTAGGGGTCTTTGCTAACAGCTTTTATCAGATACAAATTCAGGTTTTATAAGTCCTCCAAATAAATAGGATTTCCCAGTGAACACACCCAAAAGACAAGCATAAGATACAAATTCTGAAGCTTCTTTAGTGGGATGACGCCTTCCTCAGATAATAAGTCTACAGAATATGATTCACTCTTAAAAGCCATTCAACTTACTTCCTTCCGGCGGGTAAAGACCCATAACAAATAAACCTAAGATAACTTTCTAGATTCTGGAGCGGTATGTAGGTGTCACAAGCTTGTATGACTTTTACCTGGCGAATAAACTAATGAATCTTACCGTCCAATAAGAACCCGTGGCAAGAGTCTGGAGGCGGATAATCCTTCAATAAATTATGAAAATATATGATTTTTGATATTAATAATAGCTTGTAAGCGTCTCTCTCACCCGTAAACTCTATAATTATTGGTTCTTGTATGGCCCATAGGCCCGTTCCTGTCGTTAGAGACGCTTACCAGAAGTTACAATCTTATTATCTTTCATCTTTATGGATTAAGTGAGAGGGCGGGAACTATAAGAGAAGAAAATATTATGTTATGTTAAGGTAAGACAGGCAAGGAAGAGGTTACCAGATACTAGCGAGGGACCAAGAGACTCGCGTACCAATCAATAATTCCTTTTGGTAGGAGCTTAGAAACATAGATTGTGTCACTTGTGGAAGAGGAAAAGTCCTAACAAAATCTATATTATTTGTATTATCCGCTAGTAACCCGTCTTCTGTCTCTCCATCCTACCGTAGGACCAACCCATGATGAAGAATTCTGGATGATCTTTCTCTGGAATAAACTGATTATATCTTCTAAGAAATGAAAAGATGAATCCTTTTGGGTGAGTGTAAAGATAGGACAGGAATGAAGCCTGAGAACTAGACATGAAGGTTGAATCACTTCTAAGATCATAAAATATTAATAAAAGATATGAAAATATATAAGAAATAATATAAAATTAATAATATCTGACCATAAATAACAAAATTAATAGAAAATTTGTATTTATTTTAATAATTCCATTCACTCTCACTCCCTTCCAGCCCAAGAAGATAGCATAATGATAAGATAAAAGATTGGAAACAGAAGATAGAAACCTTTATTAATTGTGTGAGGATATTAAGATTATAAATAAAATAAGATCTGACCTTACATTCACCTTAATAATACCTTGTCCAAATACAATCCTAGGTTTAATCCTGAACAAATAATCCGGTCTAACTAAGATGAAACTATAAGGCCACACCAGTTCTCACCTAAGGGACTTACCGTGGAAGGAATTATGAATGGGCATTACTAGCGAGAACTATAACAAGATGAATTCTTAGGACCGGTCGTATACCAGGATTACACCACTTATTAAAGATTCTTGCCCGGGATTAGTGATGGCGTCATAGTAATGTCTAGGGAGAATCCTGTCCTAGGTCTCACCTTATAATCATAAAATTAATTGAAGTTTTCTGTAACCGTTTCCAGCGTTCCTACTAAGAATCCAGAAAATATACTGAAAATATAAATAATATGAATTAATCTTTTGTATCTTCTTATGCTAGGCCCGGTTTATATCTCAGGAGTTACTAGTGCTCACCTTATAATAAGAGAAAAACCTGGTAATTTTGCTATCTGGGTTACCAAGGAAATCCTATAATGATTAGGTGGTTAATGTCCAGGTCCTACAGTTTTATCCGTGTCTTAGAGGCTCCTGTACACGCCCGCGTTAACGCGATAGAAGCACAACCCAGGTAATAATTTAATGACTTTATGATTGTAGGTTTAATATGTAGTCTGGGGATAGCCGGATGACTTGTTCCTGGGGACTGATCATAAAGGAAACATAATATGCAAAAGACTTTTAATAATACATAATATTTATATTGTAAGTCAGTTATTCCTCATCCAAGATCTCGCTCATGATCATTTATTATATATAAAATCATTAAAGATTACATTGTGAAGGGATTAATAATCTCATGCCAAGCCCCTCACAATTCATATTTTATTTATATTTTCGTCTCTTTGGAGGGGCTTGGTTAGGACAATAAGATTCCTAAAAAATGCAAGGTAATGAACATAAGAAAGACAAGAATGATAATAGATTCTTAGGCCACGACAGGTTCCTTTTGGTAACAGCTTGGACTAGACCATCAACTTCCGAGCCTTCCAACGCCTCACTACCTAGAAACACCTAATAAAATTACATTTAAAATCTTATTTATTGGGGTGTTACTGTGAGGCTAGGAAGTTCCTCCAAAGATCACTCACTCCCCGTACGCTAGCGTCTTGGCCCCGAATGCAATAAACTTTTAATATTTTATTATGATTCTTGCACTTGGACATTAATGGGTTAACAAAAACACCTATAAAATTCTATCTTTTATTATTATTTCTTATGTGTTCCAAGGTAGAAGACTGGCCGCGGTAGGTGGAAGAAGTGTAACACAGATTATTAACTGGTAAACTCCTGGCCAGAAGGAAGCAAAGATTTGTATTTTGTTATGGTTTTTTATAGGTTTCTTAGGATTATTTGCTAGGTATAATAACAGCTCTTACACTTTCAACCTTATACACCGGTAAGTATCAACAAAATCCTTGGAAGTTAGACCGTGAGTTGGACAGGAGCCTTAGGACAAGAGGATAACACTGTAAAATCCAGGGAGAAGACTGACCACGCCAGCTTTAGGAGATGAAAACAGTCTGGCTGTCGGAACACTTTGGTAGCAGAATTACCTTGGAGAAGAGACTAGAACGATAAAACTAAATGGAGCGGTTATTCTTGGAGAACTTGGTGTGGTTGGTATGGATATGACGGGAAGTCCCTAGGCTGTATCTTGACATTATTAATCTATATATTTTTACAATATCTTCTGGATACACCTAAACACTTTATCAGAATGGAATGATTCTTGGGTTTGGTCATTCTAGTTCTTACACCTTGTCCGTAGCAGGAGTCTTCACGCATAATCCGCTTCTATCAAGGCATTTTAAGATAAAAATCTGGTGAAGATCATACAAAAATAACTTGTTTTCTGAGATGACTTTAAGGGGATAAAACTAGGAATTTTAAAGGTGTAATAACTGTAATAACCCTTCCAAGATAATCTTTTATTAATTTCTTGGTAATGATGGGATTTACTAGGCCAGTCCCTTGCAAGATAGAATGCTGAATCTTTCTATAATAATATAATCTTATGCGGGACGTCCCTTCATAGAATGCTTCATTAACCCACATAAATAATTACAAGATAAAATCCTTTTTAATTTATAGAAGAATACAATATATTTTGGTGTTTTATTAGGAGGAATGGGTAAGGCGAGAGACAGAGAGCCTGCCAAGGACCGTTCCCAACCAATCAGATGCATCCCGTCATGCCCATGCACAAGTAATTACAATCATAAAAGCATTCCATCCGGCTAGGGCCTTGGGAATCATTAAAATCCAATCAAAAGTCTTTGCCAAGCACCTCCAGCACAAGGGCCAAGGGCCACCTTAAATGTAATAATAAAAGAAATTATTTGTAATCATTAATTGTATATGGGAGGGGTCACCCGAGGCCAACGGTAAGAAGCTTATAATGTGGGATTACTGTGTGACGCGGGCATGCGACTCCTACAAAATACCAATAAAAAATCATATTTTCTTACTTCCATCCGCATGCCCACTAATAATCCTTTCTTACACTCGTGTGCTACCTTAAGATAAGACACTAGAATCCTTATAAGATAGAAAGTCTTGGCAAGTAACCTCTAAGAAAAAACCAGATTAAAATGTAAAAATATAAGGATTTTAACCACCGATCCCGCCCGAGAACACAATGTGAACCTGTCGTATCTTGGCACTCGTAAGCTGTAAAAATCTCACTTATTTCGCCTAATCCATCCACAAGAAGCTATATAAATTGTATATTTGTATTAATAATATTCTGTATTTATAGGTCCCAAGGGTTTATCAGAAGTTAATATTAATTCATAAAACTACAAATTATATTTATTTTCTTAAGGAATTCTATTGTATAAACCCTTGTAACCGCCTCATACAATAGGATAAATCTGTGAGAAACCTGGCCACCTAAGAGACACAACATGAGAACGAAGGAAGTTAGCATGGGACGGTTACAGAAGGAATAAAGTAAATAAAAATGGATTTTTCCTTATCTGTATCTTGTTATTATTATTATCTTTTCTTATTTCTTCTATAATCTTCTCTTATAAGCCATTAATATTCCATAAAATTATTATCTTTTTATAGTTTACAGGGATTATACATTCAATATTATTTTCCTGTTAATTATGCCATAAAACCATTCTATTTTCTTGTGTCTTTTTGGAGAATATGCTGGCGCAGCCCACGCTCCTGCGGAAGAAATGATGAGTGGATGAAAGGAAAAGTCCCTTATAATCCATATAAATGAAATAAATTCTGATAATATATTATTAATCTTATTCACTCATAAATCAAGAAATCTTAGGAATCGCATATATAATTACAATCTTTTTTACTTCTTTGCCTAGCTCCTAGAGACGGAAAGGTTAATGAAATGGTTAATAAAATCACTAAAAAATCAATTTAAATTTATGTTTTGTATGTGTTCTGTCTTGGCCATTACGCTAGCCGCAGGGCGTGTGCTGGAAGGAATATAGAATGGATAATGTAGGAAGGGCCAGCGTAAATCACTTAAAAGATAAATAAATTGTAGGTTTAATGTTCACTCTAAGGCTGGCATCATCCCCGTGTCTTATGGTCACACTATCAACCTTCCTTGCGTTCCTATAGGTTACACCGGTTATTGGCATGATATCTGGAGCGAGATGATAGTGTGGTTAGTATGATAGCTGGGTTAGGTTGGTCATTCCAGTTATTTTTCCTTAATTAAACCATTAAAAGATAATATTGTAATTATAAATGTAATAACTAATGCATAGATAAAACGAGATTATTAAAGCTGGATATGACCATAAGATATGATTGAAGAGAAGACTGATGGTGCCCGGAGGAGTGAACGGCCGTAAGATATTATATGTGGATTAATCTCTTATTTTTATTGTCTTTATGGTTACTTCCGCTAGCTTCCAACGTACAAGAATGTGGGATAAGAGCCTGGGACTGGAGACACGGTAGGCGGATAAAGCACAAAAGAATTCCCAAGGGTTAACAGGCTTCCCAATGTGATCCGGCATATCCTTTCATGTCTCTCGTGGCCCATTGTGTGAGAGAGACACCGCTAGGAACGAGTCTATGATTGAAAGCTTTAATGATTTCCAAGATTCTTTATTATGATGCCAGGTTCTTCCCAGACTATTCCCCGTCAAAGGACTTTCACTCATCCAAGAATAAAGAATATTGTAAATCTTATATTTCTTCATTTATAATCCGTTATCTTGGGTCTTTTATTGGTTCATTTATAACTTTAAGCTCTAGAGGTAAGCCTACGGACTGGTGGCAAGAAGCCCGTACAAAACCCAATAAAACTTAATATTTTATTTGTTTTGCTTGGCTTCTTTTGGGCGTCACTCCGCTCCTAAACGTACAGGATACACCCTAAGAAATCATCCATTTATAATGTCAATCACTAGTGACGCCTATTACTCAGATATAAAACTGACAATAGAAACAGATATGAAAGGAATGTTAATACACTGGTAACTTCAAGAATGAATCATTGGTTTGTAGGTTTAATCGTCCAGTAATAATAAATATAATAAATTATTTCCTGTAAATTACCTTAATAATGCCTTTACAATCTTGTATTTACTGGTTATTGCCCTTATCCCGGCTCCACTTACGCCGGTTGCCCCCAAGATACACCTAATAATTACTCAGAAAATAAGAAAATATTGTTATTTTAGAGAATCCTTAGGGGCCAAGGGCCTAGGAAATACAAATATATTAAAATTTTAATTGTATTTTATTAAGATGGAACTTACCTGGCATACCCTTACATAATAACTTCCTAGCTTTAATGGTGTACGACAGGATAATACACTGGTAACCGTCCTAAGGATAACACTGGGAGGCTCCTGACCCATCATAGCCTTTCCATTCATAATGTGGTGGCTTCTTTAGCGGGATCTTGTGAATGAACCTTGACGCAGCAATTATTAAGGATTTTTCCCTTCATAATAATAATAATAATGAATTTATAATAGAGATTTCTACCGGAAAAATCCTCAATCATAAGCTGTGTCTAAGGTCAGTTCATTCCCATCCGGTATCCCGCTATAGACCCACAAGCACCACACTATTCTCCAAGGGTATGCTGTAGACCCAAATTATTCCTGGATTCTTCCTTCATTTACAGGTCCTGGACGGTTACCAAAGACGACACCAAAGACTTCAATCATAGAATCGGTTTCATCTTGTGGTCCTAGCTGTGATCAATCATTCCAGGATTTTATTGAGACATAACAGGATAGAAACCTTTCCGCCAGTAAGCCTAACGACCGTGTGACAGGACTCCTTCACGAAAGAATTAATGTTATTATTATAGATTTAATAGATTTATTAGGCTGTTTCTACCCACTTTACAAATAATTCCCAACAAATAAGACCAAAAGATCAATAAGAAATGTAAATGTAATGTTAATTTAAGAGATTAAAAGACAAGATTCAAGAGATTATTAATCCTATCCTACTCCCGCTAAAGAACCTTAAATTTACAATTTACTATTGTATTTACTAGCGGGAGAGCGTACAAGAAGACAATAAGATGAATCCTGTCGTGCCTTTTGGTAAGATAAAAGCTTGGAAGTTACTAGGCACGTCCTACATCAAGAAATAATTATTAGTTTCTTTGGTATCTTCTTTTACTAACCATTTCCATTCCCGTTCGGCCGGACAAGGGACGCCTCACACGTACCAGAGGCTTACAATCTAGGAATTTAGCATCATGTCCGTCTATAAAACTCTCCACCGGGTACTAGGCCTGTAAGGTAAACCACTTATTATGGACATCCAAGATACGACATGAAGACTGAATCTATACCAACTAAAATGTTAATTATTAAGACTTTAAGTCACGAGACGACAGGAAAGAGAAAAGGCGAGGCCCAAGAGGCTAGCACAAGTACCAAATAAACCTAGAAATCAAAGAAACGCATAAATCTATAATAATTACCAACTTTTTTAATTGTAATGTCTTCCACGGGAGCCTTGTGTCCTTCATTTCTTATATGATTGACATTGCATTTTCATTGATTCTTTCTTTGATAAGCCTTTCAACGTAATGTCTAGCACAAGATATTAAAATATTTTGTATATTTATGTTATGATGGGACAGATAACCCACTGACGCATGCCAACGGTAGGAAGAGAGAAGTGGACGAGTGTAAATCTGTTGGTCGGGTCTTTCATCCCCATACAATTATAACATGATAACCTTCAGGATTTTAGTGAATCATATTAATATAAATTTATTATCTTATGGTAGCTGTACCGGCCTGACATGGAACCTTCTTTGCCAGCTGATTCACATTTTAAGATTAAAGATTGCTGTTACCCAGTCCCTCCTCCAGATTTCAATTAATTCTGGTTGTGCTGGAGCTTTCATGATCATAAATTTAATCTTTTGTAACTAGTGTAACCTATAAAGACAAACAGGATATTGTCAGTCCACATATTAAACCTACAATATTATCTTGGGAGCTCTTGGATCACACCATCAGTCTCTTGTTCAGGCTCTTAGCACGCCCCAATAAGAACAATAAGAAAAATATATGTTATGTGGGTTAATAGACGCTTGCCAATGATTTACTCGTTTCCTTTAGTCTCTTCCTCTAGAACCAAATAATTATAGAATGACTTTTCTATGAGCTCTTGGAATGGAAAATGAGTGAAAGAAACCCCCAAATATACCCAAAAGACACGAATAAATAAGAAAATGAAAGACTTTTGGCATGCGATCTTATCCCGGTACACTTTCGTCCAGATGTAATGCTTAGGTGGTGCTGTGTGGAAGAGACTTGCCGTGGGACTAATCACAATATTTTCCAGGAATCTTTGCTATCTTATTGTCCTTACCAGGCCCTTACAAATGATTCAGAATTTATATATATTTTATAGTTTTTGTTATTAATTATCTGGTTACAATATCTTGTGGTCTTCATCATCTTTCCGGTCCCTCGTCTCTCTCCTATCCCTTCTCTGGACGATAGAATACCTGGCTTACTCGGGAGCTTCCAAGGAGTGGTTTGTAGGTGAATCCAAGTACCCGGATCATATTTTAAGATAGAAAACTTACTGTCGGGCAAGAGGTCCAAGCTTCCTGGGGCATTTCTTAGATAATCCATTAGTAATTTAAGAATAATACCAGAGAATAATAAACAGAATAACGGATAATAAGATGAAGACCATGAGGTAGAAACTGCCGGTGGACGCTATTAACCCAGCTCACGGATCGGTTCTAAGGGTGAACTCTCCTTCCCTAGGAATCTTCTCCTTAATAATACCTGGCCTGTCACTCACACAATATAATCTCAGAAATCATTAAATCTATAATATTTTCATGGTTTTTGTGTGTGTGAGTGACCCGTGGCAAGCCTCCATAACCAAAGAATCTAAGAATTCAATTCTATCCTGTTGTAAGAGCTCTCAAAAGACTTTCATTGTTAATTATCTGTTGCATATTATCTTGACCGAGTGTTCATCTCATGCGGCTTCCTATCTTCTACCTCTAGCGCTCAAAGGAGAAACCTGGAATATTTTGTAGATTTATGGGGGTCTTTTCCTCCTTTAACCCACTTATGCCGCTACACTCTCTCGCGCAAGCAGCATTTATTAAGTGGTTATGCGTCGCCAGACCCCAGCCGCGTTAACGCGTACAACCCATACAAATAACTAAGAAAAATACAATAAAATTATAATTTTAATGGATTTTACGCGGGTTATTTGTCCAGAATTATCCCATCCTAGCTTGGCCTAGACAGAAGTGAATCAACAGGAAATCCTATAATGACCAACCCCAGGAAATAATCTGTTTAACCTTTAGGAGCTTAATGTCAGGGGAGAATCCTGCATCCTGTAATAATAAAATAAATTCCTGTCACGTAGAAAGACTCACGATGGAACGGTTAGTGAAGGAGTGCCAAGTGACAGGAATTATGCTATTTTATTAATACAAAATCCTATATTTTTAGGTGATACATATGGTGGCTGAATGGTTTATTTGTTGGATCTCCTAGTAATTACTATATGATCCGTGTAAAATCTGGAGTTATAGAAAGCCTGTTATTGGAGGGAAGCGTCTCTGTGGGGTCTTTCTCACGCACAAGATTACATTTTATATTTATTTTGGTAGTTGTGCTAGGGATAAAGACGCTTCCCACACATTATAATTCTATTTTCTTTATGCGTCTGTGGGACATATGGCGGGGGGAAAGGAACCGAGGAAACCCCGCCCACAGACGCATGAGGACACAATAAATGTAATCAGAATTAATCTTGAGTTTATATATGGGGCCTAGTGCACGAAGGGAAGCATTAGCAAGAACACTAGGCCCTGGGAAAAGGAATGAAGGAAAGCCGGATAACCCAGTGACTCGACAGAAATGGAAACAGATTGTTACAGATAATAAAGTTATCCGGGTTTATAGGTAATCTCATAGACAAAGACAGGAAACTAGAAAGATAATAGATGTGAATTCTGATGGTAACCGCGTTAACGCGTGGAGCGTACCGAGTGCTTGGAGAGAGGAGAGACATGAGAATTAGAATGGAATGATTAAAAGATGGAAGCCAAGACACTATCAATAATATAAGAAATAATACAAATAATATATGGTTTGCCTTTGAGAGCAGCTTGTATGATCCAAGATTAAACGAGAGAACTGATGCTAGCCACTTGGGACCGTCCAGAAGATGTAACACAAGATAAACCGAGAATAAATTGAATGATTATTACGGGAGGTTGTTGGCCCTTCAATGAATGCTCAATAAATATAGAATGTGTGACGCGTCTTTATCCTAAGCATAATGGCCAGATACACACCAAGATCCCAAATTCTTTTCCTTTCTTATCCCAATCCCTTGTTAATAATATAAAATTTATATTTTTATTAGATTTATTATTTGTGTGATTCATTTTAATATGTTATTTGGGGGTTATTTGTGGGTTAATTCTCTTAATAACACACCACAAATAACCAATAAACCTTAATGAATTTCATGATTTTATATATGATCAGCCAAGGACCTGAGAAGATGCCACAGAATTATCTTGAATGATATCCGGCCTTACCGATGGCTTGCATCCTCATGTTCTTCTTACCGGTCGGTCGTCAATCCTATTATCTTTACCAGGGGATACAACTTCTGGATCTTGTCATGTAATCATAATATGTATCAGGATTCTTGAGTTATTAAGGTGATCCAACACTTGCCAGGACCTAGAAACACTCATATTATTTGGACGGATATAAGGTCAAGAGTCAGATGCAGTGTCCCCAGATAATAAATGAAGTGTGCAGGCCCTTCCAGAAGTTACCAGTGTGCTCCACCTCTAGAACCAAAAGATTAAGCATTCAAGTTTATAGTATTATTATTAAGCAAAACACCAGTAAAATAACCTAATAAAACACATAAATACAAAATATAAATGGATTAATATAGGATGTGAAGATACAAATAACATGAATGATTCAAAAATGAATGACAATAAAATAAGCTTTTGTTGGAGAACCTTCGTACCTGGCCATTAAGCCAAAAAGAATTGAAAGTTTTATTAATTTGGAAGCCTCTTTTGCTTAGATAACCTCACACATCACTCACAAAATAATAAGCTCTTGAATGGACGAGAGTATTCCTAGCGTGCCTTCCTTGCGAGAGGTTCCAACAATCCATAAAAACTAAATTTTTATTTCTTTTAGTGGTGCTTGGGCCCGTGTAAGATAGTGTGTTCACTCGTCCGGCTGGTGTAAGGAAGGGTCAAAGGAATACAGCCGGCGTACCAGAAGTCCAAAAGTCAGATAATATTTGTAAGATCAACCACCAGATTATAATGTGTTTACAGTCCACGCCTAGTGCCCAAGGGGAAAATAAAGAGTGAAAGAAACACTTAAAAATATAAAAATATAGGAAATTATAAGTTATATCTTGCTAAATCTCTTATTTGTAATCATTAATTATAAAATCTTATGTTATTATCTTAAGGAAAGAGTATTATCCCGTAAAGAATCAACAAAATTACCTTTAAAATACAAATAAATAACAATAATAAAAGCATTTCCAAGTAACTTCCAAGAGACTTTTTAACCTTAAAGGCACGCAGGATTCTCTAAAACTAAATGGATTTTTATAGTAATTTTAAGGTAACCGAGTAATCAAAAATAATCCATTGTATCTAGGCGTTACCACTGTCACACACTTCCTCATCCTACCCTCATGTCCATCTCAGAAGCTTCTTACCTTAGACATGCCGTAGGCCGACAATAATCTGTTTTTATGATCATATATTATAGATTTAAAGGTAGAATAAAGGATGAAAGGATTAAAAGATAGGAAACAGATTATTGGAGGAATGGAATATTAGCAAAGAATTAAGAAAATTATCTGATATAGCCCCAAAATGCACAGGAAATCCAATAAATAAACCGATTAAATTCATTATGTTATGCGGGTATGTGGACTCCCTACAATAAGATCAGCCGTATAAATCCCCAAAAGATATGAATTATATTATGCTTTTTATGCTTCCATGCAAGGAGTTCCCACCAACAGAATCCAATTATTTTATCCTTTAAGGTGTAAGCTGTATCCCCAGGAAAGGAGAAACCGGTGAAAGGGAGTCATAGGATTGAAGGAATAATGAATGATCACTGGCCAAGGAAGGTTGAACATGTGACACGAGAATTAAACCCGGTATAACTTCAAGATCTAGATGTGACACTATGTTACCTTTAATCCTATAATGATGGAGCAGCTATAACACCAAAATTAATAAATATTTTATAGTTTCTTACGGCTGCTCCATCCCTACAACATTCCTTTTGTCTATCAATAACCATATAATAATATAGAAATAATAATGAATTTATAGTCTTCTTAGGCTCGTCTGTTACGCGAGGCGTCCCGTGACGGAAGGTAGGGCGAACCAGAAGACGAGCCTAGAACACAATATTATCTTGATTCATATAAGAAATAATGTTAATTTTAGCATAACCAATCCTATCCCATAAGGAAACGAGGATGACAAAACCCTGAGATTAAGCCGCCAGTAAACAAAGGTTCAACCACAAGACTAGGACGGAACACTAGAACCAGAGCAAGGGATTGATAGGACGGTTAGTAATGTAAACTCCAAGATAAGAAACTATAAGAATAAAACCTTTTATTTTATTGATGTTACACGGTTATTCCACATACTAAATCTCTTATATTTTCATATTTATTTCAGCGTTACAGCCGTCTGTCTATCATCTGTTTATCCTTCATTTTTGGTATAATCTTTGGTTTTTGTTAGTAATAATCTCTTCCAAATCCTTTCCTCGGGCACCCACAAGTACGAATCAAAGGTAAGAACCGGTTACAGCCTTGTCAATCCTAATGTCTTCCCACATAATCTGTTTCACTCGTCCATCTGTTGGTCCTTTGTCTTGGCTTTATTATAATAATTTATTTCTTTTATTGTATATGGACAAAGCCAAGACACGGAAGGAAGAATGGACCAACAGACGCGTGTAAGAAGTGCCTAGAAACAGAAATTAAAATGAATTTTTACTGGCTTTATGATCATTCCTCGGTTACTGGTGGAAGGTATAATGCAGGGATTTTGTGAATCATATTATGTGTACTGTCCAAAGGAAACAAGGCATCCACACAAGGACAAGGAATCAAGGATTGGGCCAAAACACAGCTTCCACAGGTTCACTCTAATGCTTCCTCACGGTCAACCGGTCTTCTGCTTCCACTTTATTATCTTCTTCATTCACTTGCAAATGCTTCAATAATAATCTTTTATGGGATTTAATGGAATTCTTTAGGTGTATCCTGGCCGTTTCAACTCTAGATTTAATGCTGTAGGACGCTTACCAACCTGTCACGGGATCATACATTCAAGATCATTCCATAGAAACCTTCAGCCTAGAAACAGAAATTAAAATGAATTTTTACTGGCTTTATGATCATTCCTCGGT
>ERZ1738535.2-NODE-7-length-27223-cov-10.651318_pt1 | contig 27223 bp, 3 predicted proteins | sample MGYA00581728_ERZ1738535 | MGnify/ENA primary metagenome ERZ1738535 (study PRJEB40740, sample SAMEA7388099) | Antillogorgia elisabethae | biome: Marine coral reef biome; feature: Environment associated with an aquatic invertebrate; material: Seawater | host... | reverse complement strand
ATTTGGCTCAAGCGTTGGAGGTGGGACTTAGGCCTCTCCCAACCTCAGCAGTGCTCGAGGCCTATAGGCGCAGCGAGCGCGGAAAAAAAAAGGGAGCAGCACTGAGCCAGTGGACGATGGGGAGATGCGGGGGCTTTTTACCCACTCTTTCCAGACCGGCCCTGGCTCTTGGCAACTTGCGTTGGCTCCTGACCGTCCTAGTTCTTCTGCTACAGGAGCAAGCCGTGACACCTATTGGGACTGGCATTGCTCCAACGCGTGTCAGTTCTTTGGCAGGTGAAATCACCTTGTACCTGAAAGCCACAACTGATGCTTTCGAGTGTGAGCTCTTTCGAGATAGCGGCGTCGGAGATGAGCCTCGCTTTGAGGTCTATCGAGGACCTTGCGAGGTAGCTGTACAAGTGACTGGTTTACAAGTCGACAGACACTATCAATTCCAAGCACGTGGTATTGATGCTACAGGGCTTGCAGGTCCTCGGAGTGAAATAGTGAACTTCATTAGCGCTGGTGTCCCAGAGTGGCAAGGGATCACACCGGCACTGGAGAAGGTAGGATCAGACAACATCCAACTTCTATGGTCAGTGCCAGCCAATGGTGGCTCGCCCATCCTGGGTTATCATGTGGACATGGAGGCCAATGGTGATGGTAGTTGGGAGCGAATCTATGATGGTACAAATCAACCCTCCAAACTCACTTTCATTGCCACTGGTCTTCATGCATCTCTGACGTACAGCTTCCGAGTTTATGCTGAAAACCGCGTGGGCTTCAGCAGTTACACTTCATCTTCGGTGAGGATTTCGGATCTGATGGCTGCCAGCGATTCGCGGCCTGAAAGCGTTCCCACCTCTTTGAGTGCTGACGTAGCGTACACCGCTCAAGTCCGGGCGGTGGATCCTGTCACAAAGCAGGATGAGATCGTTGGTGGCCGACGCTTTATTTTGTCGGTCCATGACGTGTGTGAGCTTGACTCTACTGGTACAATTTGTGTGCGCGTGGCACCACCTCATCCGAACTATGCTCCGGATGTCTTGGGCCAGCCGATTTGTTGCACTCATTCAGTGGACACTTCCAGTGGCATGTATCGTTTTTTCTACACGCTTCGAAAGGCGGGTCTATACTCGTTGCTTGTCCAAGCAATAGAACCTGGAGGTCTTCTTGGTCAGTACTGGGACAACCAGTGGCTCTATGGGATGCCAGTGGTTACCAGACAAGATCCTGACATCAATTTCGATTGGGGCTTGGGTGCTGTGGCACTCTATGCCTCGGACTATGTTTCAGTGCGTTGGACAGGTTTTGTCCTGCCTGACTATTCAGAGACATACACCTTCTATGTCAATGCGGATGATTCTGCCAGGCTTTGGGTGAATGGAGTCATGGTCTTCGACAAATGGGATGTCTGTTGCCAGGAGTTCTGGGGAAACATTGCCTTGACTGCTGGGGAGTTGGCATCCATCCGTCTGGAGTTTAGGGAGGTTGCCGGCAATGCCACGCTCAGTTTGGAGTGGGCCTCCTTCTCGACCCCGCGAGGCTTCATCAATCCTGGCAAGCTCTTTAGAGGGCCCATCATCAATGGTGCACCAGTGCTATTGGAGGTGGCCACTGGTACAGTGAATGCTGACAATTCAGTGGCCTATGGAGAATATCTCACAGCAGCCAGATGTTTAGAGTCACGCACCTTCTATATCCAAGCCAAAGATACGGCAGACAACTTGCTGAAAAGCAACCAGGAAGTGTTCCAGGTGACCTTCAACGGTCCTGTGACCTTCACGGTGGTCTCTGCACCAGTGAATCCAGATGCCATGGATGGACTCTATCAAGTGGAGTACCTGGTAAACGTGGCTGGCACCTATCGAGTTGCTGTCTCCTTGAACGGCCGACCCATTAAGGACAGTCCCTTTGATTTCATTGCAAGACCTGGCCGTGTGTCTTCAGCAGACTCCACTGTGACCGGTTTGGGCTCCATCGAGTTTACAGCTGGAACGGAAGCTAGCTTCTTCGTTCAAGCACGAGATGCTTATAGCAATCCTCTGGATGAAGAGGTGGGCGATGTGACAGCATCCATCGAGTGGGAATCCTACAGGACTCTCACAACTATGAGCGTCTTGGATGACACCGCCCTAAACAGTGCAGAGTTTGGACGGTACTTCTATGGTACATCCAGCTACGTGAGCGCGGGGTTGTATGAGATCAAATACACAGCCCTCCGGGAGGGAAACCACAAACTCTTCATCAAGATCAACGGCGGCAACGTGTTCAATTCGCCCTTCAGCCTTCGTGGCCACCCGGCCAGCGCCGCCTACGGCCCGAAGAGCCTGGCGGAGAGTTCCAAGCCGCCCAGCACGGCCGTTGCTGGAGATGAGATCACATTTCAAGTACAACTTCGCGATGCCTATGGCAACATTCTGGCTTCCTCACCGACGAATGCCATCACTGTCCGCGTGAGCTCCCCACCACCAGTGACAGAGGTGGATGATGGGGTTTGTACAGCCGCAACGAGTGGTAGTACTGGCCTTTATGACTGTCGGGTGACTCCAACGGTCAGCGGTGATCGCCTCATGTCCATTCAAGTGGGCGGTGTGGAAATCTCAAAGTTGGAGATGTCACAGCTGCTGTCGCAGCTGAACATGACCCAGGGTCCTTTTCCCTTGTTTGTGGAGCCAGCAGCAGTCTCGCCAGCAAACACTGCGGTCTACGATGTTCAGTCCAGCTACCTTGCGGGTGTGGCAGTTCCAGCTTTGGTGCAACTACGAGATCAGTTTGGAAACAATCGCACCAGCAGCTCCCCGAACCTTCTATTCCAGGGACGTTTTGGTCCCAGCACCTTAGACTATACGGATCACAACAACGGGACTGTAACGGTTCAGGTGGGAACGCACTTGGCTGGGAAACATCCTTTGCAGATCACCTTGGCTGGTGTCCAGATTTCCAACACACCCACACCAGAGATCGAAGTGAATAGTTCAGTGGCCAAGTTTGACGGCACCGACTGCTCGACTCCCTCGCAGATCATTGCAGGGATTCAAACACCGTACCAATGCGTTCCTCGAGACACCTTCAGTAACAAAGTGGTGGACAATGATCTTTTCATCAAGGCGGAGTTTATCAACATGGATGACTCCACTGCACCTGTCGTGCAAGTGGATGGCACTTATAGCTTGGTAGATGATAACTATGACTTTCCCTTGCAGATCAACAAAGTTGGCGCCTACTCTGTGGTAACACAGCTCTCAGCTCGTGGTGGTTTGATTGGACGCTACTATCGTACTCCAGGATTTCAAAGCCTGGTCTCACTTCTCAATGATCGACCACATCAAGGACTCGCACTCTTTGAGTACACGAGAGTGGATCCGGTGTTGGACATCATTTGGCCTGAAAGTCCAGTGGCAACATGTCCAGAGGACTACTTTTCGGTGCATTGGCACGGCTATTTGTTGCCCAAAGCGACTGGTTTGCACAGCATTCGAATCGAAGCGGACAAGGGAGCCAGGGTTATGGTGAACTCCACTTGGATCATTGATGAGATCGACTCGGACACTGCGGTTCGCGCTTCTGCGCAGGTGATGCTCACTACCCACGTCCCTTCCTACATCGAAGTTCAATACACGCATTCCGCGGGGACAGCCTATGTGCGTCTCTATTGGGCAGCGACAGAGTTTGAGGATGAGCTCATCCCAAGCGAATATTTGCTTCATGCATTGAATGTTCTTCCCTTGGATACCACCACCACTGTGGTGCCACAGGAAGCGGCAAACACTTCGGTGGCTTCAGGGGCTGGCCTCACCAGTATTACTTCAGGGCAGGCCAATACTTTTGTCATTCACACCAGAGATGCAGAAGACAATCCACGTTCCACGGATACGACCTCAGCCATCACGGGCTACTTGACGTCCGTGCCCGCGGTGTCACTGTCTTTTACATACCTTGGAGGTGGAAACTACACTGCATCCATCACTCCTGTAGCAGTGGGCGTTTTCTCGATGCACGTATTGGTGGATGGTAAAGATATTGTTGGGTCGCCTTTTACTACCACGGTTCAACCTGGACCTACCAGTGCTGTGGACAGCTTGATCACTGGCACTGGCTTGCAATATGCGGAAGCTGGGGTTGAGGGCGTCTTTTTTGTGACCTTGCGTGATGCGCAGTTGAACCACAGGGGTCTCTCTATTGGTGAACAAGTGACACTGGATGATGCTCGGATGAGTTGTGCTGATCAAGGACTTGGAGTGTACAGATGTTCGTATATGATCACACAGGCTCAGACCTTAAACGTGAATCTTCGGGTGAACGGTGAGTCGGTGAATCCCGTGGCTCCCAACACTTTTGCGTTAGTGATCAATCCCAAGCCGATCGATTCCACCAGTGGTGTCAATTATCTCTATGCCTTCACCACTTTCTTCCCAGAAATTCGGAAGAGCACCGACAACAGCGTGACCTTTCAGGTCCGCGACGAATTTGGGAACGATTTGCCAGACCAAGGCAATAACTTCATGTTCTGTGAAGCGGATGGCCCTGAGCAACGCACCACTCCCTTCCGTCCTGCCTTGGATACCGTGCGCACGGCACCGGGACTCTTCAGAGTGAACTTACGCTTGGATTCTACGGGAGTGCACAAGGTGAATTGCTACGCCTTGAATCGAGGTGGCATCAATGCGAGATATTTCAATAATCGATGGGTTGAAGGTGTTCCTGCAATTTCACAAGTGGACACTGCCATTGATTTCAATTGGGCGGAGGGTTTGGTGACGGCCGATTCGTCCGATTATGCTTCGGCTCAGTTTGATGGTTATTTGCAAGTGCCTGTTGCGGCCAACTACACCTTTTATATCACGGTGGATGATGGAGCCAACATGTGGATTGATGATGAATTGGTCTTAAGCCAGGCTACTGCTGGTCAGTATGAAACCAGACCTATTCTTTTGACAGGAGCTCGATTATATCACCTTCAGGTGATGTATTATGAGCGTACCGGTTTTGCAAGGATGCGCCTGGAATGGGCATCAGATCAAGGCTTAGTACGGCAGGTGATTGGCAAAGATTCCTGGTATCATTCACGCAGTTTGTTGGGACTTTTCCCTCAAACTGTGTTGGTCTTTGACAAGCCAGGACAAGTGGAGGCGTTCTATCACCATGACTTCGAATACGACGTGAACCAACTGTCTTGGATTCCACCTCAAGACAATAGTGCCAAGGCCATCGTAGGCTATCGAATCTTTCGAGACAACGGTCAAGGGGGTGCCATTGATTCGCAGTTGGCGCTGACAGATGAGAATACCTTTTCCTATAGGGATGCTGGTTTGGTGACGGGACAAGTCTATTATTACAGGATCTTTGCCACCAACGGCGATGATGGCGAACCCGTGACCATCTCTGCACAACCTTCAGTGGCACCTGTCAAGCCTGACCCAGCGCTTTTGGTTAGCACTGGCAGTGGCACGATGACCTTCCGTTTTACTCCCTTAACGGGTGCACCTTCTGGTTGGTCGCCTACCATTCGTTATACCTTGTACCGCAATGATGGTCTTGGAGGAGTCCTTCGTTTCAGTTACGAAGGAGATATGGATGGAACATCCACAGTGAATCTGGTCATTGGAGGCTTGGTAGAAAATCGACAGTATTTGTTCCAGACGTCCTACTGGAGTCGTATCGGCCAAAGTCCTTTGAGTGACGTTACTGCCGTGGTTTGCTGTGAGTTCCGAAAACCCGGCAGCCCACCAGTGAACTTGCGACGTGAAGGGGATCAAAGCAATGAGAAGATTACCTTGGCATGGGATGCTGTTACAGATATTGGTTCATCATCCTTGATCTACTACAGACTTTATATGGATGATGGATATACTGAAATTTCCAAGAATACGGCTTCTGGCACCACCACCACGGAGTTCTTTGAATTTTTAACCCCTGGAAATCCCTACCGCTTCGCGGTGGCCGCTGTGAATGCAGCTGGTGAAGGTCCCAGGAGCGAACGAATCACCTTGACAGCCTCGGATGTGGCAGGTCAAGCGTATGACGTGGAAGCGACCTTCCAATCGAGTTATCGTATTGACATTGCATGGAAGAAACCTTTGTTGACTGGTGCAAGTGGGATGAGTGGATATAAAGTTTGGGTTGATGATGGCAATGGTGGCAATATTGACAAGCTCATATGGGATGGTGGTACCAAGGCCTCTACACTTTACTACTCATGGCAACCGGTATTTTCGGATGGTTCAGTGGCATTATTGGCAGGACATACCTATCGTTTCCAGGTGCAATCTGTGAATCCAACAGGAGATGGTGCTAAATCCAACATCTTCTCCATTGTGGCGGCTGCCAAACCCGATGCGCCTGGACGACCTCTAGTCAACAGGGCATCTACTTCTTCAACTGCAGTGCATTTTTCATGGACTGCACCCTACAACGGTGGTTCACCCATCCTGGGATATATCGTGGAGCGTAAGGACTCTCCAACAGCAGCTTGGAGCCAGTTGACAACAGCTGCAAGTGCTTACACTTCCACCAGTTATGTGGATACCACCAACATCGCGGCCAACAGTTTCTATATCTACCGTGTTTCAGCCTTTAACCTGGTCACTGTGGGAGATACCATGTACTCCCCAGAAGCCACCATTCCAGCCAGTGCTGTGCCCACGGCACCCACCGTGAGTTTCGTCACATCCACGGAGACGACCATCACGGTATCCTGGGATATCCCCTTGTCGGATCTGACGGTCACGGGCTTCAGGCTTTACGCAGACAACGTCTTGAAATACGATGGTGCTGGTGTGAGCACGGTACGTACCTTCACATTGGCTGGTTGCACAACTGGAAACATGCACGACTTCCGTGCAACAGCCATCAGTGATGCTGGTGAGTCGGGTTATTCAGCCTCCTTACCGCGCTACTGCGCAAGGCGTCCGTATCCACCAGCACAACCTACTTTGAAATCAACGACCCTGAGCATTGTGGAAATCCAATGGAAAGCTCCAAGCAACAACGGTGGCATGCCAATTTCAGGATATAAGGTGCAGCGGGCTAACTCAGATACTTATTTCTTTGGAACAGTTCAATGTCTCCAAGATGACAACAGCTATTTGACGACCTTGCCTGAGAATTTGCATTCTTGCCTGGATGATACAGCTTTCTTGTGCAATCCTGGACGAAAATGCAAATATCGAGTGTTGGCCATCAATGGTGTGGAAGATGATAACTTCGCAGATGTCTCACCATATTTGGTGGCCACAGCAGCAAATCTACCAGTACCACCTGCCTCAGTCACTCGTGATGATCCACCAACTACAAAGACTGCCATTGAAGTTCAATGGTCTCCTGTAACTTCTGAGGCGGATACAGGTGGAGCTTTGGTGATTGGTTACCGGGTTTATGCGAATACAGGTATCGATGATGCCTTAACCCTGGTCTTTGATGGATCAGGAAGTCCATCGGTACGATCCTTCAAACATACAGGTTTGACCTCTGGAAGACGTTACTGGTATCAGGTGAGCTCCGTGAGTAGTGTGGGTGAGGGCACCCGCACCAGCATCTTCACGTTTCTGGCCGCCGCCCCTCCCTCCGCACCGTTGCAGCCACGCTTCGTGACGGCGAGCTTTGGATCTATCACCATTGGATTAGATCCACCGCCTTCGGATGGAGGATCACCTATTGTGAAATATGCCATCTATCATAATGATGGAACAGTCAATGGCTTGTTAACAACACAAGTCTTGGTTTGTGATATGTCAAGGACCGAATTTGCAGTGCCCAACTTATTGAGTGGCTTGGATTATCAGATTCAAATTCAAGCACATGCAGATTGTCCTAGTGGTACTGGAAGCTCCTTGCATGCCTATGATGGTCAAGGTCTTTGTACCAATGATGCTGCTTGTACCTTGCCAGGTGAAAGGAGTGGCATTGCCCTCTATACCACGACAGATGTGCCGGATCTTGTGGTCCTTGCAAAGGTCTCAGGAAGCCAGACACGCACTGCTGTCACCTTCAGTTGGAATGCTCCTGGCAATGATGGTGGCAGTCCCATCACGAGTTATGAACCTTACCGTGATGATGGTTTGGGTGGTGACTTTGTCCGTGTTGATGTGCTTCCAACCAATTACTTCGAGGTGGATACCGCCTTGTCAGTGACGGGCAACGAGTACAAATACACAGGTTTGGTCACAGGTCGCCGATACAATTTCTTCATGGCTGCCTGTAATAAGCGTGGTTGCCGTAGCGGCTCCATCTTTGGACCTCTTACAGCAGCAGCGCCACCCGACCAACCGTTGCCTCCTATGGCTACAGCTACCTCAGCTGTGCCAGCAGTGATTAATCTTACTTGGACACCACCGGACAATGGAGGCATGCCTATCTTGACAACGGAAGTGCAACGTGATGATGGTCAGGAGGGTCTCTTCACTGTCTTGGCTACAGTGGATGCACCTGACTTCACCTATTCAGATACCACTGTCACTGCTGGATCGACATATCGCTACAGGATTCAGATTCAACATGAACAATCCTCCAGCGACTTCAGTAACTTAGCCACCTTCGTCGCAGCAGGTTTACCATCGCAACCAGCTGCTGTTACCTTGGTGTCACAGTCAAAGACAAACATTTCAGTATCTTGGACAACACCTGCCAACAATGGAGCTGATATTTACCAGTTTATCCTTCGACGGGATGATGGTTTGGGTGGAAGTCTCACACAAATCTATCGCGGTGCAGCAACAAGCTTTCAAAGCAGTGATTTGGCGACTGGACGCTACTACTCTTTCACCGTGGCCGCTCGCAACGCTGCAGGCGAAGGTCCTGAAAGTGTGGTGCAGCGGATTTTGTCCGCATCCATGCCAAGCCCCGTTGGACAGCCGGTTCTCATTACCAGCTCATGTTCTGGCGGATCGGTCACATTGAAATGGACGGTACCAGAGGATGATGGCGGCTGTCCGGTGACGCGTTATCGCATCCTTCGGGATAACGTGGCAACAGCCACTGAGGTACCTGCAACAACCATCTCCTACTTCACGGCAGGCTTGGAATGTGCCACCACATATCTTTGGAGCATTCAAGCCAAGAACTGCCTGGATGTTTGGGGTAGTGATTCTCCTTACCTAGAGACCTATACAGCCTCTCTACCGGGGCAAGTCACTGGGTTGAACGCGACGCACGTCTCCTCAACGGAGCTGCTGTTCAATTGGTTACCGCTCCTGGGAACCACTGAGATTGGTTCTACGGATTTCTCGATCCTCAAAGGGTATGAACTTTGGATGGATGATGGTCTTGGAGGAAAGTTCAGCCGAACCTATGATGGCTACAACAAACCCTTCGAGACTTACTTCGTGGCGACCGGTCTAGTGCCTGGTCGTGTCTATCGTTCCTTTGTACGTGCTTTGAATTTGGTGGGTGCTGGACCTGATTCCGACGTTTTATACCGTGCGATGGCTGTGGAACCGTCGGCGCCCAGCGATTTGCAGGTGGTAACTGCAGGTGCTGAAACGGTGCTTTGCAGTTGGAAGCCACCTCAGGACAATGGTGGCGAGCCTGTGTTGAACTATATCTTGGAATATGCTCCAGAACCACTCTTCAATACCTGGCAGGAAGATGGGCCATATCCTGACAACACACAGTTCACGAAGCAGATTTACAATCTGAACCAGGGCATGGTGTATCAATTCCGCATCAAAGCGGTGACGAATGCCGGAGGTGGCACCTATTCCAACATCGTATCACAGGTGGTGGGCACGGCACCTACCTTGGCACCGAGTGGTTTGACACGAGCATCCACTACCTCGGTCTCAATGACTTGGGCATGGTTGCCCCTTGCAAGTTCAGAGACGGGTGGTGCTCCTTTGGGTGGCTATCGCTTGTACATGAATACTGGCCGGGATGATGTCACAGCTTTGGTCTATGATGGAAGCGATAAGCCTTCAGCCACGGAATATACGGCCACCTCCCTGGTGTGCGGCCGAATTTACAAGGCGGAAGTATCGGCTGTCACCAGCATTGGTGAAGGTCCTCGTAGTAGCCTGGCGGCCTTTAAGTTGGCCCGCACACCTTCGCAGCCACGTTCCGCCCGTGTGGTGGCTTCTAGTACTGGTTCCATCACACTGGCCTGGGATATTCCAGAGAGCACTGGTTGCACAGAGTTGGATTACTATCGCATCGAGCGTGATGCGGGGCAGGGCTTTGAAGCTATTGCCAATGTGACCACACCGATACAGACCTATACTGATGCAGCATCATTGAGTCCGGGACAAATGTATATCTACCGCATCGCGGCGAAGAACGATGCCTTGGAGTACTTTGGTCCTCATAGTGCTCACGTCACAGCCTTTGCAGCTTCTCTACCTGGAATCACTCGAAACTTGGGATATGTGGCTTCCACCAGGACTTCAATCACCCTCATGTGGGAACCTCCTGCAGATTCCGGTGGAGCCTTGGTGGATTTCTATCGTGTCCAAGCTGATGATGGCCTTGGTGGTGCATTCCAAGATGTAGCGGTGGTCGCTGGAACCTACACCACGGTGGAGTATCTGACAAAAGGTCGACCCTATCGTTTTCGAGTGGCGGCCGAAACGGTGGTGGGTACTGGTCCTTACACCTCAGTCTTTCAACAGGTGGTTGCCGCAGTACCTGGAAATCCTCAAACGCCCTTGGTTGAAACAGTTCCTGGATACACGGACCGCGTGCGAGTGACATGGAATGAGCCTTTGGACAATGGAGGATCCTTGACGTTGGGATATAAGGTGACCTTCGATGGCAACTGTGATCGTTATGATGGTACATCAGTATCAGCTTTAACATCGGTGCAGATCATTTGTGGCACCGGGCAGCATCATCTCATTACTGTCGCTGCTCGAAATATTGTGGGATGGGGTGGCCCAAGCCCATCCGTATCGCGTGTGTGTGGTGCTGAACCCTCTGAACCGGTGGATTTGCGCTTGAAGATGAATTCCCCACTGACGCCTTTGGATATGGTGGACCAACGCACCCCCAGCTCGATGACATTGACCTGGGATGTGCCATTGATTGATGGTGGAGCCGAAGTGAAGTCTTATCAGCTCTACCGTGATGCCGGTGATGCCTCGGGTATCTACACCCTGACCTACGTTGGAACGCAGAGAAGTGCCACCATCAATTCGTTGTCTAACGGCCGAACCTACCGCTTCTACGCGGTGGCTGTGAATGATGTGGGTGCAGGTGCCCGCACCAGTGTGTTTGCGGCAGAGATGCGATGTACACCACGGACCTTGGTAGCAGCGCCTTACAAAATTTCTGGAAGCCCATGGTCTATTGCCATTGCCTGGCCTGAAACCGCGGATAACTGCGGCCGCGCCGTGTCTGGTTATCGAGTGTACCGCGACAACAACCTGATTTATCCACTTTCCAACGCCTTTGTTGGAACCCCCATGGTGGTTGGCTTTCTAGGTTCCGACCAGGTCACGGTGGAACTCACTGCAGAAGCTTCGGGTTCGGCGTGGGCAATGATTGTGCAAGATGACGATGACGTGTACACCCCGATGCCGACGTCAACACCATCCAAGGTGAAGACAGGCGATGGTGCATTGGGACGACCGTCATGCCGCAGCAGCGCGGTCCCCGTCACCGCCAATATCTCCTTGCAGATGCTGATGCATGGCTGTGGTATGCTTGGTATGGGCTGGTACTCCATGTTCGTTTACGTGGAAGCATATGGCGGCTTGGACAACGATGGCGCTCTTCAAACCTTGCGTTTCCAAGTACCTGCCTCTTCCAACTCCTTCGTGGTGAAGCCAAGCATTTCGGGCCTCACGAAGGATGGCCTCATTGTTAGCTTTACACCAAGCGCATCGGCAGGCTCTGGCTATGTCATGATTGCAGCAGAAGCTGACTATTCCACTTTGACTGTGGCCAACGTCAAGGCTTTCATGAGTGCCGTTGGAGATGCGACTTGTAAATGGACTGGTTTTGTGAACAACATAGAAAGCACAGTCGTCTTGACTGGATGCCGACTTTTTGGTGGAAGCAAATATCGCCTCTTTGTCTATGTCGAGGACGGGCACATGCGGGACGATGGTGTGATGGCCGAGCCCGTGGAATTGAACGTGATGCCATCCAACGACTTTACAGGAACTTATCCGTATCCTCGACTGGATGCAACGCCAAGTACTACTACGGTGTCCATCGAATTTGAGCCTCGGGAGGCCACTGGAATGCTGTGGGCCGTGGTGATTCCAGAGATGGATGCTATCACTGCCACAATTGCAGGGATCAAGGCGACAACTGGTGCCATTTGCTCCAAAACGAGTTTGGCGATTACTGGTGGACTGCAGAGCTTTACCATCGACAACTGCGGTTTAAGCCTGGATACACTTTACAAGGCCATGGTGTATATCGAAGATGCTGGTGCAGACAATGACGGTCAAATCGGAGCCGGTATCGACGTGATGGTTCCTACCAATGGTACGACGAATACCTTCAATGCGTATCCCAAGTTGGTGATGATTGATGGTGCTCTTGCCAGCAGCGATGGGATTACCTTCACCTTCACGGCAAGCAATACAATGGGTCGTCTTTGGGCCATGGTGGTTCCAAATCATGTGGGCGACTGCATGACAGTGAGGGCAATGAAGTTCTTGCGCGACGCGCTTTGCAGCAGATGGAACTATGTGATTAACGACCAAACGCAGACCATCACCTTGAATGGATGCAACATGAAAGGTGGCGATATTTATCGGCTTTTCGTCTATGTGGAGGGCACCTCCAATGGTGATGATGGTGTACTTGCACCAGCTGTACCGTTCATGGTGCCTTACACCAACACCTTCCTGATACAGCCCAGTGTGGTGGACAGTCTGGTGTCACCCGAGGGCTTTCAGTTGACGTTTTTGGCTTCTGAAAGTGAAGGGAAAGTGTGGGCCATGGTGGTCGCGAATATCCATGAAGAATGGGTGGATCCCAATGCTATCAAGGTGGGCACCTACTCATTGGGAAGTGCCCAATGTCATATCCAGGGACAAGTCATTGGTGGTATGAACGAGACCATCACGCTGTCTCAATGTGCACTGCAACGTGGTGTGTCTTACAAGGCCTTTGCCTATGTGGAAGGCTTGAACTCTACATATACTGATGGTCAAGCCTCAAATCCTGTGTCAGTGGTGGTTCCACCTGTCTCCATGGAGTTTCAGAGCCTTCCGATGTTGGCCAAAACGGTCTTGACGGATCAGATCACCTTCACCTTCACACCAAAGGCCACTGACCAGGGTGCAACGGCCACCATTCCGGCGAACCTCTACACCATGGTGGTGACTGAACTTCAAGCTCCGCTGCTCACACGAAGTTCGGTAAGGACCATGACAGGTGCCTTAGGAGGTGCTAATTGTCAGGTGAATGGTCAAAGCACCGTTGGTGGAACTGCTGTTCAAAGTCTCAGCCAGGTATCTGTGACCTTGACAGATTGTCAGCTGCGACATGGGACCAAATATCAGCTGGTGACCTACATCGAGGACACCAACGCACGGTCGGATGGCACCCTGTACTTTGTGTCTATCATGACGCCACCAGGTACTTCCAATGGCTTCTCGGACTTCCCAACCTTGGTGGGAAATACCACAGAGACCAAGGTCTCTGTACAGTTCACCGCCTCCGAAGCCGTCGGAAACGCATGGATTCAGATCTTGCCATCCAGTGATGTCAGTGCAGCCACAGCAACTTCAATCATGGCTGGCACAGGTGCCGTAGGTGGCTCTATGTGTCAAACACAGATGACCATTGACAACACTCAGACACAGGTCGACCTTGACAACTGCTCCTTGGCATTTTCCACGGACTATGCTGTGATGGTCTATGTGGCGGATGTTGGAATGCATGACGATGGTGCATTGGCAGCAGCTCCCTTCCGGAGTCCTACATCCAATGCATTGGTCATGACTCCTTCAGTGACCGCAGCTATTGGTATTGATGGTTTTGCTGTCAGTGTCGAGACAACAAAGAGTGGAAACCTATGGGCCTACGTGGTGAGCGAGGCCAATGCTGCACTGGTGACGGTGGCTACTGCGAAGTCTGGACAAATGTGGGCGTATGGAGCTTTGAGTTGTAGGAAGTTGGGCCAGGCAATCATGGCTGCTACCCCAACAACTTTGACATTCAGTGGATGTGCAATGCCATACAGCACCATGCTGAAACTCTTTGTCTATGTCGAAGACAGCAATGGCATGGGTGATGGTATGCTATCATCAGCTATCGACATTTATGTACCTGGTTCGTCCACTTTCTCGGTGAATCCAAGTGTCAATGGGGTGCCCACCCAAACAGCAGTAGCCGTTGACTTCAGCGTGGCTCACGATGCTGGTGCCACCATAGGCCTGGTCTGGGCTTCCATTGGCATCCCTTCAGCTGCAACGGCATTGGATCTGGTCTCAGTGAAGGTCGCAACGGGTATGATCTGTGGCGTTTCGGGAGATGCCATCACCGTTGGAGCTCAATCTATTAGTATCACAGGTTGCGCGTTGGAACGTGGCATCGAGTACAATCTGGTGGTCTATGTGGAATCATCAGGAAATACTGGATCACTTTCATCACCGGTCTCGGTGATCGTACCCGCATCCAACAGCTTCTACACTGACCCAACGGCTTCAAATCCAAGTACTGCAGGTGTTGATATTACCTTTGCAACCCATCAAGCTGGTAAAGCTTGGGGTGTGGTGACCTCGGAAGCAGATGCTTCATCTGTATCCGCGGCCACCATCAAAGCTGGTACAGGTGCTTTTGGTGGTGTTTGCCTGGTGGCTGATCAGGCTGTAACCGCGACAACAGCAGAGACTATGAGCTTTACTGGCTGCAGTTTGGTTTTGGAAACAACCTACAAGGCTTTCATCTACGTGGAGGATGGAAACGGCCTTGGCGATGGTTTCCTCAGCTCTGCAGTTGATGTGTTGCCCACAGCCTCGGCTCCTTCGCCTGCACCAGCTCCCACACCGGCTGCTGCCAACGTAACGAATACCTTCACTTCTGGTCCGCGTATTTCAAGCACAGCCACGATGACGGGTGTGTGGGTGACATTCTCTGCTCAGACATCAGGAACAGGTAGTTTGTACTTGCTGACAGATTCTGCTCCCGCCTATGTTGACATTGCAACTCTGAGGAGTGCATCAGCATCTGATGTCATGTGCAGCCAAAGTATTGTGGTTGCGTATGATGAGCAAAGCCACCGCTTGTCCGGTTGCGCATTGACGCACAGCACCAACTACAAGGTGTATGTTTACATTGGAGACAGCGATGTCAATGACGTGGATGGATCTTTGTCTATGCTGACAATCACGGTGGCACCAGGCACTTCCAACTATTTCTTGGAGGTACCCACCTTGGATGCAATGGCTTTAACCACCTCAGCCTTCAGCGTCTCTTTTTCGGCGATGTATTTGGGTCTTGCTTGGATCATTGCCATCCCAGCTAATGAAGCATCGTCGGCAGATGTGATGACAGTCACCAGTGGCAACAGTGCCATTTGCTCAGTGGCAAATACCAGCATCTCCTCGATGGGTTCGCAGTCCTACAATGTGGCTGGTTGCAATTTCATGGCTGGTTCGGACTATTCCATCTTGGTCTACATTGCAAACCTGGCTGGTGGCTATGATGGCACATTATCTGCAGCTGTTCCTCTGATGATTCAGCCATCCAATGAATTTTCCACCTTGCCGTATCTATCGGAGATTCCTTCGACAAGTACGGTAAAGACCAAGTTCAAAGGAACCATGGCAACAGGAAAAGCTTGGGCTTGCGTGGCCAGCGTGGAAAATTCCACCAGTCTCTCAGTGATGGATGTACAGACTGGCTGTGACACCGGCTGTCAATCGGGAGAGGTGACGGTGACCAGTATGGTGGAGGTAGAAGTCACAATGTCTGGCTGCACTTTGGACGTTGGTGCCCCACATCAACTGGTGGCATATACCGAGGCCGATGGCTATGCCAACGATGGTTATTTTGCCATGAATCTTCCTTTGACAGTCCCAACGTCTAACTCCTTTGTTGCACCGGCCATGATTACCAGCACTATCACGACTTTTGGCTTCAACCTGCAGTATGAGGTAGCAAAGCCGACGGGCAAGGTGTGGGGCCGTGTGATCTCTGCATCTTTATCATCCTTGGCCACCATTGAGATGGTGCGAAACAACAATCCGGCCATTGGTATAGGAGGTGCAGATTGTGCTGAAGAAGATGTGACGGTTGCTCGTGGGACCTATACCATGATGTTTGAATCGTGCAACCTGACCAAAGGTGAGAGTTATGAGGTCTACCTCTACACAGAAGATACCAATGGAGGCTTAGATGGTGCTTTGAGTCAGGCGATTCCCTTCAGCGTGCCGGCATCCAATTTCTTGGCGACGCCGTTGACGTTGACAAACACACCAACTGTCAGCGATGTCTCCTTTTCCTTTGGTGCAGGTGTTGCCATTGGAAGAGCATGGGCACAAATCATTTTGACCTCGAATTTGGCAATGGCTACTGCGACCAACATTAAGGCCGCAACCTATGCAGTGGGCGATGCTGTGAACTGTCGGCAGGTGGATGTGAACGTGGGCACTAGCGTGCTCTACTGGAGCTTGTCTGGATGTAGTCTTGCTCTTGCGGCAGAATACAGCACGGTACTTTACGTAGAGGACATGTCTGGCTTGAATGATGGCACGGTCTACAGCATCAGAACTGTCGTACCAGCCGTGACCAGCAACTACTTTATTGAAGTTCCGACACCAATCTCGACTGTCACAGCAGATGGAGCTCAAACGGTCACAACCGATGGAGTCACAGTGGCTTACACAGCCTATGCGGCTGCTGGTCGTGCATGGGCCATGATCCTGGAGGTGGCAACTTCAAGTCCAGCCAGCAGCAAGGAGGTGATGTTGGGCCAACACTCTGTGGGAGGTGCAGGTTGCAAACCGTCTGAGATGCTCATCGACAATTCCAGGCAATCCTTGCAGTTGAAAGACTGCAGTCTGATTCCAGGGCAACGCTACAATGTCATCGTCTACGTGGAAGCAGCAGTTGGTGGTGTGGAAGGCGTTTGGTCCTCCGTAGAGATCTTGGTACCATTGGCGGAAGCCATCCAGGATCCTTTGGCCAGAAACTACTCGGATCTCACGGTGCAACCGGGACAAGACTACGTCTACCACGTAAGAGCAGTAAATTTCATCGGTGTGGGGCAGCCATCTCTTGCATCTGCTTCCATTCGTGCCGGAAATGCACCTGCAGCACCAGCCTTGCCTATCATTGCTTCACGTGCTTTGACATCCCTCACAGTGGAGTGGGCTCCTCCATCACCTTTGGGATCTGAAATTTTGAGCTATCGACTCTTCATGTCTGGACCATTAGATGGTGGAGTCTACCAAGAGATCTACAATGGTCCGGATACGGCCTACACAAAGGCCATGCTGACCACCGGTACCATCTACCTCTTCCGTGTGGCCGCAGTGAATCACATTGGTGAAGGTCAACGGAGTGCCGTACGGGAAGCAGCTGCATGCGTACTGCCTTCAATGCCTACGAACTTTGATGTGAAATCGCGGTCCACCCTGGGCATCACGGTGGAATGGGAAGCACCAGCAGCTGATGGTGGTTGTCCTGTGACTGCCTATGCTATCACACAGGATGGAGTGGTTGCATCAACCCAGATTCAACGAGAGTTTGCTTTGCCAGTGGTGGTACCAGCTCAGACCTACAATTTCACGGTACGTGCTGAGACAAGGGTTGGCAGTTCACCCAGCACCTTGCAACTCAGTGTGGTTGCAGCAGAAGCTCCAGCAAAGGTCATTGGATTGGAGATCCTATCCATGGCCACGACTGGCATCACACTACAGTGGCAAGGAGTACCAAGCAATCTCAATGGAGGGGTGCCAGTGACGGGCTATCGTATTTACATTGGTGCCGTCAATCAAGCCTACACGCCATGGGGTGACACCAATAGTCTTACCACCAGCCAATTGGTGGATCGTTTGGTAGCAGGAGGTAGCTATTGTTTCAAAGTGGCTGCTTTGAACTTTGTCACGGAGACCAATGCCTTGGATGATCAGCAGCCACGCCTGAGTGATGCTGTTTGTGGTCATGCTGCTCAAGCACCCGATCCGCCAGGTGCCATCTACTTTGCATACCCAGCTATTGGAGATATCAAGGTGGACTTCCCTCCGAGCTTGGTGAATGGTGGAGTGGCTGTGGATCTCTATGAGATCTCCATGAATGAGAACAACCAAGGATGGACCGTGGTTGCGACCAATGCGGCAACTGACTTATCCACCTTGACCCAAGGATGTACCAAAGGCAATGCGGTCAGCTTCCGGATCCGTGCCCGTAACGCCGTGGGCTGGGGCAAATACGGCACAGAGGTGCCAACGATTTGTGCTTCATATCCAGCCAAGATGACAGCACCAACTCGTTCCACATCGACACGTACATCCATTACAGTCTTGTGGACGCCTCCAGACAACATGGGTTCAGCTATTACCACATATCGCCTGTATCAGGCCTTGGAGAGTGGAGCTTTTGCACAGATCTTTGAAGGAAACGCTTTAGCCTTTGAATCCTTGAGTCTTACAACCAACTTCACGTATCACTACCAGGTCACTGCAGTGAATGCTGCTGGTGAAGGTCCGCGCTCTGATTCCGCATCGATGTTGTGTGCGGGACAAGCTGGAAAACCGACCATGGTCACCTTTGCCGATAATTCACGTACAGAAACCGTTGTCAGCTGGGCTGCTCCATCAGATGATGGTGGATCTCCTATCATTCGCTATGAGGTGTGGTATCGTGATGGATTGGATGCTGGTCCAATTGATCGTTTGGCATGGAGTGGCACAGGCACTATGTCTGACACCATCAGCTTCATCACTGGAGCGGCATTACAAATAGAGGTGGCAGCGGTCAACTTGATGGCGGAACAACACTCATTGCCCGGAACTCGTAGCGATACCCAGATCTACTATTCGGCTGAGCTGTCCACTGCACCGACGAGCCTCACTGTGGCAGCTTCTACATTGGTGTCAGTCACAGTTTCTTGGAGCGTACCCTTTGATAGTGGTGGCCTTCCTGTGCTGGGATACAAGGTCTACATGGATGATGCCTTGGGGGGACCATTTGTGGAGGAATACTCTGGCACCGCGACCAGCTTTCAAAAAGTGGGTCTTGCTACAGGCTACATCTACAAGACAGAGGTCAAAGCCTTCACTGCTAAAGGCGAAGGTGCTGCAGCTGCCATCAACGTGTCCCCATGCAATGAACCAGGCAGCGTTACAAGCCTTGCTGTTCTCCAGCGGTCAGGCAGCTTGGTCCAGTTGGGTTGGAATGCACCCAGTGACACTGGAGAATGTCCTATCCTGGGCTATACAGTCATGGCCGGAACATCGGTCTCCACCTTGTCAAAGGTTGGTTCTACTTCTTCGGTCTTGGAGACTTCCTTCAACTATGTGCCTGCAAGCCCTGATTTGAGTTTCGTCTTCCGCGTGTTGGCTGAAAATTTCAAGACCCAGGTTTCTGGCAGTTTTTCTGGTACTGGCAGCGATATCTATGTCATTGCTGCGGCTGCACCTGCTGCTCCTACCAACCTGGCTCGTTCTGGTGGTTCTTCCGGAAGCATCGGATTGTCATGGACAGCTCCAACGGATGATGGTGGTTCACCCATCATCAAGTACTATGTCGAGCGTAACGATGGGTTGGGTGGAAGTACTTTCATCGATGCTACAGATGGAGTGAATCGGCCAACCACAACCACCTACACCGTCACAGGGCTGACATTGGGATATAACTACATCCTCAAGGTTGCGGCTGTTAATCGTGTGGTGGACACCAATGCCCTTACAGACATTGTGCCCAACTATGCGCAGGTGACCCTCTATGCTGCAGCAGCACCAGATCCACCAGGAGCTCCAGTGGTGGTTGCTTCAACTCGAACTCAGAGTGGGTTGCAAGTGTCTTGGACGCCACCAGCCAATTCGGGTGGATCTCAACTGTTGGGCTACAAACTCTACAGGAACAATGGAGCCAATGATCCTATCAACATCGTTTTATGGAATGGTCAAGGGCAACCGCAAGTCACCTCCTTCACTGTCACAGGACTTTCAGGTGGTTTGATCTACAAGTTCGCCGCCACAGCGCTGAATGCCGCGGGCGAATCCCTACAGTCGGCCGAAACCTTGGTACCTGGAGGAACATCACCAACGCAGATGAGTGCCCCGGTACGAGATTCTTCGATCAACCGAACTACCACGTCAGTGGCGCTCAGTTGGACAGCTCCAAGTAATGATGGCAGTTCGCCTATCACAGGATATGTGCTCTCGTATGACAGCGGTGACTACACGGACTTCCTCAACAACAGGACCTACAGCAGTAGCACTTTCTCCGACACCATTGACTCGTTGCCGGAGGGCAAATTCTTGCGCTTCGTCGTCTATGCGGAGAATGCCATTGGTTTGTCACAGGCAAGCCCGGTATATCGCACGCAAGTTTGCGCCTTGCCAGATCCTGTTGACACCTTTGTGGCCACAGAGCACACGGATTACTCGGTGAAGCTCACCTGGACGCCACCTTCATCGACAGGTTGTGTGGGTGCTTTGATCACTGGATACAAGGTCTACATGAGACAAGGTTCCAACCCTTACTCCTTAGCGCACAGTGGTGGACCATCAGTTCTCTTCCACACGCAGCAAGGCTTGCAGGCAGGTACGACCTATGGCTTCATGGTCTATGTTTGCGCTGCTGATAATTGCGATGTGGGATCTCCTGAGGGAGGGTTGTCAGTGACCGCTGGCGCTTTGCCATCCTTCGGAGCAAATCCTTTGACCTTGGTGCAAGCACTGCAGAATAGCATTGAGGTGTCTTGGACAGCTCCAACTGGACTAGCCATTACCGAGTACCAGCTGTACTTCGACAACGGCGCCGGCACAGGAGGAAGTATCGTCAACCAGATCTATGCTGGCACATCCTTGTCGCACAGACAGGATACACTGAACACAGGATCGACCTACCGTTTCCAGATCCGTGCGAGCAACGCAAATGGAATGGGCGTTTTCAGTGGCATTTCTTCATTCGCAGCATCTGAAGCACCTGGTGTTCCACAGACTTTCAGGTACGTGTCATCTTCACTCTACACCATACAGGTGGGATGGGATACACCTGCAGCAGTACATGCCAATGAAGCCAGCATCATTCGCTACGAGGTGATGTGGAACGATCAGACCACCATGTCGTCGGTGCAATACATCACCACGTCGCCAGCTTTCAAAGTCGCCAGCCCAACCACACCATTGACACCAGGCAACACCTACCGGTTCCAGGTCCGTGCCTGCAACATCAACGAGTGTGGCAGCTGGACGTCGCAGTTAGACTTGGTTTGTGGCTCACTTCCAGAGGCCCCTTCAGCTCCCTTTGTCATCACTTCATCAGCAACAGCCATCACCTTGGGATGGGACTATGTGGGAAAGGACAATGGTGGCGTTGCGTTGTCCCAGTACAACATCAAAGTCTCTGATGATGGCGGTACCACTTACGCAGCCGCAGGTAGTACCGCAGATGCATCAGTCTACCAATTTACCTACAACTGTCCCTCTTCGCAAATGCTGTACTTCAAGGTGTCAGCTGTGAACGGTGTTGGATCAGGAGAAGGAGCAGATTCGGATCCTACTGGTATCTATTGTGCACCGGTGCCAGTACAACCTGCTGCACCTGGCCTCACCGCCACGGCAACCAGCATCACAGTGGCCTTATATCAACCAACAAATGTGCAGTTGAGCGGCTCTTCACATACTGGCTGGCGCATTTTGGTTGATGATGCCAATGATGCTGACAACACATTTGAGGAGGTTTCTGTCTTTGACACGACTGCCCTGAGCCACACGATTACTTCAAGCATTACAACTGGCAACTACTACCGGGTGAAGTTGAAGCTTTGCTCCATTGCCGGCTGTAGTATCGAGTCGGACATTGGCGGTCCCATCATCGCAGCATCGCCACCTGCAGCACCGACTGCCTATTCATCGGCGTCTACTGACACCACTCTGACAGTGGCATGGCAGTTCTCGGGTTCCAATGGTGGTGCCATCATTTCAGGTTGGTACGTCTATGTTTCAACCGATGGAGAGACATGGCCTGCGGAGACGGCACCATCACACACCCTGGCAGATGTGAACACCATGCAGTACACAATTACTTGCGCCACCTACTCTGCGGGTCAGTCCATGCTATGGGTCAAGGTGGCTGGCTACAGCTTGGCAGGCACTGGCACCTTGTCGGGCACCTTGGCCTCCCGGTGCTCAGCAGCACCGGATACACCAGCGGCACCAACGGTGGTGAGCTCCAGTGCTACCCAGATTACCATTGGATGGACAGCACCAACTTCTACAGAGCTGCACAATGCACTACATCAGGGATATAAGGTCTCCTATGACGACGGAGCGGGTGGACCCTTTACCACAGTGACCTTAACGGACAATCTGCAGGTCCAATACACCAAGACTGGATTATCAGCAGGTCAAACCTACAGGTTTCGTATTCAAACGATCTCCGAAACCGGTGAAAGTGCAACTTCTGCAGTGTTGTCTGCAGTTGCAGCTTCAGTACCAGATGCTCCAGTGGTTTCCATTGTCTCAACGTCGGATACTGCCTTGGTCTACAGTGCACAATTGTTGGGTTCTACAGGTGGTACACCCATTACTGGTTGGAACATTTACGTCTCTGATGATGGCTTGACATATCCATCTACACCAACTGCTACAGAATCGGCAGCCTTCGTTTCTTACACCTTGGATTGTACGAACTTTGGTGGTGTGAATCGAGGACAACAGTACTTCTGGTTGAAGATGGCTGCTACAAGCAGTGCAGGTGAAGGTGCTTTGTCCACTGCAGTCAAGAGCCGATGTTCTGCAGCACCTGGCACTCCAGCTGCTCCAACGGTGACTGCTTCAACATCCACCTCCATTACCATTGCATTTGACACCAACGGCCTCAATGGTGCTTACCTCACAGGATTCAAGATCTATACTGATGATGGCAACAATGGACCATGGTCAATTGATACCATCACGGACACTACTCAGAGGACTTTCACAAAGTACAGTTTGAGCGCTGGTTTGTCCTATCGTTTCAAGGTTCAGGTGGTCTCTGAAGTGGGTACCAGTGTTGCATCAGCCATTGCTAGCTTCGTTGCTGCGGCCACACCAGATCCGCCCACTGTTTCAGTTTCATCTTCTACCAATACGCAGATTGACCTGGCATGGACACCAGGTTCTGATGGTGGCTCAACGATCACAGGATGGTACGTCTATGGTTCGACAGATGGAATTACCTGGACTGCTGCTAGTAGTCCTCAGTATACTGTTGGAAGTGGTTCAACCTATACGCAAACCTTGGATTGTACTGACCCAGGGAAGTGGGGTGGTTCCACTGTGAATCTGCAATACGCCTATGTCAGAGTGAGTGGTCTCAATGCTGCAGGAACGGGAGTTCCATCCAACTCCTATCGTTGGAGATGTTCCGAAAAACCCGGACAACCAGCAATACCCGTGAAGGTGTCGGGAACTTCAAGTTCGGTGACGATTTCGTATGCTCCCAACACCTTGAATAGCGCTGTGCTCATGGGGTACAAGATCCTTTATGATGATGGACTCAATGGGGCCTTCAATGAGGTGTCGATCACTGCGACATCACAGACAGAATACACAGCAGCTGGTTTGACAGCCGGCTTGGACTACAGATTCCAAGTGAAGGTGGTGTCCGAAGTTGGAGAAAGCGATGTCTCGCCCACTTTGACGGTGACAGCAGGTGCTGACGCGGATCCACCAACAGCACCACACTACATCTCCTCGGCCAACAACAACCAACTCACCGTGGGTTGGACTTTCCCAGGTTCAGATGGTGGAGTTCCCGTGACGGCATGGAACTTGTATTTTGCCATCGGCTATGCGGAAGTGAATTTCCCCGATGCCAATTTGCCTTCCATGAGTACAGCTGTTGGTACGCTTCAAGCGACAGTGGATTGCACTGCCATCAACGGTAACGATCGATCCCAGAACTTTGTCTACTTCCGGGTGGCTGCCGTTACCGGTGCAGGTGTTGGACAGTACTCACCCAAATCCCGCATGTTCTGTGCCAATCAGCCGGATGCACCCACAGTGACCGATGCATTTGTGGGAACGACAAACTCAGTGACCATCAATTTCATGGAAGGAGCTCTCAATGGTGCAGAACTCGTGGCCTTCAAGGTGTACATGAATGATGGTTTGGGCGGTGCGTTGTCCTACAGAGGAAAAGTCACAGACACGTCGTATCGCTATTACACTGCCACTGGCCTGGTAACGGATCGAACCTACTTGGTGCAGGTGACCGTGGTCAGCACCGCTGCCGAGTCGGCCAAGAGCACTGTGATGTCGGTGAGAGCATGTGGAGCTCCATCGACACCAGCGGCACCGGCAAGAAAAGTGTCCACATCCAGTACCATCACAGTTCAATGGGCGGCACCTGCGGACAATGGTTGTCCTATGACGGGGTACCGTCTCTACATGGATGAGAATCAAGATGGTGTGGCAGAGCAAGATATTTATCCAGGAGCTGGAGTTGAAACGGATCCCTTGGACAGCAGTTTGGTGGCCAATGTTTTGGAGTTCCAAAGGACTGGTTTGACCTCAGGGCAAACCTATGGATTCAAGCTACGTGCCTACAACGGCCGCGGCTACACTGAAAGTGCCTGGTCCTACATGAAGGCTGCTGGTGAACCTAATCAGATGGCAGCGCCTACACAGAACGCCGCTTCGGGTAGCAGCACTACCATCGTTTTAGCTTGGACCGTACCCGATATGCAAGGTGGTACTGCAGTTGGTTTCAAGGCCTATAGAAATAGTGGAGATGGTACGAGCATGAGTACTACTGCAGATTCCACCTGTGGCATGGAAACAAAACCAGCGCCACAAACTTGTACTCTCACTGGTCTCATTGCTGGTGAAACGTATACAGTTCAAATGCTGGCCATCAATGATGTTGGCGAAGGTGCTTTATCCACAGCGGCTACACTCTACGCTGCTGCAACTCCGGCGCAGATCTCCGATTTGCAGAACACAGCTTCAGCTACAACACCATCGTTGACGTTCTCATGGACAGCGCCTTCCAGCAATGGGGCCTTCATCTTCAATTATGAGGGAGAGATGTACGATGTTGCAGGTGGAACAACGCAGAATTGGGATGCTGGTGGTACTCAAGCAGCGCCGTATACCACGACAAGTGGTGTAACTTTGACGGGCCTTGGCTTGGTAGCGGCTCAGCAGTACAAGTTTCGTGTGCGGGCGGTCAACAAGATGGGCAGTGGCACTTGGTCTGAATGGTCATCACTTACCGATCCTCCACGTGGTTTTGCATTGGATACTCCCACAACACCAACAAACTTTGGCAGGCACTCAGACCCTGCAGTTTCTGGCACCATCAAGGTTGGATGGGATGCCATTACCACCGTGGCTGATGCTGGTGGTGATGCTGTGGCATCCGTCACCTATGAGGTGTATGCAGGACCAACGACAGGTACCATGACAGCGCAGACGTTGGGTTCACCAACGGACACCTTCTACTCCAAGGCTGTGTCCACTGGTACCACTTACTACTTCCAGATGAGATCCGTGAACAGCGCTGGCTTGGGTTCAACATGGGCTGGACCCATCAGCCTTGTGAGTGCTGAGGTGCCAGGAACGCCCACTTTGGACTCGGTCACGAGTACGACAGCTGCGCAGGTGGTGATGTCATGGACACCAAATGCCAATGATGGCAATTCCGTGATCTTGCACTTCTTGGTCAGCAACGACAACTTTGTGGCCAAGAGCGTACAGGTGGCAAACACGCAGACGACCTACAAATTTCAGGAGCAACTGTCACGTACTACGTCAAGACAGTCAATTCCGTTGGAGAAAGCTTGCGTATTTCATGAGGGAGGTGATGGCTGGTCGGCTGGCAACAATCCTGGAGCAGCTTTTGAAGATACTGCACCTTTGCTGTTGGAGCAGTATTGTCGCTTTCACATCCCGGGCACTGATGATGGTGCTGCACTCCGTCAAATTCGTGATGGTGCTGTGGAGCCCATTGTTCGAAAGTGTCCTTTGGAACTGTCACAACGAGAAGATGGGGCCACAATGGTCACGGCCTGTTCGGCCTACGATTCCAACTCTCTGGCCAGCCTGGTCATATACGTGAAAAGGTCGCGATGATTCCTCAGGATCCTGCGATTCTTACCGGATCAGTCAGATTCAACTTAGACCCATTTGGAAGGAAGAGCGATGAGGAGCTTTGGGAGGTGTTGGAAAAGTCTCAATTGAAGCGATGACGCCCCGAATGGACCGTGCTGGAGGACTTGACAGTAAGGTCGAAGAAGGTGGCGGCAACTGTTCCGTCGGCGAGTTGCAGCTCCTTTGCCTGGCTCGTGCATTGCTGCGACGGCAGGAGTCTGGTGGTTTGTTGCTTCTCGATGAGGCAACCAGTGCTTTGGATGCGGCGACTGATCTAAGCATTAGGTCATCCGATCTGACTTCAATTACACGATCATCGCGATCGCCCACCGAATTCAGACACTGTCAAAGGTTTCGCGTGGAGTGGCGGTGGTAGAGGTATCGCAACTCGTGTAGATGTGTCGAGTGATGAAGGCAACGACAACTTTGTGGCCAAGAGCGTACAGGTGGCAAACACGCAGACGACCTACAAATTTCAGGAGCAACTGTCACGTACTACGTCAAGACAGTCAATTCCGTTGGAGAAAGCTTGCGTATTTCATGAGGGAGGTGATGGCTGGTCGGCTGGCAACAATCCTGGAGCAGCTTTTGAAGATACTGCACCTTTGCTGTTGGAGCAGTATTGTCGCTTTCACATCCCGGGCACTGATGATGGTGCTGCACTCCGTCAAATTCGTGATGGTGCTGTGGAGCCCATTGTTCGAAAGTGTCCTTTGGAACTGTCACAACGAGAAGATGGGGCCACAATGGTCACGGCCTGTTCGGCCTACGATTCCAACTCTCTGGCCAGCCTGGTCATATACGTGAAAAGGTCGCGATGATTCCTCAGGATCCTGCGATTCTTACCGGATCAGTCAGATTCAACTTAGACCCATTTGGAAGGAAGAGCGATGAGGAGCTTTGGGAGGTGTTGGAAAAGTCTCAATTGAAGCGATGACGCCCCGAATGGACCGTGCTGGAGGACTTGACAGTAAGGTCGAAGAAGGTGGCGGCAACTGTTCCGTCGGCGAGTTGCAGCTCCTTTGCCTGGCTCGTGC